>Ga0209254_10001473_pt1 | contig 21110 bp, 22 predicted proteins | sample FrelakmetDIP11DI_FD_187148 | JGI IMG/M metagenome (GOLD analysis project Ga0209254, IMG submission 187148) | Freshwater lake sediment microbial communities from the University of Notre Dame, USA, for methane emissions studies - DIP11 DI (SPAdes)... | ecosystem: Environmental > Aquatic >...
GGCGTCGGAGGCATAGCGCGCGGCGATGAAGATGATGGCGCTCGACACCGCGCATTCAGCCCGCACCCGGGCATAAGGGTCCTGCTTCAGAAAGTGGTCCACGATGCTGTCGCTGATCTGATCGCAGAGCTTGTCCGGATGGCCTTCCGTGACGGATTCGGATGTGAAGATCACCTTGTCACCTCTTCTGTGGGGTTCGAGTGGAACAGTTTGCGCGACTCGTTGGCCGCGAACGGCAGGAGCGCGGACGCGCCGATGACCGCCGCGTCGACGATCGTCGGCGGAGTGAGCCCCAGAAAGCCCCGCAGGCCTGGAATGATCATGGTCAGCAGCTGCAGCGCGAGCGAACCGCCCACGGCCGCGTTGAGGTAGGGGTTGGCCGCGGGGTGCTTCCGACCCAGGAGGCTGTGGTGCTCCGAGCGGCAGCTGAAGGCATGCAGGAGCTGGCCGAAGACCAGGGCCTGAAACGCCATGGAGCCGGCCCGGGGCCCCTGGCCGTAACGGCCGATGCCGTAGCCGTAGGCGGCCAGGGCGCCGGTGCTGATGATGCCGGACTCCAGCGCCATCTTGCGGAAATCGCCGCCCGAGAACAGGGGGGCGCCCGCCGGCCGCGGCGGCTGCTCCATGATGTCCGGTTCCGGCAGCTCCCGCGAAAGGGCCAGCCCTGGGAAAATATCCGAGATGATGTTGATCCAGAGCAGCTGCATCACGTTCAGCGGGAACCCCAGCCCCAGCGCCATGCAGGCGAACATGACCAGGATCTCGGTCATATTGGTCGAAAGGAAGAAATGCACCGACTTGCGGATGTTCCCGTAGGTCGCGCGGCCGCCGCGCAGCGCCTGGACCAGGTGCTCCAGGTTGTCGCCCTCGATGATGATGTCCGCCACCTCGCGGGCCACGTCGGTGCCGGATTCCCCCATGGCAATGCCGATGTTGGCCGCCTTCAGCGCCGGACCATCGTTGATGCCGTCACCGGTCATGGCCACGATGCGCCCGGCCGCCTGCAGGGCCTGCACGATGCGCAACTTGTGGGCCGGGCTGACCCGCGAGTAGACATGTACGTTCTTGGCCAGGGCCTGCAGCCGTTCGGGGTCGAGGGAGGTGAGCTCGGCCGAGTCCAGGATTTTGAGCGGTTTGTCTTCGCCGAGCTCGAGCTCGCGGGCCACGGCATAGGCGGTGGTGCTCTGGTCGCCGGTGATCATCACCGTCTCGATGCCCGCGCGGTGAAAGACCTCGATCAGCTCCTTGACCCCTTTGCGAATGGGGTCGGACATTCCGGCCAGGCCCAGCCAGACCATCGGCGCGGATTCGTCGATCTCCTGCTTCAGGCCGAAGCGGTTGAGGGCGAAGCCGAGCACCCGCAGCCCCCGGCCGGCCATGCGGTCGTTTTCGATGTGGATCTCCTGCCGGCGATCCTCGCTCAATGCGATCACCCGGCCGGCCACCATCTCGCGGTCGCAGAGATCGAGAACTTCGTGCGGGCTGCCTTTGGTGAAGACGTAGCGGCAGTCCTCCGAGGGGCAAGAGTGCAGACTGCTCATGTAGAGCCGGTTTTCGGACCGCAGCCGCAGGCCCACGAAGCGGAAATCCTCCTGAAGGCCGACGATGTCGATGCCCGCTTCAAGGGCGACCTGCATCAACGCCTTCTCGGTCGAGGAGCCGAAGAGCTCCACCTTTCCGTTTTCGTCGCGGCGCGTGATCTTGATCTCGTTGCAAAGCGCGCAGACGATGAGCAGATGGCGGATCTCGCCGATCACCAGAATGTCGCGGCCGTCCGCCGGCGGCGCGAAGCGGTCGCCCTGCACCGTGTGCCGCACCCGGCCGGCGACGATTTCGGTCACCGACATCCGGTTCTCGGTGATCGTCCCGGTCTTGTCGAGGCAGACCGTCTGCACCGCGCCCAGGGTCTCCACGGCCTGCAGCCGGCGCACGAGCACCCCATGGCGACGCAGGTCGCTGATGCCCAGGGCGAAATTGATGGTGGCCGCCGCCGGCAGCCCCTCTGGCACGGCCGATGCGGCGAGTGAAATGGCTATCTTCAGCAGCTGGATCAGCCCGTACCCGCGCACGAACCCGATCCCAAACACCACGCCGCAGATGGCGCCGCAGGCGACGACGAGCTGGTTGCCCATCAGCGCCAGCTGCAGCTCGATGGGGGTCTTGGGCGTTTCGGTTTCGGAGAGCATGGCCTGCAGCGTGCCGACCTCGGTAAAGCGGCCGGTCGCCACCACCACGGCCAGACCCTGCCCGCCCGTCACCAGCGTGCCCATGTAGACCATGTTGGCCCGGTCGGCGAGCGGGGTGTTCTCATGCTTCAGGCGGCCGGCATCCTTGTTGACAGGCATGCTCTCGCCGGTCAGCATGGACTCGTCGACGCTCAGCCGGTCGGCCTTGATGACGCGGCTGTCGGCCGCCACGTAAGTCCCGGGCTTGAGCACCATGAGGTCGCCGACGACCACCTCCTCGACCGGCATGTGGATCTCGCAGCCGTCGCGGATCACGTCCGCCGTCGGGTGCACGAGTTCCTTGAGGGACTCCATGGTCTTCTCGGCGCCGCTTTCCGTGAAATAGCCGATGACGGCGTTGGCGACGACAACGCCGCCGATCACGGCCGCATCCAGCAGCCCGCCGGTCAAGGCCGATATGCCGGCCGCGGCGCCCAGCAGGTAAACCGGCAGGGAGCTCAACTGTTCGAAAAAGATCTCGGCAGGGGAACGCGCTGTCGGCTTTGGCAGCAGGTTAAGACCGTATGCCTTCAGCCGTTCGCCGGCCGTCGCGGACGAGAGGCCTCGGTCCGCGTCACCGCGCACAATGGTCGTGACTACATTCAGATCCAGCGTGTGCCAGGGCTTCTTGACCTGTTCCTGGCCTTCCCCGGGCGGGGTGAGAAACTGCCTGAGTGTTTCGACCGGGAGCCTTTCCTTTTTGGCGGGCGCCGGCGCGGAGGCGGCTGCACGGGTCTCCGAGGGGCTGTCGTCGGCCGGGCGCTCCCTGGATTCGATCAGGATGTCTTCCAGCAGAAAGGCGATCGTATGGTGGTTGTTGTTGGAATTGTAGCTGACCAGAACCGTGCCGGTGAGGGCGCTGGCCGAAGCAGAAAGGATGTCCTTCTCGGCTCTGAGGCGCTGCTCGAGAAAGTGTTTGAAATTCTCGGAACCGAACAGCCCATCCACTTTAAAACGGGCACGGCCCTCGATTTTGGTGTGAATGGCCTCGATCACAGCTAACGCCTCCTGCATGGCTGGCACGGAGCGTAACGCGGGTCTTACCCCCCTCTCGCCCCTTTACCGCAGAGAGAAAGGGAAGGAGCAGAATCGATCGCGGCCGCCGGCCGCTCCCCCAGCGCCCGAAAAAACGATAAATGACCGGCAGACGTTAGCGTTTGGTTAGATTAATGCTAGAAATGCGTTGGAGGATCAGTCGGCTTTCCGGGCAGGATCGCCTTTGGCGGCTTTTTCGATCACGTACATGGAGACTAGCCCGAAGGCATACCAGAACGCCGTGTACCACGGCGGCGCGCTGAAACGTCCCCGCACCAGTTGATAGATGCCGGTGCTGAGCAGCGCGCAGAAGATGGCGCTGGGAAGATCGACTCTGCCTCCCGTGATCGCGCGCAGCGACCGGTCGACGCCCGCCACCGGCTGCACCAAGCTGTGCATGAGGGGTACGCCGGCGGCCTCGGCCGTTTCCAGCTGAAAAAGGCCGCGCTTGCGGGCGAACGCCTCCACCTCCTCGGCATCGAGGAATTCGCCGACCAGAAGCACGCTTCCCGTGAGGGGGTTGGCCGCGAGGCGATCGAACTTCCGCAGCCCGGACAAGTCCTTAACCACTTTCGCGAAAAAGCCCGCATCCCCTCTGCGGGAAGCGACTTTGATCCGCAGCCGGTCGGCGGAACAATGGCAGATGGTCGCCACGGGCGGTTCCACCGCGCGGTCCTTTAAAGCCGGGGACAACGCCATCGGTCCGATCAGGCGGCCTGCTTCTTGGCCTTCACCGGCGGCTTGTGGGTCGCTGCGATCTCGGCCTTGGCCTCGGCGGTCACGTCTTCGATGGTTTCCATAGTTTCGGCCACGGCCACCTTCGCGCCTTCAAAGGCCAGGATCCCCCCCTTGATGATGCCCTTGGCGACGGGTTTCAGCACACCGGCGATTACCGGCAGAACGATGGGCGCCAGCAGTACGGCTGCGGCTCCGAGCGCCACCGCGCCACCGAATCTGAGTCCGTTTCCGAACAGGTTCATGATAGTTTCCTCCTTGGTGAGTTGGGATGAAATTGAGTCGGTTCCGTTAAGAGGAACGGCAAGAATGCTAACGAAGGGGGGCGAGGTTGTCAAAAAAATAAGTCATTAATTTGCCTAATAAATTTTTTAGTATCACGCTTGCATGTTAGTTCAGGATTAATCTGGCGCTAATTTTTTGTTAGCGAATGAGTTGCTTCAGCGTGCGCCACAGACCGTTCGGGGCGCTTATCAGTCCACTTTAATTCGAGTCACTTTTTTCTTGCGTCTGGATGGGTCGTCTCGTTCGAGATGTTCGATCCGACCGTCCGCCCAGGCCCGGATGGCCTTGAGCAGTTCAAGCTGGGAACGGTGCAGGTGCCCGCCGATGCCCGAGTCGGCGCCGAACGTCTCCTCCATGCTCTTAAATAAACTGCCGACCGGGCAGCCTGCGGCCTCTTTTCCATGCTTTCCCTTACTCATGCGCCTCTCCTCCAAAGGTGATGTTCAGGTACGGTTCTTCGATTCTCGCCTTTACCGTGGTGCAGGCAGACACCTGCCTCGGCAGCAGGATGTGTCGCTTGTAGCTGCCGATGCGCAGGATCAGTTCGTCGGAAATCTTGCTCAGGTCGATATGCGCCTTCACGATGAAGGGCAGCTTCAGCCGGAGGCAATAGCGCCCGTTCTTCTTGATCAAACGATAGGGCTCCTCCGCCACGAAACGCTCCAGCGGGTCGAGGGTGCCGTAGATGCGCTCGGCCAGAGTCTTCAGGCTTTCGTAGCCGACGATCTCCGCCCCGAACAGGTCCACCGGCAGGATCGGCACGGGGTGAAAGTAGTCCTCGGCCCTGCGCAGATTGGATTTCTGATCCTTGCGCCAGTCCTCAAAGTAGGAATCTCTGACCTGGGAAGGCAGGATGCGGTTCATGATCACGGCGTCGATGCACATCCGGTAAAGGCAGAAGTACATGAAGGCTCGCTGGGTTTCCTTGAGCACGACCTTTTCGGGGTTGGCGACCAGGCGCACGGTCGTGACGGCCGGATCGCACAGCACGCGGTCGACGCCCCTGAGGCGCTCGCACAGCTCCTCGATCGCCTCGAAATATCCGTCGTCCGGCAGCGGCACATCGTAGAGACGTTTGGCGATGGGCCGGGCGACTTTCACCAGAGTGCGCTCCATCTTGAAGACCTTCTGCATGTACCACTCCAGAGTGGTGGGGATGCTGATGAAGCGCAGCGATTCGCCCGTGGGCGCGCAGTCGAGGAGGATGACGTCGAACCGCCGCTGCCGCACGTATTGGTTGATGTAGAGCAGCAGGCTGATTTCCTCCATGCCCGGCAGGATGGCGAGTTCCTCCGCCAGCACCTCGTCCAGGCCCGAGGTGTTCAACAGGCCGGAAAGGTAGCCGTGGATCCGGCGCCAGTTGCGGCCGATCTCCTCCTGGATGTCCATTTCCTGGATCCAGAGGTTGTCGGTGATCTTGAAGGGGCGACCCTGGCGGCGGTCGAGCAGTTCCTGGTCCAGATCGAAGATGTCCGCCAGGCTGTGCGCCACGTCCAGCGACATGACGAGGGTCCGTCGGCCCATCTCCGCCGCACGCACGCCGGTCGCGGCCGCCACCGACGTTTTCCCGACCCCACCTTTGCCGGCAAAGAAAATAATTCTCAACCCCGTTCTCCTCTGAAGGCTCGGTCGATTCTTCCGCTTCCCCCTCTGAAAAAGGGGTTGGGGGGATTATAAAACCGCTCTGCCCCTGAGGCGGTCCGGCCATTCTATACCTCTGACGCTCGCGCGCCGCAAGCATTCACTCCGGAAGCGGCCGACTGGCACCCTCCTGCACACACAAAACGCATAGAACCTTAATCGAAGCCTAATGCGCGGCTTTTACCATCCCTGCCGTATCGCACGGATATCCCCATCACTCACAAGGAGAGCTCCATGTCCGACCCCACGGCTGAGCTTAACGCCATCGAGATCGAGTCCCTCAGCAAAAGCTTCGGGAAGCGCAAAGCCCTGCGCCGGGTGAGCCTGCGCGTGGCGCCGGGCGAAATGGTCGCGCTCATCGGGCCCTCCGGGTCCGGAAAGTCGACCCTGCTCCGGCACGTGTCCGGCCTGGTCGCGGGCGACCGCGACTCGGGCGGCATTCGCATCTTCGGCCGCGAGGTCCAGAAGAACGGCGCCATCACCCCCGAAATCCGGCAGATCCGCTCCGAGGTCGGCTTCATTTTTCAGCAGTTCAACCTGGTCGGCCGCCTGCCGCTGCTGACCAACGTGATGACCGGCATGCTGGCCCGGGTCGGGACCTGGCGCAGTCTGTTGGGATGGTTCAGCCGCGAGGAGAAGCAGCGCGCCATGCAGGCACTGACCCGCGTGGGGCTGGCGGAGTACGCCGCCCAGCGCGCCAGCACCCTCTCGGGCGGCCAGCAGCAGCGCGCGGCCATCGCCCGCACCATGGAGCAGCGCGCCCGCATCATCCTGGCCGACGAACCCATCGCTTCCCTGGACCCCGAGTCCGCCCGGCTGGTGATGGAATGCCTGACGGCCCTCAACCAAAACGAAGGTGTCACCGTCCTCATCAGCCTGCACCAGGTGCAGTTCGCCTTCCAGTACTGCCCGCGCTCCATCGCGATGAAGGAGGGCCGGGTGGTTTACGACGGTCCCAGCGCGGAGCTCACCCCCACCGCGCTGCGCAACATCTATGGCCTGAAGTCGACCGGCCTCGACCTCGACGGCACCACGCCGCTGAGCCTCGGCGTGTGCCCGGCTGTGCCCGCCCTGGCGGCGGGATCATGAGAAGCCGCCCTTTTGGGAGTGGCTTCCAGCCACTAAAGAATCGCGGCAAGATGCCGCTCCCACCCGAGAAGATTTATCTCTCTGAGAAGCACTTAAGGCTTGCTGGGTTTCTGGAGTCAAAAAAAGTCATCCCGAACCTAAGAAGAAGGAGAAAGCAGATGAACAAAGTATCTCGTATTGTCATTGCCCTGACCATGATCATCCTTTTTTCGGCGGCGGCCGTTTCCGCCGCCGAAGACCTCAAGGAAATCACCATCGGCGTCATTCCGACGGAGTCCAGCGCTGCGGCCATGAAGGGCTTCGAGCCGTTCCGGGCCGACATGGAGAAGGCCCTGGGCATCCCGGTCAAGCTCTTCATCGCGCCCGACTACGCCGGCGTGATCGAGGCCATGCGCTTCAACAAGGTCCAGATCGCCTGGTTCGGCAACAAGTCGGCCATCGAGGCGGTCAACCGCGCCGGCGGCGAGGTCTTCGTGCAGACCGTGGACGTGAACGGCAATCCCGGCTACTGGTCGCTGATCGTCGTGCACAAGGACAGCCCCTACCAGAACATCGACGAGATCATCCGCGACGGCAAGAACCTCACCTTCGGCAACGGCGACCCCAACAGCACTTCGGGCTATCTCATCCCCACCTATTATATATGGGGCCAGCACGGCATCGATCCGGCCAAGCATTTCAAGCTGGTGCGCAACGCCAACCACGAAACCAACCTGATGGCCGTGGCCAACAAGCAGGTGGATTTCGCCACCAACAACACCGAGAACTGGGAGAAGTTTTCCAAGGCCCACCCCGAGCAGATCAAAAACGTCCGCGCCGTCTGGAAAAGCCCCCTGATCCCGAGCGACCCCATGGTCTGGCGCAAGGACCTGCCCAAGGAATGGAAGAGCAAGATCAAGGGCTTCTTCCTGGCTTACGGCCGCATCGGAGCGAACCGGGAGCAGGAGCTCGCGGTGCTCAAAGGCATGAGCTCCGGCTGGGCGCCCTTCCAGGACTCCTCCAACCATCAGCTGCTGCCGATCATGGAGATCGACATGGCCAAGGAGAAGATGAAAATCCAGAGCAACGATTCCCTGGCCGACGCCGAAAAGGCCCAGAAGCTGGCCGACATCGACAAGAAGCTGGCCGACATCCAGTCCTATACGAAGCTGGTAGACAAATACAACTAACCCAATCACACAGCAGGGGCCCATCGAATGGGGTCGGTTCGCGTGGCAGTTCTATTTTTTTGTGGGAGCGGCATCCTGCCGCGATAATCGAGGCTGGAAGTCTCTCCCACACCCTCTGCCGCGAAGATGGCGCATCGCGTCATGACCGGCTGCTTGATGGATGGGCCTCCTTCGCTGAATCCCGCCAAGGATGTACCCGACATGACCGCCGCCGCTCAAACCCTCGCAATCCCTGAAACCCCTCTGCGCCGCAAGCTGCTCCGGCTGCTGGCCGCCCTGGCCTTCGGCGGCGTGCTGACATGGGCCTGGCACGGGTCGGAGATGCGGCCGCTCGACCTGATCACTTACCGCGGCAACATGGCCGCTTATCTGTCCGGGTTCCTCACCCCGGACTTCAGCGACTGGCGCGCCTACCTGCACCAGACCGCCATCACCATTCAGATCGCCATCTGGGGCACCCTGCTCGCTATTGTCGGGGCCGTCCCGCTCGGGCTGCTCTCGTCCAGCAACGTCGCCCGGCCGTGGATGTATCAGCCCGTTCGCCGCGTCATGGATGCTTGCCGCTCCATCAACGAGATGATCTTCGCCATGCTCTTCATCAGCGCGGTCGGGTTAGGGCCTTTCGCCGGCGTGCTGGCGCTCTTCATGCACACCCTGGGAACCCTCGCCAAGCTTTTCTCCGAGGCGGTGGAGGCCATCGACCCCCAGCCCGTCGAGGGCATCCGCGCCACCGGCGCCAACAAGCTCCAGGAGATCGCCTACGGCATCATCCCCCAGGTGGTGCCGCTGTGGATCTCCTACTCCCTCTACCGCTTCGAGTCCAACGTGCGCTCGGCGAGCGTCGTGGGCATGGTGGGTGCCGGCGGGATCGGCATGCTGCTGTGGGACGCCATCCGCAGCTTCAACTACGGGGCGACGGCGGCCATGCTGATCATGCTGGTGGTGGTGGTGAGTCTGTTGGACCTGGGGTCCGCTTTCATCCGCAAGCGCTATATCTGATTTCTACCGCCGCGAAGGCTGCCAGGCGACCGGCATCGGATTCCGGAAAGGGCTTCCCTGAAAATAAGACCCGCAAATCAAACAAAAGGCCCGGCGAGGGCATCGCGCAGCCCCGGCGCCCCGGCCATCACCCGCCAATTGTCCGGCTCGGTCTGCGCAGCTTCCAAAAATCCGCCGGCCTCCTCCAGGATGATCTTTCCGGCGGCGAAATCCCAGAGCTGGATGCCTTCATAGACCAGTCCCCCCAAAAAACCGGCGGCCACGTAGGCCAGCTCGGCCGCCGCCGCCCCCAGGCAGCGCGCCTTGCGCACCTGGGGCAGCAGCCCCTCGAGTCTGCGGGTCATGCGCTGCATGCTTTCCGGCGTCTTGCCGAAGCTGACGGTCACGACCGCATCGGCTGCGCTCTGGCTGTCGCTGACCCGGATCGGCCGGCCGTTGAGGAAAGCCCCCCGGCCCGGTATCCCGATGAAGAGCTCCCGGCTGAAAGGCAGGAAAATCACGCCGACCACCGGCAGCCCCAGCCGCCCTTCGCAGGAGTCGACCTCTCCCGCCTCATGGTCGGCGCTGCGGTAGCAGGCGATGGAGGCGCAGAAAAAGGGCAGCCCATGCCAGAAGTTCACTGTCCCGTCGAGAGGGTCGACGACCCAGGTGTATTCGCCCGCCCCTTCCAGAGCGCCGCTTTCCTCGCTCAGGATCGCATGCTCCGGGAAGCGTTCGCGGATGGCGGCGATGATCGCATTCTCGCACTTCCGGTCGGTTTCGATTTTGACGTCGTGCAGCAGCCGCCTGCAGCGCACCGTGCGGTTGCGGAAGTGGTGCATCTGGATGGCGCCGGCGCGGCGGGCGGCGCTGATGGCGGTCTGCTGCACCCGGTTGCCGAAATCCCCAGGCAGCGCATACTCAAGGGGGTCCAGGGCTGAAATGGTCATTCGTCCTCCGTGCGGGCCTCAGTCGCCCGCGCTGAAAACTTCGCGTCCGGCCGCAAACGTGCGCGTGACGGCGGCGACCTTGCGGCGGTCGTCCACCAGCACCAGGTCGGCGGCTTTTCCCGGCGCGATGGAGCCGGTGAATCGGTCGATGCCGGTGGCCCGCGCGGGGTTCAGCGTAATCAGCCGCACGGCGCTCGGCAGGCCCATGATGCCCTCGCGGTGCAGCTGCAGGGCCGCATGCAGCAGCGACATGGGGGCATAGTCCGAGCAGAGGATGTCCCCCAGCCCCGCGCTCAATGCCTCGCGCCCGGAGAGGTTGCCCGTCAGCGACGCGCCGCGCAGCACGTTCGGAGATCCCAGGGAGATCAGCATGCCGTGCTCGCGCGCCGCCCGGGCGGCTTCGAGGTTCACCGGGAACTCGGAAAGCGTCACCCCCAGGCGGCTCACCGCCGCGACCTTGTCGGTGCAGTCGTCGTCGTGGCTCGCCATGCGGATGGCATTGTCCCGGCAGGCCCGCGCCAGCCGTTCGAGGCCCGACCAGTCCACCTGGCGGCTGGCTTCGAGGCGGCGTTCGATGAGGGTATCGACATGCTCCGGGCTCAAGCCCCGGGCCTTGGAATAATAGCTCCGGAAGTGGGCGACGTCGGAAAACTGGCCCTGTCCGGGGGTGTGGTCCATGATGGAAAAAAACTGGATCAACCTCCGGCGGATGAGGCTTTCCACCTGCGAAAACGCCTCATCGTTGGTGATCTCGTAGCGGGCGTGGATGTATGTGCGGGCGCTGAAGCCGCCCTTCAGGTCATGGATCTGGTGGATCAGGTAGTCCGTCATCTCGGCGCTGCGGAACGGCGGGTGCTCGTCGCTGGAAAGAAAGCACAGGCAGTGGTAGATGGAGGTGACGCCGCAGGCCACCAGCTGCTTGTCGAGCTCCTGCAGTGCGACGTCCACCGGAAAACGGCCGCCCGGCCGCGGCTGGATGGCGTTTTCGATGACGTCGCTGTGGATATCGATGAACCCCGGCAGCAGCAGCCGCCCGCGCCCGTCGATTTCCGTGAATCCGTTCGCGGGGGCGAAGGGTGCCCTGATCTCCCGGATTACACCTTTTTCCACCACCACGCCGGCATCCGGCAGGACCTCGTCCGGTGTGACCACGCGGACGTTGCGGATAGCCAGGTCGGGGGCCGTGTCACGGTCGTGTGTCATGAATGGCTTTCCTTTTCCGGCATGAAGTAGATGTCGTCCATCAGGCGGTCCATGATGGAGCGGTCGTGGAAGACGGCGACCATGGTGGTCCCCTGGGCCTTCATCTCGGCGAGCAGCTCGAGCGCGACGTGCATGGCCCCGGGGTCGAGCGAGGCCGTGGGCTCGTCGAGCAGCAGCAGCCGGGAAGGCCGGATGACCGCCCGCGCCAGGTTCACGCGCTGCTTCTCTCCGCCGCTGAAGGTGCAGGGGAAAGCGTCGTGCAGCCGGGAGTCGATCCTGAGCCGCTGCAGCAGCCGGCGGGCCTTTGCGCGCGCCTCCGGCCGGGGCGCGCCGGCGGCCACCAGCGGTTCGGCCACAACGTCCAATGCCGGAACCCGTGGCAGCACGGACAGGAACTGGGTCACATAGCCCATTTCCGAACGCCGCAGCTTCAGGATTTCGTTCTCCGGAAGAGCGGTGAGGTCCACCGGGCCGCGGGCCGCCGATTCGTAGACGATCGCGCCGGAGCTGGCCAGATAGGTTCGGTAGATGCATTTGAGCACCGAGCTCTTGCCGTAGCCGCTGGGACCGGAAAGGCCCAGCGCCCTGCCGGCCGGCACCCGGAAGGAAACCTGGCTGAAACCGAGGATCTCTTTCCCGTCCAGGAAGTGGGAGACGAAGCGCTTTTCGAGGTTTTCGACAGAAAGCATTATAAAATACCGTTTTAAGTTTTACGTGTTAAGTTTTAAGAAAAACCATGGCTGGTTGAGATAATTCGTTAAAAACGGGAGTACTTTTTTTTCTTTAAAACGTAACACTTAAAACTTAAAACTGGTTATAGAGTCGAATTCACCAGCAGCTGCGTATAGGGATGCTGGGGGTCTTCCAATATCTGATCGGACAGGCCCTCCTCCACGATGCAACCGTGGCGCATCACGACCGTGCGCGAGGTCAGCAGGCGGATGACGCCCAGATCGTGCGACACCACGATGGTGGCCACTCCCAGCTCCTGCTGCAGGCTGCGGATGAGGTCCAGCACGCGCGCCTGCACCGAGACGTCCAGACCGGTGGTGACCTCGTCGAGCAGCAGCAGCGCCGGACGGGTCGAAAGGGCCTTGGCGATCTGCACGCGCTGCTGCATGCCGCCGGAGAATGTCCGCGGCAGTTCGTCTACGCGTTGAACCGGCACCTCGGTCTGCGCCAGCAGCTCGGTGGCGCGGTCCCGCATGCGGCCGACATGGCGCCCGCCCGCCATCAGGAGCCGCTCGGCGATGTTCCCGCCGGCGCTCACCTTCATGCGCAGCCCCATACGCGCGCTCTGGTAGACGATGCCCATGCGCTCGTTGCGGATCTGCCGGCGTTGAAAGGCGCTGAGTGCGAACAGGTTCTGCGCGGGGTCGATCGGTGCGGCGCCGTTGCCGTTCAGGCGCAGGAAGAAGTCGCCCGCGGTGGGCTCGAAATCGAAGTGCAGCAGCCGCACCACGGTGCTCTTGCCGGAGCCGCTTTCACCGACGATTCCCAGCACCTCGCCCGGATAGAGCGCGAAGTCCACCGCGCGGCAGGCTAAGACCGATCGGCAGCGCGGGCATTGGTTGGTTGCGTGCGGCGGGCCGGTGCGTTCCAGGCAATCCGGGCAGCCCTTGCCGTAACGCTTGGTCAGGTTACGGACCTGAAGGATCGGCTTCACGCCGCGCCCTCCTCCGGCGGATGGTTTCCTGGGGCGAGGTGGTGCCGCCGGGCTTTTTCGCAGAAAGCGGTGTCCGAACAGGAATAGGTCCGCCCGCCGGTCGCATCGTCGATCACCTCGTCCAGATAGGTCCCGGTCGACCCGCAGCGTCCGCAGCGCCGGCCGCCGAAGGCTTCGACGCGGAAGACGAAGTCCTCGAACGAAAGCGGCTGCACGTCGGTGTGCGGCGGCACGGCGTATATGCGCTTCTCGCGGCCGGCGCAGAACAGGCACAGGGCCTCGGCCTGGTTGAGCTTGGCCACGTCCCAGCGCGGGATCGGGCTGGGGTCCATGAGATGGCGGCGGTTGACCATGACCGGGTAGCGCGCCCCCACCGTGATCTCGTTGAACTTGACGATGTCTTCGTAGAGATAGAGCCACATCCGGCTGTAGTCCGCCTCGGCGTGCATGCGCCGGGTCTCGCGCTCGGAGGGCTCCACCAGGCGCAGCGGCTCGGGGATCGGCACCTGGAAGATGAGCACCTGGTGCGGCCGCAGCGGCTCTTCGGGGATCCGGTGCCGGGTCTGGATCAGGGTGGCTGCTCGAGTGTCGGTCGTGACGGCCACGCCCGTGACCCGTGTCACGAATTTCTTGATGTTGACCGCATTGACGCTGTCGTCCGCGCCCTGGTCGATGACCTTGAGCATGTCCTCCGGACCGATCAGCGCCAGCGTGAGTTGCAGCCCGCCGGTGCCCCAGCCCCGGGCGATCGGCATCTCGCGCGAGCCGAAAGGCACCTGGCAGCCGGGAATGGCCACGGCTTTGAGCATCCGGCGGCGGATCTCGCGCTTGGCGCCTTCGTCGAGAAAAGCGTAGGAATAGCGGCCATCGGCCGGCGGCAAACTGCTGCGCCAATCCGCCGGCGGCGTGCCCGCCCGTAATGGTCCGGGTTGCGTCATGACGGCGTGTCCTTCGTCCGGTTTAGTCCTGCCTGAATGCGGCGCAGCCGGTCCAGCTCGGATTGAAACGTGACGTAGTGGGGCAGCTTGTAGTGGTTGCAGAACCCCATGGACTCGATGCCGTCCACGTGGGTCAGCACGAATTCCGGGTCCTCGGAAGGCGCCGCGGGCTCGGTGCCGGACATGGCGCGGTCGAGGACCGCCATGGCGATGGCCTTGGTTTCGTTGTGCCCGAAACACAGCCCATAGCCCAGGCTGAAACGGACCGGGCCCTCGGTTTCCGCAAGGCGCGCGATGACCTCGGCCTCGGTCACCTGGATTTCACCGATGCGCTCCACCGACCCGGTGTGCGGGTTTTTGAACGGCACCGGCAGGAATCCCACCCGCAGCTCGCCGATCACCGGGTGCACCGACCCGTAGCCGCGCATGTTGGAATAGGCCAGCGCCAGCATGCCGCCGGTTTCCCCGCGCGCCAGGGTCTGCAGCTGGGCGCTGCGCGATGCCGGAAAAACTATCGCCTGACGGGTGATGTCCGTCAGCTCGGGCTGCGCTGCGCGCGTGCGCCCGCCAACCAAAAGACCCTCCGCGCGCAGCATGGCGATCACTTTGGGAAAGCTCTCGGGCATCGGCTGCATCCGTTCGATGGGCTGCAGCAGGCGCCGGATCTGCTGCCGCGTGCGCGTCTCCGATTCGTTTTGCAGATCGAAATCCAGCAGCCGCAGGGTATAGTCCGGGGTCGGTCCGAGAATCTGCCCGCCGGGAATATCCTTGAAGGCGGCCGAGATGCGCCGGATCACCCGCATGCCATCGGTGGCGATCGGTTCCGAATACCCCAGACGCGGCAGCGTGGTGCGGTAGGAGCGCAGGATGAAGGCCGCCTCGAAGGTGTCGCCGGCGGCCTGCTTGAAGGCCAGCGCGGCCAGGTCGGGAGCGTAGAGAGACCCCTCGCCCATCACCCGGTCAACGGCCAAATGCAGCTGCTCGCGGATCTGCTCCGGTGCCAGCAGCTGGGAAACGCCGCCGGCGCGCCGGACGAGCGAAAAGGTCTCGGCGTCTTCGATGGCGGCGGCCCCGCCTCTGACGGCCACATAGCCCATCGCCTCACCTCACCTGGATGCGGGTCGAGCGCGGAAGCCCCATGACCTCGCCGCTCGGCCGGACGAAGAACGCATCGACTCCCAGTGGGTAGTCGGCATTGACGGCCATCAGCTCCTGGAATTCCTCTATCGCAATCCCGCCCATCTCCGGCGCGATCCCGCCGGCTCCAGGGATGCCGGGACCGGTCAGCCGTACGCGGAACCTCTCCGCAACGGCCGCCGGGGGCGAATCCAGCCAATACACTACGGTCGCTCCATCCTCGGGGCACTCGGAACCACCGCGCCGGACAAGGCGGACCCCGTCTCGGCTGCGACCCTCGGAATAAAAGACGAAATCGGCGGCCTCCAGGGGCTCCGTCAGCGCTCCGGTGGCGCCGGCGATCGCCGTCTGAAGGGCCTGAGCGCTGCCGTTGCCGATCACGCAGAAACCGACTTCGGCATCGAGGAGGCACTCCGCAAAGGCCGTCGCCGCCGCAAACGGCGACATCCCATCCAGCGCTTTCAGGCGCACGACCCTACCGGGCCGGCTGAGGGCCTGCAGCAGGCAGCGATAGTTCTTCTGGCTGCGGCGTTCAATGAAATCCATAGAAATGGCTTCCTTCATCCGCCCAGAGAGCCGAAGTCCACGCGCTCTTTTTTCATCGACTCGAACCGCACTTCGGTGGCGGCGGCCAGCCGGGAGGAAAGCGCCTTCCGGTCGGCGCTTTTGGCCTCGAGCTGGTCGAGAGGCGCCGCGATGGCGTTCAGGACGGCGGTCCGGCCACTGCGTTCCACCGCAGCGACGGCCGCCAGCAGCAGGGCCTGCTCGGGTTCATCGCCGCAGACTGCGCCGTAGCCCGTATGCCCGTCGAACTCAACTTCAGCCTCGCTGACCAGCGCTTCGCCGAGGTGAAACGGCGTGTCGAACGGATCGCGCACGGTGACCATGACCAGCCCGGCCCGCGGGGCCTGCCGGACGGAAAAGGGGCCCAGCGGCCAGAGCCGGTCCAGCATGGCCGTGACATCATCGGGTGAAGCGGCGGCGATCGCCGCGAGCAGCCGTTTCTTGAAAGATGTTTCCTGCGCCTCCCCCGCTGGGGTCATATCGAACCCGCCCTTGCCAGCGGCTGAATCGTTTTCATCCATAAGCGGCCAGAAACCTCTCCAGGTTTGAAAAGTCTGCGAAGCGCTGCTCCAGGGTTCGGCGGTCCCAGTCCCACCAGGCGATCGCCATCAGCCGCTCGACGATCTCAGCGCTGAAGCGCATGCGCAGCGGGCGCGCCGGCACTCCCGCCGCCACCTGGTAAGGCGCCACATCCCGGGTGACCACTGCGCCGGCCGCCACCACCGCGCCGGTTCCGATACGAACCCCGGCCATGACCTTGGCCCCGGTGCCGATCCAGACGTCGTGCCCGATACGGCACCGCCTGCGGCGCCGCCACTCGAAGACCTTCTCGTCATCGGAGGCTGCGAAACCGTAGCGCCGGCGGCGGTAGGTACAGTGATGCTGGGTGACGCGCTCCATGGGGTGATCTCCGGGGTTGATGACGACGTGCGACGCGATCGAACAGAATTTGCCGATATCGGTGTAGATAGCTGTTCCGTCCGACCCCGCCAGGTAGCTGTAATCTCCGAGGCTCGATTCGATCACCGTCCAGTTGGCGCCGATGTCGGTATAGCAGCCGATGACCGAATCGCGGACGCTGGCCGAGGAATGGATCTGCGGCGCCGATGCGGTCTCCGCCGCGTCAATGGCGCTTGTATGCAACGCTGTCGCCATGAAACCTCAAGTGATGAGCTTGGAAAGCAATCTGACGGACGCGGGTTAGAGCACGATTAGAGAGGAGTTAGAATAATGAAAAAAGACTCCCTTATGCCGGCCATCCTTTCACGGAACCAGGCCTGCTTTGCGGACAAAATCACCCGGCCCAGGGCTCATCAGCCAGGATTTGATCATGTCCCGGATCGCGCGCACCTGGGCCAGCCGCTCTTCACGGGAGCCGTTCGCCGCCGCGGGATCCGGAAACGGCATGTGCCAGCGTTGGGTGATTCCAGGGTAAAGTGGGCATTGCAGCTCGGCCTCGCTGCAGACGGTAATGACGTGATCGAAAAGCCGGCCATTCTTGAACAGCTCGAATACGCTCTGTGGTTTCTTGCCGGAAAGGTCGAACCCCTCCTCCCGCATCACCTCGACGACCAGGGGATTTACGGCCGCCGCCGGCTCCAGCCCGGCGCTCTCCACGTCGGCCCGGCCTCCGGCGAGCTTTTTCAAATAGGCTTCGGCGATCTGACTGCGGCCGCTGTTGTGCCGGCAGATGACGAGCACTTTCAACGCCTCGGACATGAGCGTCACCTTCACGTAAATAGGATTCCCCCGCCCCTTCCTCGCAACACGAGGAGGGAGGCCGCCGGCGGGATCGGCGAGCCGCACCGGGAAATGCGCCGCCCGTCAGGAGGACCTGCGGCCCATCGCGTAAATGCTGACGACGAAACAGACGCCGGCGATCAGAACCACCAGCCAGTCCGGCATGTGAACCTCCCGTGCATGAACTCCCGCGCGCGAACCGGCGTGCGATGTCCGACGAGTACTCCGGGGATGTTAGGAAAATGTTAAAAAACCGTGAGGTATTTATAAGCGGCGGGGGACAACCGGTTGCCTCAAGAAAGATTGGCCGGTCACAGCCCGGTGGCGATCACCATGTCCGTAATCGGCCCGCGGGACTTCTCGCCCTTCAGGACGATGTGGGAGTAGTTCCTGCTGCCCTTGAACTTCTTGACCACCCAGTTCAACCCGTTGTTCTCCTGGTTGAGGTAGGGGTTGTCGACCTGCCGGGTGTCTCCCAGGCAGAAGCATTTCACCCCTTCGCCCATCCGGGTGAGCAGCGCCCGGCACTCCGAGCGCGACATGTTCTGCATTTCGTCGACAATGACGACGGCGTTCTCGATATTCATCCCGCGGATGTAGGCCAGAGGCAGGATCTCGAAGACCTTGGAATTGAACTGCGGCGGGTAGACGTCGCTGTCCATGAAAAGCTTGTTGGCGGGCCGCAGGCGATGGAGCTTGGCGGCCAGGTCGGCGATGTAGCGTGCGTACGGCTCCATCTTCTCCTCGAGTTTGCCGGGCAGGTATCCCAGCTTCTGGCCGATCTCGATGGTGGGTTTGATCACGAAGATCTTATGGTGGGACTTGTGCTCGAGCACCAGGTAAAGCGCGGCAGCCAGCGCCAGGTAGCTTTTTCCATAGCCCGCCTCGCTTTGCACCGACACCAGATCGATGTCCGGGTGGGTCATCAGCTCCAGGGCCAGGTTCTGGAAAATATTGCGGGGGGTCACTTTCCAGACCTTGTGCTGGTAGTCGATGACCTTTTCTCCCTGTGGCCCAAAAAAGAGCGGTTTGCCCTGTTCGTTCCACATGAAGGCGTTTGGCACGGATTCCTCGCGGGTCGCCACGAAGCCGGTGAAGTATTCCGCCTCGGATTTGAACGGGACGGACTCCTTGTAGATCTCGCTCTTGATGCCGCGCAGCCGCGCCTGGAGCTGGAAGATCCGGTCGTTGGTGACCAGAATGGGCTTGTCGATTCCGCTCGACTGGATCTCGTCCAGAATGAACTTGTCCACCAGATTGACGAACGGATCGGCAACCGAATCGGCGTTAAGCACGTTGAAGGCGTCCGGGTTCTCCACCAAGTATTCGATCACCCGGGCGACGATGTGGCGAAGCTTGGGGTCCTTTTTTATCTTGTTCAGTTCAAGCAGCACATGGTAGGGGATGAAAATGCTGTTCTCGTTCCCGTTCCGCAGCTTCACCAGCGAATTGGGGTCTTCCAGCAAGACATTGGTATCGATGATGTAGTTTTTTTGTTCCATATTCCGTCGCACCTCGCAGAGATTGGTTGGAAACATCAGAATGCGCGCAACGATCTATTCTGTCCAGCTTTCTCCTGTGTTTTAATTGTATCCGAAATCGTGGCTATGGTAAATAAGACCAATCAACATATAGTGAGCGAAAAGTTAGTTGAACACTAGATATCGATGAGCCGGAGTAAGAATACATGCTACCAAAACCCTGGGACATTGCATCCAGCGAGCGCCGGGACCAACTGCGCATTTTCGGCCTGCGCGTCGACCGGGCCGTATCGCCGCGGACGGGGGCGGCCCACGATTTCTACGTGCTGGAGTCCGGCAACTGGGTGAACGTGATCCCCGTAACCCCCGAGCGGGAGGTGGTCCTGATCCGCCAGTACCGCCACGGCACCCGCGAGGTCACCCTGGAGATCCCCGGCGGCATCATCGAGCCCGGCGACTCGCCGCAGGAGGCGGCCCGGCGGGAACTGCAGGAGGAAACCGGGTATGAGGCCGGGGAGATGATCGGGCTGGGCTTCGTGCACCCGAACCCGGCTTTTCTGGACAACCGCTGCTACACATTCATCGCCTGGAACGCGCGGCAAACGGGTCCTCAAACCCAGGACGAAAAGGAAGACATTGAAGTGCTGCTGAAACCGCTGGCCGAGATCCCCACGCTGATCCGGGAGGGCGGGATCACCCATTCTCTGGTGGTGGCCGCCTTTTACCGCCTGTTCATGGAACACTTGCCGCCGCGGTGAGCCGGCCTCGCCCGGCAGACGACGAGGGAATTTCTCGGGGAGGGTGGGCCTCGATGACGGGCACTTTCACACCAAGGTCTTGAGAAGGCGCTTGTCCAATGTGACCAATTCCCCACCTGTTTTCCGGGCCAGCCACAGATAGGACGCGTCGTAAGTCGTCAGGCGCGACTTGGCCGCCAGGTCGACGACTTCCAGGTGATCCACGGCAAGCAGCTCAATGGCCAATCGGCCGGCCATGCGGAAGGCTTCCTTAATCTGCTCGATGCGGTCGGAGTGCAGGGTGGCTTTTTTTAAGGCGATGCTCGCCAATTCGAACCACAGCAAGTGCGGCGCCACCAGCACCGATCCCGTAAGCTCTTTTGCGACCGCCGGCGCGTCCGGCTCTCCGAAAACCATTGCCCCCAGCGCCGATGCATCCACCACTTTAACGCCCATCCCGGTCCTCCCTGACCATCGCGCGGGATTCAGCCGGCGTGCGCAGCCCCAGCGCGCGAAGTCCGGTCAGGAACTCGGAAGGGCTCATCGGGCTGCTTTTGCCTGCGGCTTCCTCAAGGATGGTTATCAGCTCCCCCTGAAGGGAGCGGTGGTTTTTCGCCGCCCGATGGCGCAACGCTTCGGCGATGTCGTCCGGAACGTTCTTGATCGAAAGGTTAACCGGCATACCCAGCCTCCTTGCTCACAATGGATCCATAGTAGATCCATTTAAGATCCTCGTCAAGAATCAAAGAAAAGAACCGTCAGCAGATAGGCCGTCGCCATCAGCTTTTCTTGACTCTGTTCTCCCGCCGATGCTATATGCAGGCCGTCGATGGCTCTTATTTAAATCTTTTCCGTATGTTGGGATCGCATGGCGCCCGAGGTGCCGGTTGACCATTCCTGCTGCTCTACCCTGGGCCGCGAATCCCGTGAAAGCCCGTGACCGTGGCTGACCGACCGTTCATGCTCCGCCTGCGATTGCCATGACATCTGCCGGTCGGCATGCGGAGTACTCCAACCCCTGACCGGCGTGTCGGAGGAGGTCACCATGCTGCACCGTTTCCAGACGAACGCGCGCACCCTTTCCGTCTCGGTATCCGCACTGCTTTTGCTGCTATGGATCGGTTCCACCGTCGGGGCCCAGGAGGTGGGGCTGGTCGAGAAGAAAACCTTCACGCTGCCGTCTTACACCACCGTCGCCGGTCAGACGATCAGCAACGTGCGCCTGGGGTACGAGACCTACGGCCAGCTGAACGCCCGCGGCGACAACGCCGTGTTCATCGCCCATTTCTATTCCGGCACCTCGCATGCGGCAGGCAAGTACAAGGAGAGCGACGTGCTGCCGGGCTACTGGAACCCCATCATCGGGCCCGGCAAGGCGATCGACACCGACAAGTACTTTGTCGTCAGCGCGGACACCTTTGCCAACCTCAACAGCAAGGATCCGAACGTCGTCACCACCGGGCCGGCGTCCGTCGATCCGGCTACCGGCAAGCCGTACGGGTTGAGCTTCCCGGTGGTGGCGATGCGCGACTCCGTT
>Ga0209254_10001474_pt1 | contig 21106 bp, 19 predicted proteins | sample FrelakmetDIP11DI_FD_187148 | JGI IMG/M metagenome (GOLD analysis project Ga0209254, IMG submission 187148) | Freshwater lake sediment microbial communities from the University of Notre Dame, USA, for methane emissions studies - DIP11 DI (SPAdes)... | ecosystem: Environmental > Aquatic >...
ATGATCGTCACCGCCGGCGGCATCGACACGCACATCCACTTCATCTGCCCGCAGCAGATCGAGGAAGCGCTGATGTCGGGCGTGACCACGATGATCGGCGGCGGCACCGGGCCGGCGACCGGCACGTTCGCCACCACCTGCACTCCCGGGCCGTGGCACATCTACTCCATGCTTGGCGCGGCGGAAGCGTTCCCGATGAACCTCGGCTTCCTCGGCAAGGGCAACGCGAGCCTGCCCGATCCGCTGCGCGAGCAGGTCCGCGCCGGCGCGATCGGCCTGAAGCTGCACGAAGACTGGGGCACGACGCCGGCGGCGATCGACAACTGCCTGACCGTGGCGGACGAGATGGACGTGCAGGTCGCGATCCACACCGACACGCTGAACGAATCCGGCTTCGTCGAGACGTCCGTGGCCGCGTTCAAGGGCCGCACCATTCACACCTTCCACACCGAGGGCGCGGGCGGCGGTCACGCGCCGGACATCATCAAGGTCGCGGGCGAGCCGAACGTGCTGCCCTCCTCGACCAATCCGACGCGACCCTACACGGTGAACACCCTCGCCGAGCATCTCGACATGCTCATGGTGTGCCATCACCTCGACCCGGCGATCGCCGAGGACGTCGCCTTCGCCGAGTCGCGCATCCGCCGCGAGACGATCGCCGCCGAGGACATCCTGCACGACCTCGGCGCGTTCTCGATGATGTCCTCCGACTCGCAGGCGATGGGGCGCGTCGGCGAGGTGATCGTGCGCACCTGGCAGACCGCGCACAAGATGAAGGCGCAGCGCGGCAGCCTCGCCGGCGACCCGAAGGCGAGCGACAACGCGCGCGTGAAGCGCTACGTCGCCAAGTACACGATCAACCCGGCCATCGCACACGGCATCTCGCATCTCGTCGGCTCGGTCGAGCCCGGCAAGCTCGCCGATCTCGTGCTGTGGAAGCCGGCGTTCTTCGGCGTGAAGCCCTTCCTCGTGCTCAAGGGCGGCATGATAGCCGCCGCGGCGATGGGCGACCCCAACGCCTCGATCCCGACGCCGCAGCCGGTGCACTACCGTCCGATGTTCGGCGCGTTCGGCAAGGGACTGCGCACCTCGGTGACGTTCGTCTCGCAGGCGGCGCTCGAGAACCCGGCGGTGCATTCGCTCGGCCTCGCGCGGCCACTCGAAGCGGTGAAGGGCACGCGCGGCATCGGCAAGGCGCAGATGGTCCGCAACGATTGCCAGCCGAAGATCGACGTCGATCCGGAGACCTACGAGGTGCGCGCCGACGGCGAGCTGCTCGTCTGCGAGCCGGCGAAGGTGCTGCCGATGGCTCAGCGGTACTTCCTGTTCTGACGTCAACGATGCGGTCCCCGGAGTCGTCGCGCAATCCTTCGCGCTCGTCCGTGGGAGCCCCGGGGCGCGGCAGCGTTCTCCCCCATCTTCGTGACCGCCGTCTCCTCCGCGCCTCCGAGACGAAGCCTCTCCCGAGATGGTGGAACTGAGAGCCAAGCTCGCCGCGGACCGGCCCCGCATGGTCGAGGTCCAGGGCCGGCTGGAGCTTCCCTTCGAACGAAGGCAGAAGACGCGTCAGCGCGCCCATCTCGTCTCTGGCGAAGAGGTCGCGGTCCTGCTTCCGCGCGGCGAGTCCATGCGCGGCGGCGACCTGCTCGAAGCGAGCGACGGCCGCGTGATCGAGATCGTCGCCGAGGCCGAGCATCTCCTGCACGTCGCCTGCGCTTCCCCGGACGCGCTGTCGCGCTGCGCCTATCACCTCGGCAACCGCCACGCCCCGGTGCAGGTCGGCGACGGCTGGTTGCGCCTCGCGTTCGATCACGTGCTGCGTGACATGCTCGTCGGTCTCGGCGCCACCGTCACCGAGGTCGAAGCGGGGTTCGAGCCGGAACCGGGCGCATACGGCGCCGTGCATGCGCATGCTGTCGAGGTGCGCACGAGTCGGATCCACGACTTCGCGGATCGTCCCGGGTCCACCCCGGTCCCGACCCGGACCGCTCCCGCATGAGCGCCTCGCGGCTTCCGCTCGCACGTCTGCTGCAGCTCGCAAGCCCGGCGCTGCCCGTCGGCGCGTTCAGCTACTCGCAGGGGCTGGAGGCCGCAGTCGACGCGGGCGTGGTGCACGACGCGGCGAGCACCGCGACCTGGATCGGAGACGTTCTGGAGCTCTCGATCTCGCGCACGGACGCGCCCGTGCTGATCCGCCTGCACCGGGCATGGAGCGACCACGACTTCGGCGCCGTCGCGCGCTGGAACGCCCTGTTCCTGGCGACGCGCGAGACGTCCCAGCTCCGCGCCGAAACCGTGCAGATGGGCTTCTCGCTGCGACGGCTCCTGCGCGATCTGGCGCTCGGCGACACGGCCACGCGCGATGCGCTCGAGGCGTTGCCCGAAGTCGCGTTTCCCGTCCCGTACGCGCTTGCCGCCGCTGCCTGGGGCATCGCACCCGACGATGCGGTCATCGGTTACCTGTGGGGCTGGCTCGAGAACCAGGCGATGGCGGCGGTGAAGGCGGTGCCGCTGGGACAGACCGACGCCCAGCGGCTGCTGGCCGATCTCGCGGAGCGCCTGCCGCGCATCGCGGTCGAGGCGGCCGAGCGCAGTGACGACGCGATCGGCAACTTCACGCCGCGGCTTGCGCTGCTCGCGTCTCGGCACGAGACGCAGTACTCGCGGCTGTTCCGGTCGTGAGGAGCAAAGCCTTCACCGCATAGAACGCGGGGGACGCAGAGATGCGCAGAGGATCGAGAAAGGCCATCGCAGTGCTGGATCGGAACGCGGCACAGCCGTGGACCACGCGCGCGGACAAGACCGACCCATGGTTTTCTCCGCGATCCTCTGCGCCCTTTGCGACCTCTGCGGTGAACGTCCGGCGGTTGCAGGCATGACGTCACCCCTGCGCGTCGGCATCGGCGGCCCCGTCGGCTCCGGCAAGACGGCGCTCACGCTCGCCCTCTGCCGCGCGCTGCGCGACCGCTACCCGATCGCGGTGGTCACCAACGACATCTACACCGAGGAGGACGCGCAGTTCCTGGTGCGGAACGAGGCGTTGTCGCCGGACCGGATCCTCGGCGTCGAGACGGGCGGCTGCCCGCACACCGCGATCCGCGAGGATGCCTCGATCAACCTCGAGGCAGTCGACCGCCTCACGCGCCGCTTCGGCAACCTCGCGCTCGTGCTCATCGAAAGCGGCGGCGACAACCTCGCTTCGACGTTCAGCCCCGAGCTCTCCGATCTCACGATCTACGTGATCGACGTGGCCGCCGGCGACAAGATTCCGCGCAAGGGCGGTCCCGGCATCACCAAGTCCGACCTGCTCGTCATCAACAAGATCGACCTCGCGCCGATGGTCGGCGCCTCGCTCGAGGTCATGGACCGCGACGCGCGGAGGATGCGCGGCGAGCGGCCGTTCGTATTCACGAACATGAAGACCGCACAGGGACTCGACGCCGTGATCCGGTTCATCGAGACCGAGGGGCTCTTCGACGCCGGCGGTGAAGTCGGATTCATCGCGTAGCCGCTCGGGCCGTCGCGGCGGCTTGCGCCGTATCGGCAAGGGTTGACCTGTCCATTCGCCTTACAGGAGCCCGGCAACGCCCCGCGGCCGTCGCCGCCGTCTCTGCGCGAGCCTTCGTTTCCGTGACCGTGCTGCTCGAGCTGGAGTGGGTCCTGCGAGGCTTCTACGAACTTCCGCGCCGGGACATCGCGAAGGCAATCCGGGCTCTTGCAGGGATCGAGCACGTCACTCTCGAGGATCGCGACGCCGTGCTTGCGGCGCTGGACTCGTTCGAGGCCGGGCTCGACTTCGCCGATGCCCTCCACGTCTCACGGAGCGCTCGCGCGCGTTCGTTCGCCACGTTCGACAGACGACTCGCCCGTCGTGCGCAGCGCCATCCTATGTCTCCCGACGTGGAGCTCCTCGATTGAGCGCCGTCACGCCGCGCGCAACGCCTCCCGCAGCGACTCCTCGAACACCTGCACGCCGTCGTCGAACAGCGCGTCGGGGATCGTGAGCGGATAGAGGAAGCGAATCACGTTGGCGCCGGTGCCGCAGGTCAGAAGCAGAAGCCCGCGGCGCATCGCCGCCTGCTGGACCTGCTTCGCGAGCTCCGGGTCGGGCTCGTCGTCCTTCTGCAGGAACTCCGCCGCGACCATGCTGCCAAGCGCGCGCACTTCGATGCGACGCTCGCCGCCGAGCGCGGCGACGAGGCGGAGCGAGCGCGATAGCCGATCGCCGAGAACCGCGGCCCGCTCGACCAGACGCTCTTCCTCGATCACGTCGATCACCGCGTGCGCCGCGGCGATGGCGACCGGCGACCCGGCGTAAGTACCGCCGAGGCCGCCCGGGGCCGGCGCATCCATGATCTCGGCGCGCCCGGTCACCGCCGAGAGCGGGAAGCCGCCCGCAAGGCTCTTCGCGATCGTCATGAGGTCGGGCACCACGCCGTAGTGCTCCATGGCGAACCAGCGGCCGGTGCGGCCGAACCCGGTCTGGATCTCGTCCGCGATGAGCAGGATGCCGTGCCTGTCGCACAGCTCGCGCAACGCCTCCATGAACGGCTTCGGCGCGATGTAGAAGCCGCCTTCGCCCTGCACCGGCTCGAGGATGATCGCGGCGACGCGCTGCGGATCGATGTCGGCCTTGAAGAGCTGCTGCAGGCCCTTCAGCGCGCCATCGGTGCCGACGCAGTGGCAGGGGAACGGCGCATGATGGATGTCCGCAGGGAAAGGACCGAACGCGCTCTTGTACGGGAGCACCTTGCCGGTCAGCGCCAGCCCCATGTGCGTGCGTCCGTGGAACGCGCCGGCGAATGCGATCACGCCCGGACGGCCGGTGGCGGCGCGCGCGATCTTCACCGCATTCTCCACCGCCTCGGCACCGGTCGAGAAGAACGCGGTCTTCTTCGCATGCGTCCCGGGCGTGAGCCGGTTGAGACGCTCGGCGAGCGCAACGTAGCTCTCGTACGGGACAACCTGGTAGCACGTGTGGGTGAAGCGCTCGAGCTGCTCGCGCACGGCGGCCATGACCTTCGGATGGCGGTGGCCGGTGTTGAGCACCGCGATGCCGCCGGCGAAATCGATGAAGCGCCGGCCTTCGACGTCCCAGAGCTCGGCATTCTCGGCGCGCTGAGCGTAGAAGTCGGCGAGCACGCCAACGCCACGCGGCGTGGCGGCCTGCTTGCGTGCCTCCAGGAGCGCGTTGGCGGAAGGTCCGGTGGGTGCGTTCATGGCGAATCTCCTCGTAGGGGCCGTGGTGGAGAGCGGTGCCTACGTCGACCGCGCGGGGCGGTACGGGGCACGCCGTACCGCCCCGGGTCGCCCCTCCCCGCTTTGTTCGCGAGCTCGATCGACGACCGGCCCGGTGGCCGCCGCTCAGTGCTTGATCATCACGTGGCGCACGACGCTGTAGTCCTCGAGCGCGCACGATGACAGGTCCTTGCCGTAGCCCGAGCGCTTCAGGCCGCCGTGCGGCATCTCCGAGGCGAGCATGAAGTGGGTGTTGACCCACGTCGCGCCGTACTGCAGCTCCGCGCAGACGCGCATCGCCTTCGACACGTCGCCGGTCCAGACCGACGACGAGAGCCCGTACTCGGAGTCGTTCGCCCACGCAATGGCCTGGTCCACGCCCTCGAACCGCGTGACCGAGACCACCGGCCCGAAGACCTCGCGGCGCACGATCTCGTCGTCCTGCTTCGTGCCGGCGACGACCGTCGGCAGGTAGAAGAAGCCGCTGCCGTCGCGCGCGCGGCCGCCGCACGTCACCTCGACGTGCTTCTGGTGCGCGGCGCGATCGACGAAGCTCGCGACCCGCGCGCGCTGGCGCTCGGAGATGAGCGGACCCATCTCGACGCCCTCCTCGTCCTGCGTGCCATGCTTGATCGTCGCGACCGCCGCCGTGAGGTCGGCGACGAACCTGTCGTAGATCGACTTCTCGGCGTAGATGCGGCACGCCGCGGTGCAGTCCTGGCCGGCGTTGTAGAAGCCGAAGGTGCGAATACCGGCGACCGCCGCCTCGACGTCCGCATCGCCGAAGACGATCACCGGCGCCTTGCCGCCGAGCTCGAGATGCGTGCGCTTGAGGCTGCGCGAGGCGGCTTCGAGGACGCGCGAGCCGGTCGAGACGTCGCCCGTCACCGAGACCATGCGCACCTGCGGATGCGACACGAGCGGCGCACCGACGGTCTCGCCGCGGCCGAGCACGACGTTGAGCACGCCCTCGGGGAAGATCTCCGCGCAGATGCGCGCCAGCCTGAGCGTCGTGAGCGGCGTCTGCTCCGAAGGCTTGAGGACGACCGTGTTGCCGGCGGCGAGCGCGGGCGCGATCTTCCATGCCGCCATCATGAGCGGGTAGTTCCACGGCGCGATCGAGGCGACGACGCCGATCGGGTCACGGCGAATCATGCTGGTGAAGCCGGGCAGGTACTCGCCCGCGACAGCGCCGTGCTGCGTGCGCGCGGCGCCGGCGAAGAAGCGGAACACGTCCGCGATGGCGGGGATCTCGTCGTTGAGCGCGGCGGCGTAGGGCTTGCCGCAGTTCAGCGATTCGATGCGGGCGAACGCCTCGCCCTCCGCCTCGACGCGGTCCGCGAGCCTGAGGAGCAGCGCGGCGCGGTCCTTCGGCGTCAGCCGCGCCCAGGCGGGAAACGCGCGCTCGGCGGCCAGCACTGCCGCGGACACCTGGTCCGTCGTGGCCTCGGGCACCTTGACGATCAGCTCGCCGGTAGCGGGGTTCAGCACGTGCTCCGGCTCGCCTTCACCGGCCACGAACCGGCCGCCAATCAGCATCTCGGTGTTCATCGGGTGGACTCCATGCAAGCGGTCGTTCATCGCAGGGCTCCTGCAGGTGGCTGCTTTTCGAGTGCAGTCGAGGGGTGGTGGCGGTCACTTCCCCGCGCCGGCCACGGTCTCCGTGCCGCGCGTGAGGTAGTAGGAGGCGAGGATGGGCAGCGCGGTGACGAGGATCACCATGACTGCGACGACGTTCGTCACCGGCCGGTCGCGCGGGCGGAACAGCTCGCCGAAGAACCAGATCGGCAGCGTCCTGTCCGGGCCGGCGGTGAAGGTGGTGACGATGATCTCGTCGAAGGAGAGCGCGAAGGCGAGCATGCCGCCGGCAAGCAGCGCCGTCGCGATGTTCGGCAGCACGACGTGGCGGAAGGTCTGGAAGCCGTCGGCGCCGAGGTCCATCGACGCCTCGACCATCGACCCGGGCGTGCGCCGGAAGCGCGCGACGACGTTGTTGTAGACGATGACAATGCAGAACGTGGCGTGACCGATGACGATGGTCCAGAAGCTGGGCTCGAGCCCCGCGAGCCGGATCGCCGACAGGAGCGCGATGCCGGTGACGATCCCGGGCAGCGCGATCGGCAGGACGAGCAGCAGCGTGATCGTCTCCTTGCCGAAGACGCGCCCCTTCGCCATGCCGGCGGCGGCGAGCGAGCCGAGGACGATCGCGAGCAGCGTGGCGACGCAGGCGACCTTCACGGAAAGCCAGAGCGCCTCCCACATGTCGTCGCGGCCGAAGGCGACGGAGAACCAGTCGAGCGTGTAGCCCTGCGGTGGGAAGGCGTACGAGTTGCCGTCGGCATCGAACGCGTACAGCACGATGATCCAGACGGGGATATGCATGAAGGCGAGACCCGCGAAGGCCGCGAGGCGCAGAGGCCACGATGGTTTGTCCGAAGCCTTGGAGCGCATGGGTCAGGCCTCGCCTCTCGAACAGGGGAGCTCGAGGGGAGATATCCCCTCGAATGCGTGAACATGACTCATGAAGGCGAGGCCCGCGAAGGCCGCGAGGCGCAGTGACCAAGAGGGTCGGCTGGCAGGGCGGGCTTTCACGAGTCGAGCCTCGTCTCTGGCATAGGGGAGCTCGAGGGGAGGTATCCCCTCGAAGCGTGAACATGACTCATGAAGGCGAGACCCGCGAAGGCCGCGAGGCGCAGAGCCCACGATGGCTTGTTCGAAGCCTTGAAGCGCATGGGTCAGGCCTCGCCTCGCGAACAGGGGAGCTCGAGGGGAGATATCCCCTCGAATGCGTGGACCGGGCTCATGAAGGCGAGACTGGCGAAGGCCGCGAGGCGCAGGCCCCACGATGGTTTGTTCGAAGCCTTGGAGCGCATGAGTCAGCGGGATCCATGACCGATCCCGAGTCGGTCAGCGGCGCTGAACCACCAGTGCGCTGCCGGCACCGCCAGATGGCGCCACCAGCGCACACCGGGCATCCTCGGCGACGGGAGCCTGACGAGATGGGCGAAGGCCGTGCGCCGCCCGGCGTCCGACTTGCGCCCGAGCCGCTGCAGCAGATCGGCGGCAATCGCGCGTCCGAGTCCCACCGTCATGCAGATGCCGTGACCGTTGAGGCCGTGAACCGCGAGGGTGCGGCCGCCGGCCCATTGCCGGACGGTGGGCATGGCCCCCGGGGTGAGGTCGATCCAGCCGGTCCATGCGCGCACGATGGCGATCCCGCGCAACACCGGAAACACCGCTTCGATCCGAGCCCGCATCCTGGCCTCGGCGACTGCCGGGTCGTGCACCTGGCTGGCAACGCCGCCACCGAAGAGCAACGTTCCATCGGCCGCCAGGCGGTAGTAGTCGACTGCCGGCTGCGTATCCAGCACGGCATGCACCCGTGGCAGAACCGCGTCGCGCTCGGGTGACGTGAGGGGCCTTGTCGCTGCCAGGAACGTCGTTGCCGGCAACAGGGTCGCTTTCGTTGCGGGGTGGATGTCGCCGTTGAAGACGTTCGCGCAGGTCACGACGTGGCGAGCCTTGACGAGCGCACCGTGCGTTGCCACGACCGCTTCTTCTGGGTCGACCCGCACGACGCGGCTGCGCGCGTAGAGCCGTGCGCCGCGCGAGAGCGCGGCCGCGGCGAGCCCGCGCACGAGCCGCAACGGGTGCACGGTCCAGGTCTCCGGGTCGACGATCCCGCCGTGATACGCGTCGCTCCCGGAGCGCCGACGCGATTCGGACACACCGATTTCGTCGTGGCTCAGCTCCGGGTGGTGCCGCCGGCGCCGTTCATAGCTTTCGCGCAGATACTTCAGGTGGCGGGGCCGCGAGGCGGCCCACAGGATGCCCTGCTCCAGCTCGCAATCGAATCCGAACGCCTTCGACCAGTCGCGAATGCTCTGCGCGCCGTCGATCCCGATCGCGTTGATGCTGCGCGCCCCGTCGACGCCGACGTGCCTGGCGAGCACGTCGAACGACGCGGCAACGCCAGGCAGCATGAAGCCGCCGCAACGGCCGCTGGCCCCGGCGCCGATCTGCTCGGCCTCGAGCAGGATCGTGTCGACGCCATGGGAAGAGAGCTCGAGGGCGAGTGCCGCGCCGAGCAGCCCCCCGCCGATGACGCACACCTCGCAATCCATCGACCCCGCCGCCGCGGGAAGCGGCAACGGCGGCGCCGTCAGGTCGTAGTACGTCTCCTGATCGATGTGCGGCAGCGGCCCCGTGAGTGTCTCTGCGACAGGACGGGTCCGACGGCCGTGCGGCTTCGCGTCGTCGTCTCGAGAGCGCGACGCCAGCGCGTGCGGGCTAGAGCGCATCGAACGCCCCCATGCGCTTGGCGATCCAGAGATAGATCGCGATCAGCACGATCGGCACGACCGAGAACGCCGCGGCGAGCGGGATGTTCCCGGCGGTCCCCTGCTGCTGGTAGACCATCATGCCGATGAAGAAGCCCGGCGCGCCGACGACGCCGGGGATGATGTAATCGCCGAGCGTGAGCGAGAACGTGAACACGGAGCCGGCGATCACGCCCGGCAGCGCGAGCGGCAGCGTCACCTTCCGGAAGGTCTGCGCGGGCGTCGCGCCGAGATCCATCGAGGCCTGCGTGAGCGAGACCGGCACACGCTCGAGCGCGGCCTGGATGGGGAGGATCATGAACGGCAGCCACATGTAGACGAACACGATGAACATGCCGAGGTAGCTGGTCGTGAGCGAGGGCCCGCCGATGCCGGGCGTTGCGAGCGCTGCGTCGAGCAGCCACGCGAGCCCGAGCCTGTCCATCGCCCAGGCGATGATCCCTTCCTTGGCAAGCAGCTGCCGCCACGCGTAGACCTTGACGAGGTAGCTCGTCCACATCGGCAGCATCACGCCGAGGTAGAAGAACGCCTTCATGTGGCCCGTGGCGTAGCGCGCCATGTAGTACGCGACGGGAAAGCCGATGATCGCGCACGCGATCGAGACCGCGATCGCCATCGTGGCCGTGCGCCGCACGATGTCGACGTTCGCCGGCGTCGTGAACAGCTCGACGTAGGTCTTGAGCGTCGGCTCGCGGACGATGTCGCCCGTGAACTCGTCGATCGAGTAGAAGCTCTGCGCGAGCAGCGCGAACAGCGACCCGAGGTAGACGACCCCGAGCCAGAGCAGCGGCGGCACCAGCATCAGCGCGAGGTACCAGGCGCGCCGGCCGGTGAGCAGGTTCGAGAAGCGCCGCGCGAGGCCGGGCCGCGCGTCCGCCGCGCTCGCGCGTGGGACGCTGCCGGCAGTCGTCATCGTCGCGGCCTTGCTCGCCATCGCTCCAGCTATGCCGCCTCGAGCCAGACCATCGCATCGCGCGGCCATGCGACCTGCACGCGCGTGCCCGGCTCCGGCGTCTCGTTCGCCGCCAGCTCGGGCACCTGCACCGAGATCGAGACGTCGTCGCCGACATCGACTTCGACGCGGCTCGAGGCGCCGTGGTATTGCACGCCGGCGACGCGACCCGCAACGGCGAGCCAATCGGGCACGATGCTTTGGCCCGGTGCGGCGAGCCGCACGCGCTCCGGCCGCAGTGCGAACGGCTGCGCGCGGCCGGCGATGCGCTGCGCCGCCTCGCCGGAGAGCACGTTCGCGGTGCCGACGAAGTTCGCGACGAAGAGCGTCCGCGGCTGCTGGTAGAGCCGGCGCGGCGTGTCGAGCTGCTCGATGCGACCGTGGTTGAAGACCGCGACGCGGTCGGCCATCGAGAGCGCCTCGCCCTGGTCGTGGGTGACGAACACGAACGTGATGCCGAGCCGTCGCTGCAGCGCCTTCAGCTCCGCCTGCATCTCCTCGCGGAGCTTCAAGTCGAGCGCGCCGAGCGGCTCGTCGAGGAGCAGGATGCGCGGGTGGTTCACGAGCGCGCGCGCGAGCGCCACGCGCTGCCGCTGGCCGCCCGACAGTTCGGAGGGCTTGCGGGCACCGAACCCGTGCAGCTTGACGAGCTCCAGCATCTCCTCCGCCATCGCATGACGCCTCGCCCGCGCCACGCCCTTCACCATCGGCCCGTAGGCGACGTTGTCGAGCACGTTCATGTGCGGGAAGAGCGCGTAGTCCTGGAAGACCGTGTTCACGTCGCGCTCGTAGGGCGGCAGGTCGCCGGAGTCCTTGCCGTGGATGAGGAGCGTGCCTGCGTCCGCATGCTCGAAGCCGGCAATGAGGCGCAGGCACGTCGTCTTGCCGGAGCCCGACGGGCCGAGCATGGCGAAGAACTCGCCGTCCTCGATCGTGAGGCTGACGTCGTCGACGGCGCGCGTCTGGCCGAACACGCGGCTCACGTTGCGGAACTCGATCGCGGTGGTCATGGGCGGACCTCGCCTACGGCGAAGGGGACGGCTCGCAGACGAGCCGCGTCGGATCGGGGCAGCCCGGCCGCGTCGAGCGGCCGGGCGCCTGGGGGCGTGGGGTCAGGGCCTCACTTGCCGCCCATGATGGCGATGTAGTCCGTCGCCCAGCGGGCGTACGGGACGCACTGGTCGTTCTGCGTCTTGCACGCCTTGGTCGGCGTGCGCCAGAACCAGATCTGCTCGAAGTTGTCGATGCCGCGCACCTTGCAGCCGTCCGGGCCGAGCAGCGCGTTGCCGTTGCAGGCGGTGGGCACGGCAGGCACCGAGCTGAACCACGCCGAGAGGTCGCCCTGCAGCTTCGGGCTCAGCGACCACTCGAGCCATTTGTAGGCGCAGTTCGGGTTCTTCGCGTTCGCGTGCAGCATGGTCGAGTCGGCCCAGCCGGTCGCGCCTTCCTTCGGCACCGTCATCGCCACCGGCTGCTTCTGGCTCTTGAGCATGTTCGCCTGGAAGCCCCACGCGCCGGAGGCGACGACGCCTTCCTTGGTGAAGTCCTGGATCTGCACCATCACGTCGTGCCAGTAGCGGTGCACGAGCTGGCGCTGCTGGCGCAGCAGGTCGAGCGCCGCCTTGTACTGCGCTTCGTTCAGTTCGTAGGGGTCCTTGATGCCGAGCTCGGGCTTGTTCTTCATCAGGTAGAGCGCGGCGTCGGCAATGTGGATCGGGCCGTCGAAGGCCTGGATGCGACCCTTGTTCGGCTTGCCATCGGGAAAGGTCTGCGGCTCGAACACCACGCCCCAGGTGTTGGGAGCGGTCTTGAAGACCTCGGTGTTGTACATGAGCACGTTCGGGCCCCACTGGTAGGGGACCCCGTAGTGCTTGCCGTCGACCGTGTGCCAGGGCGCGTTCTGGAGCCGCTTGTCGATGTTCTTGTAGCTCGGGATGAGGTCGAGGTTGAGCGGCTGGACTTTCTTGCCCTGGATGAGGCGGAGCGTCGCGTCGCCCGAAGCGGTGACGAGGTCGTAGCCGCCCTGGTTCATGAGCGCGACCATCTCGTCCGAGGTGGCGGCGGTCTTCACGCGGACCTTGCACCCCGTCTCCTTCTCGAACTGGGTGACCCAGTCGAAGTTCTTGTCGGTCTCGCCGCGCTCGATGTAGCCGGGCCAGGCGACGATCGTCAACTGCCCCTCGGCCTTGCCGATGCTCTTGATCTGCGCGAGCGCCGGCGCGGCGCCCGTCACCGCCATCGCCGCGGCCACGCCGGCCGCGACCTGCTTCCTGGTCACCATGGTTTCTCGCCTCCTGGACTGTTCTTGTGCCATGCCGAAGGGGCTCGGCAGGGCACGAGCGCAGTCTAGGAAGGCGGTTTCGCACCGAGAAGCGCGAAATTCAGAAGCAACCGATCGCTCCGGCCGATAGCAGGCGCCGCGGGAACCAGGCGTACGCGCGGCGGCGACCTTCGCTTCAGCAAGCGACGGCAAGCTGAACGCGCTCGTTCGCCTTTTCCGATGAGTCATCGGGCGCGTTCGGCGCGACCGGTCGCTCAGAGGGCGGCCGTGGATCGTCGCTGCGGACGCGAGCCGCGGCGCACGCGCGGTCGCGGCGCACCGGCGCTCGGTCGGTGAAACCCGTCAGGGGACGTAGGTGAACTGAAACGAGGACGCGGAGCGCTCGCGCGCGACTAATCCACTCCAACCAGGATGCTCGACGCCTTGATCAGTGCGTACGCGCGCTTGCCCTCGGCAAGCTCGAGGTCGGCGATCGCGTCGGTCGTCACCATCGCGGAGACGAGCACGCCGGGCGCGACCTCGATGCGGACCAGCGTGTTCATCGGGCCCTTCGTGATGCCGCGGATGGTGCCGGCGAGCACGTTTCTCGCGCTGACCTTCATTCCGGGCCTCACGCCGCGAGCACGTGTTCCGCGTCGACGTCGGTGCCGTTCTCGAGGTAGTCGAGGATGGCCTCGGCCGTGTCCTCGTCGACCTGCTTGAACCAGCGCGCCTCCGGGTAGACGACCACCACCGGACCGTGGGTGCAGACATTGAGGCATCCGGTGCTGCTCACCATCGCATCGAGGCCGCGTTCGTCCGCCCCCTCGGCGAGATACTGGAGCAGCTCGGAGTTCGCCTTGTTGCACGTGCCGTTGACCGTGCCGTTGCGGAAGCTGCCGCAGACCAGGACGTGACGGGCTGGCTTTTTCATCGCTCTCTCCGTTCGTGATGACAACCGAATCCTGACGGGGCACGGCTCATGCGCACCCCATGCCGGTGCCGCGGCAGCCGGTGCCGGCGCCGCAACCCGTGAACCGCTTCTGCAGGGCGACGGGGATGGGCTGGTCGGCGAACACTGCCCGCAGCCCCTCCTCGATCAGGCCCTCCATCTCGATGACCGCGATGCCGCTCGCCTCCAGGGCGCGCTTGGGCGCGGGGCCCGCAGCCGAGACGAGGATGGCGCGGCAGTCGTGCAGGAGGGCCCCCATGTCGCGCCAGCGCTCGACGCCCGTCCCGAGCGGCGGCGCGCGTCGCATCTCGACGTAACGCGCGCCGCTCTCCGTCTCCGGATCCGCCGCGAAGACGACGATCCGCGCCGCCTCGCCGAGATGCTGGTTGACGAGCATCCCCTCCTGCGTCGCCACCGCGACGTACGGGCGCGCCGGGTCGAAGCGACGGCGGGCGAAGCTGCGCAGCAGCTCCGCGTCCGCCTCGTTCGGCTTTTCGTCGAGCGCACCGACGGCATCGGCGCGGCAGCGCGCGCAATGGGACATCTGCGGCACGTGCACTCCGGCCTCGTGGCGCACGCGCGCGAGCATCTCCGCGGGCGGTGCGGGCAAGTCGGCGAAACCGGCACCGGCGACGGGCAGCATCGGGATGCAGTTCATGAGCGTCACGCCGTAGCCGGCCACGACGCGCGCGATCTCCGGGATGTGCGTGTCGTTGATCCCGGGCAGGATGACCGAGTTCACCTTGGCGACGATGCCGAACTCGCGCAAGAGCGAGAGCGCCTGCAGCTGCTGCTTGAGCAGCGCCGCGGCCCCGTCGACGCCGCGCCGCACGCGCGTGCCGTCGCGCACCCAGGCGTAGATCTTGGCGCCGATCTCGGGATCGACCGCGTTGATGGTCAGCGTCACGTGACTGACCCGGAGCGCAGCGAGCTCGCGCACGTGGGGCACGATGCCGAGCCCGTTCGTGGCGAGGCAGAGGATGAGGTCGGGGAACTCGCCGCGCGTGCGGCGGAGCGTCTCCATGGTCTCGGCCGGGTTCGCGAACGGATCGCCGGGCCCGGCGATGCCCATGACCGCGAGGTCCGGCCGGCGCGCGCGCATCTCGCGCAGGTAGGCCACGGCGGGCTCGGGCGCGAGCACGGAGCTGGTCACGCCGGGGCGGCTCTCGTTCACGCAGTCGTAGTCCCGGTTGCAGAAGTTGCACTGCACGTTGCACTTCGGCGCCACCGGGAGGTGGATGCGGCCGAACTTGTGCTTCGCCTCCTTCGAGAAGCAGGGATGCCGCGAGAAGTCGATCGCGGCGGCGTCGCCGCCGGCGGTCGCGCTACAGGTAGCTGTATCCGACATCGCTCGCCTCCTGCTTGTGGGCCATGATCGTGTTCACGACCGTGTCGAAGAGCTGCTGCGCACCGCGGTAGCCGAGGTGCAGCACGCGTTGCCCGCCGACGCGGTCGTGAATGGGGAAGCCGACGCGCACGAGCGGCACGCCAAGGGACCGCGCGAGGCGGTAGCCCTTGCTGTGGCCCACGAGCAGGTCGGGTTGCGCGGCTGCGGCGGCGTCGGCGATATCGACGAAGTCGACGCCGGAGGCGACCGTGCAGCCCTCGGGCAGTTCGGGCACGGCCTCGCGCAGGGTGTGGTTGAACGCGCCGCTCCGTCCGCCGGAAGCGCACACCACCGGCTCGATCCCGATCTCGCACAGGAACGACGCGAGCCCGATGACGAGGTCCTCCTCGCCATAGATCACCGCGCGCTTGCCGGCGACGTACTTGTGGCCGTCGACGAGCGCGTCGACGAGGCGGCCACGCTCCTGCGCGTGCCGCTCGGGAATCGGACGTCGCGCCGCCGCGGCAAGCAGGTCGAAGAAAATGTCGCTCGCGCGGATGCCGATCGGCAGGCCGATCACCTGGTGCGGGACCCGGCACGACTCGGCGAGCCAGGCACCCGCGCTCGGCTTGCCGGCCTGCGTGCGTCCGAAGGTGACAGAGAGCTGCGCCGCGCCGAGCGCGCGGATGTCGTCGAGCGAGGTGCCGCCGGACGAAAGCTTCTCGTACTCGGCCCAGCTCGGCCCGTCGAGCGTCTCGGAATAGTCGGGGACGACGCTCGCGGCGAGGCCGAAGTCCGCGAGCACCTCCTTGAGATAGCGCAGGTCCGCGGCCGAGACCATGTCCGGGAACAGATTGACCCGCTCGGTCGGCTCGCTCCTGAGGGCCAGGCTCTGCGTCACCGCGCGCACGGCATCGCGGAAGCCGTCGACGTGCGTGCCGCGGTAGCTCGCCGTGGAGACGTGGATCATCTCGGGATGGCCCTCCTGCCAGTGGTGCTCGCGGTACTGCTGGAACAGGAGCTTCATGTCCTCGCCGATCGTCTCGCTCAGACAGGTGGTCGCGACGCCGATCACCTTCGGCCGGTAGCCGGCCACGACGTTGCGGATGCCGGCCTCGAAGTTCGACTTGCCGCCGAACACCGCCGAGCTCTCGGAGAAATTCGACGCCGCGATGTCCATCGGCTCGCGGAAGTGGCTGATGAGGTAGCGCCGGATGTAGGTCGAGCATCCCTGCGAGCCGTGCAGGAACGGCAGGCAGCCCTCGATGCCGCGGAAGGCGAGGCAGGCGCCGAGCGGCGTGCAGAGCTTGCAGGCGTTCCGCGTCGACACGGCATGGTGATAGGCGGGCTCGTCGTCCACAGCCGCGGTCGGTGGAAGGGGTACGGCCGCGGTCATGAGGCGACACCTTCCGCACACGCCGCGCCGCGCCGGCGCGGAACGAACTGCCAGACCGGCGAGTTGACCGAGCGGTCCACCTCTCGGGCGAAGTTGAGCATGCCGACGAAGCCGGCGAGCGGCTCCTTGCGCTCGTGGTTGTGGTCGCAGAACGCGATGCCGAGCTTGTACGCGATCGGCCGTTCCTTGACGCCGCCGATGAAGAGGTCCACGTCCTTCTCCAGGCAGAACTGCGCCAGCTCGAGCGGGTTCGAGTCGTCGACGATGATCGTGCCGGGATCGGAGATCGCCCGCAGCTGCTCGTAGTCCTCGGGCCCGCCGGTCTGCGAGCCGACGACGCAGGTCCGCATGCCGAGCAGCTTGAGCGCGCGCACGAGCGAGAACGCCTTGAACGCGCCGCCGACGTAGATCGCCGCCTTGCGGCCCTCGAGCCGCTTGCGCAGCTCGCGGAGCTGCGGGTAGATCGCCGCCACCTCCTCGCGCACCAGCGCCTCGGCACGCTCGAGGATCGTCGGGTCGTCGGCGAAGAACTTGGCGGCGTCGTAGAGCGCCGCGGACATGTCCTCGATGCCGAAGTAGGACACCCGCTTCTGCGGGATGCCGTGGTCGCGCTCCATCATCTGGCCGAGCGCGGTCATGGAGCCCGAGCACTGCACGAGGTTGAGCTTCGCACCGTGGGCGCGGCGGATGTCGTCGATGCGCGCGTCGCCGGTGATGCAGGCGACGACGTCGATGCCCATGCGCTTGTAGTAGTCGCGGATGATCCAGGTCTCGCCGGCGAGGTTGAAGTCTCCGAGAATGTTGATGCTGTGCGGCCCGATGCCCGACGTGTCGCCGGTGCCGACGAGCCGGTAGACCGCCTCGCACGCGGCGCGGTACCCGTGCTTCTTCGTGCCCTTGAAGCCTTCCGAGTGCACCGGGATCACCGGGATGCCGCGCGCCTTCGAAACCTTCGCGCATATCGCGCCGACGTCGTCGCCGATCACGCCGACGATGCAGGTCGAATAGACGAACGCCGCCTGCGGCCGGTGCGCGTCGATCAGCTCGAGCAGCGCCGCCTCGAGCTTCTTCTCGCCGCCGTAGATGACGTCCATCTCGCGCAGGTCGGTGGAGAACGAGTTGCGGTGGAGCTGCGGCCCGCTCGACAGCGCGCCGCGGATGTCCCAGGTATAGGCGGCGCAGCCGATCGGCCCGTGCACGAGGTGCAGCGCGTCCGCGATCGGATAGAGCACCACCCGCGAGCCGCAGAAGACGCAGGCGCGCTGGCTGACCGATCCGGCGACGCTGTGCTTGTCGCAGGAGATCGGCGCCGCGTCCTCGCCCTGGCGGCGGACCTGGTTGCGGCGGGCGTCGAGCAGGTCCATCGATTCAGCTCGGACCGATGGCCGCTGTCGGGCACGCCGGCTCGCAGCTGCCGCACTCGACGCACGCGGTCGCGATGACGACGGCGATGTCGCGCTTCATCGCGATGGCCTCGTTCGGACAGGCGTCGACGCACGCGCCGCAGGCCTGGCAGTTTTCCTTGTCGACGATGTAGGTCATTCGTGTCTCCTGCTGGTTCTCGGCGTGGGCGGGACGCGCGGAACGACGACGCGGATCGCCGCGCGACCGCCGCAACCCCCATCCCCGCCTTCCCCCTGGGAGGGGGAAGGACTCACTCCTGCTCCTCCGATGAGGGAAGGCGGGGTCGTTCCGGCTACTGCACGAGCTCGAACCGCTCTTCCGCGCAGTGCCGGTCCTGGTGGTCGAGGAGCGCGTCGCTCATCTTCTCGATCAAGCGCATCGCGCCCTGGTAACCCAGGGTCGGGAAGCAGCGATGGCCGGCGCGGTCAAGGATCGGGAACCCGAAGCGCACGAACGGCACGTCCTCGGCGCGCGCGATGAGCTTCCCGTACGTGTTGCCGATGAGCAGATCCACGGGCTCCGCCTTCATGCGCTGGTGGAGCTCGAACAGGTCGGCGCCCTGGCGGATGACGGCCTCCGGCGTGTGCTCCGCGAGGAGCTCGGCCACCCGCTGCTCGAACGCCTGGCCCGGCGTGCCGGTAAAGACGTACACCGGCTGCATCTCCAGCTCGACGAGGAACTTCACCAGCGCGACGACGTGATCCGGGTCGCCGGCGACGGCGACGCGCTTGCCGTGGAAGTACTGCACCAGGTCGGCCATCAGGTCGAGCAGCCGGCCGCGCTCCTCCTCGATCGCGAGGGGGACGTCCGCCGTGCCGTGCACGCGCAGCGCATCGAGGAAGGCGTCCGTGTTGCCGAGCCCGATCGGCAGGTCGAGCACCGTCGCGGGCACGCCGCACTGGGTTTCCAGCTCGAGCGCCGCCGGTTGCGACGCGAACGCACCGAGGGCGAGCGTGGCGCCGCTCGCGCCCATGGTCTGGATCTGCGCGACGGTCGTGCCGCCGGCCGGGTACATCTCGTAGTGTCCGGTCTGCGGCGTGTCGAGCACACGCGACGTGTCGGGCAGCATCACCACGTCCAAGCCCATGAGCCCGCACAGGCGGTGGAGCGCCCGCATGTCGGCGGGATCGACGTAACCCGGGATCACGTTCAGCTGGTCGCGTCGCTCGGCGGACGGCTTCGCGAGGTACCGGACGGTCGAGCGCACCATGTTCGCGAACCCGGTGACGTGCGAGCCGACGAACGAGGGCGTGTTCGTGTGGATCACCCACTTGCCCTCCGGCACCGTGCCCTCCTCCTGCGCCTTCTTGATCATCATGGGGATGTCGTCCCCGATGACCTCCGAGAGGCAGGTCGTATGCACCGCGACGATGTCCGGCCGGTAGATGGTGAATATGTTCTTCAGCGCCTGCGTCAGGTTGGAGAGGCCGCCGAACACCGACGCACCCTCGGTGAAGGAGCTGGTCGTCGCCATCACCGGCTCCTTGAAGTGCCGGGTCAGGTGGCTGCGGTGGTAGGAGCAGCAGCCCTGCGAGCCGTGGCTGTGGGGCATGCAGGCGTGGATGCCGAGCGCCGCGTACATGGCGCCGATCGGCTGGCAGGTCTTCGCCGGGTTGATGCGCAGCGCTTCGCGCGGGGCCAGCTCGGCCGGGGTTCCGTTCAACATGAGTGCTCTCCGGTTCTGTCCAATGCGGTCAGAAGGTGTGAATGAATCCGGCGTGCCAGAGCAGCGCGCCAGGGCGTGACCAATCAAGGCGCAAAGCGCAGCCATAGCCCGAGCTATGGTGAGCATTTGCAACGCCGAGTGGGCACGTCCTGGCGAGATGAGCGGGCATGTCGGGTTCTTTCACAGCTTCTCAAGCCTCGACGGGCTCGGCTCTGGCGCGGCCGTAGCGCGTCGGCTCGTCGGCGGCGGTCGCCTTCTCGCGCTTCGGTGCAACGGCGAGCCGCGCCCCGAGCTCGGGGCTGCGCTTCCAGGGCGGCGTCGCGTGCTTCCAGAGCTTCGAGCTCACCATGCGGTCGATCTCGCGGTAGAAGTTCGCCGCGCCGGTGAAGGCCGCATAGGGCCCCGCGTAGTCGTAGCTGTGCAGCTGCTTGCACGGCACGCCCATCTTCTCGATCACGAACTTGTCCTTGATGCCCGAGCAGATGACGTCCGGCCGGTAGATCTCGATCAGCTTCTCCATCTCGTGGTGCGAGATGTCGTCGATCACCAGCGTGCGCTTGCGCATCTCGCGCATCATCCCGTCGTAGTCCTTGAAGCTGAACCCGGCGGCCGCGAGGCGCTCGAGCTCGGCCTCGGACTTGCGCGGCTGGAAGCGCGCCGGATCGGGCTCGACATGTAGCTCCTCGATGTTGCGCGAGTCGGCGTCGATCTTGATCTTCGGCAGCACCTCCCGGCCCTCGTAGTCGTCGCGGTGCGCGAACTCGTAGCCGGCCGAGATCGTCACCATGCCGATGTCCTGGAACAGGTCCTGGTAGTGGTGCGCGCGCGAGCCGCCGACGAAGAGCGCCGCGGTCTTGCCCTCGCAGCGGCTCGCCACGTCCTCGCGCACGGCGCGGATGGCGGCCATCTCCTCCGCGATCACCGCCTCGACGCGCGCCTTCAGCGTCTCGTCGCCGAAGTACTCGGCGATCTTGCGCAGCGACTTCGCCGTCGCCTCGGCCCCGAGGAAGTTGACCTTGATCCACGGAATGCCGAACTTCGTGTCCATCATCTCGGCCATGTAGTTGATCGAGCGATGGCACATCACGGCGTTCAGCTGCGCGGTGTGGCAGTTCGCGATCTGGTCGTAGGTGACGTCGCCGGAGAGCGTCGCCTTGACCTCGATGCCGCATTTCGCGAGCAGCGTGTCGATCTCCCAGGAGTCGCCGCCGATGTTGTACTCGCCGAGGATGTTGATCGAGAACGGGTGCGGGTTCGGCGTGTCGTCGCGGCCGATCATGTGCTTGAACACGCCGTTGTTCGCGATGTGGTGCCCGGCCGACTGGCTCACGCCCTTGTAGCCCTCGCAGGAGAAGCCGAAGACGTTGATGCCCAGCTCCTCGGACGCGCTGCGGCACACGGAGTGGATGTCGTCGCCGATCAGCCCGACCGGGCAGGTGGCGTAGACGGAGATGGCCTTCGGCTTGAAGAGGGCGTAGGCCTCGCGGATCGCCGCGGCGAGCTTCTTCTCGCCGCCGAAGATGATCTCGCTCTCCTGCATGTCGGTGGACATGCAGTACTGCAGGTAGTTG
>Ga0209254_10001475_pt1 | contig 21103 bp, 14 predicted proteins | sample FrelakmetDIP11DI_FD_187148 | JGI IMG/M metagenome (GOLD analysis project Ga0209254, IMG submission 187148) | Freshwater lake sediment microbial communities from the University of Notre Dame, USA, for methane emissions studies - DIP11 DI (SPAdes)... | ecosystem: Environmental > Aquatic >...
CAAAGTGACTACGGTGAGTTGGAGTTACCTGAACGAACTTAAATATATGAGTAACGGGTTGGAACCCCTTTTTGAATATGAAAAAGGAAAATGTTCCGGGATACTAAACGGTATCGATACCGATGTATGGGACCCGTCAAAAGATACTTATCTGGAAAATCATTATAAAATAACAGACGTAACTAAAGGAAAATCAACTAATAAAAAGCTACTTTGTGAAACATTTGAGTTGGATCCTGAAAAGCCGTTAATAGTTTTTATCGGCAGGTTAGTTGGCGAAAAAGCGGCTGATCTATTACCTCAGGTTATTGGCGACAGTTTTTATCATATTGGCAGGAGGATGAATTTCCTGGTTTTGGGTAGCGGGGAACCCGAAGTGGAAGGGCAACTTGAGTTGATGAAGACTATCAGCGCAGGAGATTATAGTGTATTTATAGGTTACAACGAAGGGCTTAGTCACCTGATGTATGCTGGCGCGGATTTTATTCTTATGCCTTCCAGGGTTGAGCCATGTGGACTAAACCAGATGTATGCGATGCGATATGGCACGGTTCCGGTTGTACGTAAAACAGGCGGATTAAAGGATACTGTTCTTGATATTGGTGATGAAGGCGGATATGGTATAACCCACCTTAATGCTTCTGTTGGCGACATAACTCATGCTGTATATCGGAGCGTGGAATTGTATGAAGATAAAAAGAAATTCAGGGAGGTAAGGAAAACGATGATGAAACTTGATTTCAGTTGGCTTAGCAGCGCAAAACATTATCTGGATTTATATAAAACACTTAAATAAATTGCATCAGTTAACAACACACCATATGAAAAAAGAAGTGATCGCTATTATTCTTGGCGGCGGAGCCGGCTCACGCTTATACCCACTTACAGCAACCCGGAGTAAGCCGGCCGTGCCTATTGCCGGAAAATACCGCTTGGTTGATATACCTATTTCAAATTGCCTGAATTCGGGTATTGGCAGAATGTATGTACTTACCCAGTTCAACTCGGCATCACTGAATAAGCACATTAAAAACACCTATCATTTCAGCGCATTCAGTTCTGCTTTTGTAGACATTATCGCGGCTGAACAAACACCTGATAATCCCACCTGGTTCCAGGGTACAGCCGATGCCGTAAGGCAATCACTCCGCCATGTGGAACAACAGGATTTTGACTATGTACTGATCCTTTCCGGTGACCAGTTATACCAAATGGATTTCCAGGAAATGGTTGACCGCCATATAAAAGAAGAGGCTGATATTTCTATTGCCACAATACCCGTTGGCGATCGTGAAGCACCTGAGTTTGGTATTTTAAAAGCCGACAAAGGCGACATCATCACCTCATTTATTGAAAAGCCAGCCAAAGATGTGTTAGCTGATTGGGTAAGCGATACCGGCGCAGAAATGAAAGAGATGGGCAGGCTTTACCTGGCCAGCATGGGTATTTATATTTTCAGCCGGAAGGTACTTTTCGAATTGCTTCAGGATACACATAAAGATGCAACCGATTTTGGAAAGGAAATCATTCCAAGTTCGATTGAGCATTTTAAGGTACTGAGTTATCAATATGATGGCTACTGGACTGATATCGGAAATATTTATTCATTTTTTGAAGCTAATCTGGCGCTTACCCAGGATATTCCCCCCTTCAATTTATTCGATAATAGTAAGGCAGTATATACCCGCGCACGGATGTTGCCTCCAGCTAAGATCAGCGGCACAACACTTGAAAAAACAATCATTGCCGAAGGTTGTATCATCAATGCATCTCGCGTTGAAAACAGCGTAATTGGTATCAGAACCAGGATAGGAACGGGCACAACCATTGTCAGCAGCTATATAATGGGAACCGATTTTTATGAAACCCTGGAGGATATGAATAATTCTGTGAGCAAGGGTATTCCTAAGCTGGGTATTGGCGAAAGATGTTATATCAAGAACGCAATCATAGATAAAAACTGCCGTATTGGTAATGATGTAAGGATCAATGGTGGTCATCATCTTGCAAACTCTGACCATTCTTTATATACTGTAAAAGAAGGGGTCATTGTAGTGAAGAAAGGAGCCATTCTTCCTGATGGATTTGTGATTTGATTTCCCTGATTATTTTATTTTAAAACATCTGCCTTAAGCAGGTGTTTTTTTTATACATTTAGACCTGTGTAAAAAATACACATGACCACTTAAACGATTGCCATGGCTTCAGAACCCTTACAGTCAAAACCAACAGCGAATAGTGCCAGGAAACCTCGATTAACATTCTGGCAGATTTGGAACATGAGCCTGGGTTTCCTGGGCATACAGTTTGGTTTTGGTTTACAAAATGCCAACGTAAGCCGGATATTTCAAACTCTTGGAGCCAATATTGACGACATTCCCATTTTATGGATTGCAGCTCCATTGACAGGTTTGATTGTCCAGCCCATAATAGGGCATATGAGTGATAAGACCTGGTTGGGAAAATGGGGGAGGCGCAGGCCTTATTTTATGGTAGGTGCAATTATAGCCTCACTGGCTTTGTTTATTTTTCCCAATGTCTCAGCGTTATGGATGGCCGCTGTCATGCTTTGGGTACTGGATGCTTCCATCAATGTGTCCATGGAACCTTTTCGGGCATTCGTTGGCGATATGTTGCCCGATGAACAAAGAACATCCGGGTTTGCCATGCAGAGTTTCTTTATAGGCATAGGCGCAGTAGTATCTTCCATTTTGCCTTTTCTGTTAACACAAATGGGTGTTTCCAATGAAGCAGCTGTTGGCGAAATTCCTGATTCCGTAAGGATATCTTTTATCATAGGTGCAATAGTTTTCATAGCATCTGTTGCCTACACCGTTTTTTCAACAAAAGAGTATTCCCCTGAGGAGATGAAAAGTTTTGATACAGCGCAGGGAAAATCAACAATTGATATTGGAAAGATCATAACTAATGCTTCAGCTTTTCTGAAAAACGGTTGGATATGGATTGCTTCCGGAACAACATTATCAGCCTTGCTGGCTTCTTACAATAACAGGCATCCGGAAAATCCATTGGAAAAAGAACTCTTTGTACTTACTGGAGGAATTTTTGTTTTTGGCCTGATACAATTAATTGCCGGTGCCTATTGGAAAAAAGGGAAGAATAACGGATTGGTTGAAGTAGTGGATGATCTGTACCATATGCCTTCCACCATGAAGAAGCTGGCAATAATCCAATTCTTTACCTGGTTCGCCCTTTTCTCTATGTGGATATATGCAACGCCAGCACTTGCCCAACACCTTGCAGGGACATCAGATACTGCATCTTCAGCTTATAATGAAATGGGCAACTGGGTTGGCGTTCTCTTTGGGTTTTATAATGGCTTTGCAGCTCTGTTTGCCTTTTTATTACCTGTCATTGCAGCTAAAACCTCAAGACCTTTGACTCATTTGATTTGCTTATTTGCGGGAGGCCTTGGTCTAATCTCTTTCTTTTTATTTACGGATAAATATTTACTGATACTCAGTATGGCCGGCATTGGTCTGGCCTGGGCCAGTATTTTATCGTTGCCATATTCGATGCTTACTGCCTCACTGCCTTCTCACAAAATGGGCGTGTTCATGGGTATTTTTAATTTCTTTATCGTTATCCCTCAAATTCTGGCAGCGACTCTACTGGGCTTTTTCACCAAACATCTTTTTGAAGGTCAGGCAATCTATACGATTGTACTGGGTGGTGCCGCGATGATCATTGCAGGAATTTTAAATCTCAGACTAAAAGAAAAATAGTTTTTATGATGCGTAATTTTCTATGTCTGCTCCTTGTTCTGATTACTTTGCAATCAGGATCAATTGCTCAGCAAATAAATGTGTATCCTACTTCATGGTGGACAGGTATGAAGTATAACAAGATTCAGCTGATGATCCACAGTGACGCTGATTTGTCAAAATCCGTCACCCTTAATTATCCGGGAATAAAAGTGGTGAAGATTTATCAGCCAGAGAATAAACATTATGTTTTTGCAGACCTGGAAATTTCACCTGTAGCTAAGCCAGGTACTTTTTCCATCAGGATGGGTGATGGAAAATCTTTCAATTATACATTACAGCCCAGGAACAAAAACAACGGGATAACCAGAGTTAAGGGGATTCATGCCAACGACCTTGTATACCTGGTAATGCCTGACAGGTTTGCCAATGGCGATCCGTCTAACGATCAATTTCCTGACCAGGAAGATAAAATTGCCGACAGGACGAATCCGTTTGCCCGTCACGGGGGTGATATCAAAGGGGTGGAAAATAACCTGGATTACCTTAAAGACCTTGGCGTAACTGCTGTTTGGATGACGCCGGTTTTTGAAAATAACATGCCAAGGATGATAGAAGGCAAATTTAGCATGAGCGGCTATCATGGCTATTGGATTACCAATCATTACGAGGTTGATAAAAGAATGGGGGGCAATGAAGCTTATAAAAACCTAATTGACGCGGCACACCAAAAGAACATCAAAATAATTCAGGACGCCGTTTACAATCATGTCGGATCATATCACCATACGGTAAAAGACCTGCCGATGAATGATTGGCTCAACCAATGGCCTGGATACCAGGCTTCAAATCACCGGGACGAGGTTTTCTTTGATCCATACGCTGCAGAATCAGATAAAAACATTATGGTTGGCGGATGGTTTACACCGCATTTGCCAGACCTTAACCTCGCCAATCCTTTTGTGGCAAAATATATTATCCAGAACACTATTTGGGCAACGGAAATGTTTGGCATCGATGGCTGGCGGGTTGATACTTATAAGTACTGCGATGAAAAATTCCTGAACCAGATCAATACTGCATTGGAGAAAGAATTTCCAACCATCACCGTATTTGGCGAAGCATGGACCAATACTGTCACCGGTGGTGCTTATTTCGCGCAGAATAATCTCCAGTCGCCCTTTAAACACAACCTGCAGGGTATTACTGATTTTCCAATGAATGGAGCCATACTGGATGCAGTTAACCAGAAAACGGATTTCACGACAGGAATCAACCGGCTTTACATGACCCTCGCGCAGGATGTTTTATACAAAGATCCATTGCGCAACTGCATCTTTCTGGATAACCACGATATGAACAGGGCATTATCCATGGTGGGAGAGAAGACGGAGAAATACAAAATGGCACTCGGCCTTTTACTAACGCTAAGGGGTATACCACAAATTTACTATGGTGCGGAAATAGCCATGAAAAATTTTAAGAATCCAACAGATGCGGAAGTGAGAAGGGATTTTCCGGGCGGCTGGGTGGGTGACAGCGTCAATAAATTTTCTCCCGCGGGGAGGAATGCCTTGGAGCAGGAAGTCTTTAACTATGTAAGAAAACTAGCCCTTTTTCGGCAGACTTCTTCGGCTATAGGTAGTGGTAAGTTGATGCAATATATCCCCGAGAATGGGGTATATGTTTATTTCAGGTATGATGGTAAACAAACCATCATGTGTATACTTAATCCGGGAGATAAGGATGTTACACTTAAAGCTTCCAGGTTTGTTGAACGATTGAAAGGCGCATCTAATTATAGAGATATTATGAGCGGTCAGACTACAATGATCAGTGAGGCGCTTCAGGCTCCCGCGGCGAGTTTTCAGGTACTTGAAATAAAGTAAAGTGTTTTTTTTGAATCTTTGAGACGAATACAGAGATCCCTCCTTCGTCGGGATGACAAAAAAGAGTGTAACTAATAATTGCTATCTATAATCCACACTCTTGTCATCCCGACGAAGGAGGGATCTGAAAAGGTAAAAAATACTGAGATCTCTCTTTCGTCGGGATGACAAAAAAGAGCGTTATTAATAGTTGCTATTTATAATCCACATTCCTGTCATCCGGATAAAGGACGGAACTATTTGCTACTTACCAACAACTATCAATCAACAACTGCATTTCCTGCCTTTGCTACCAACTAACAACTATCAACCAACAACTATATTAACATTTGCCACGAAAGTTTCTTCAACCATTCTCGCTCTTTAATGATATCTGTAATCTCTGTCCGGAATTGCTGGGCGGTGAATTTCTTTCCGGTCTTTGGGGCTGCAATATCTTTCTCCGTAAATGGCGTTAGTTCCAGTTTGGTGGCATACCAGGTGGTGTGCATGCGCGGAATGGCCAGTCCCATAATCATCCCGGGCAAGCCACCGAATGATTCCGGCCCTGAGGAAGGGATGATCTCATCAGTGTAAAATGCAATCACAACAATTGAATCAAACACTTTACCAATCGCTTTTCTGCAATCAAAACCGGCAATGGTTCTTTGTTCATTCGTGATCTTCCATTCAATCTGTGGGAGGCTGTCTGTAATTAAGAAATCACTTCCGAAGATATTTTTCTGGTGTACATACCGCTCATGTTCCATGTCGCGGTAAAAGGTGTTTGAAATATAACTCAGGCCCCAATGGATCATCCTGTTATCCGGGTCCTTTCCGGTTTTGTATAAACTCCTTTTTTCATCAAATAACAGATCAAAATAGGCGATGGCAAATTTGGGATAACTATTTTTCATCATTTCATCCCACATGTCTTCATCATCCAGAAGGGAATGCTGGTTGGTACGTTTTTCAAACTCTATTTTACCCGTTGTTATAAAACGTGTTTCCTGCGAACTGGCTTCCGGTCCGAATAACAGACAAAAAAGTAAAATGATATATGTTGATGTATTTTTCATCAGTATTCCATGGGTTTACCGTTCTTGTTAAAATTCCATATAAAGGATAACATCACATACTGGTTAAATGTATTGTAGGTTTTTTCAGAAATATAATTCGTACTGATATTTCTCCTGAAACCGATATTCTGGTTCAGGATATCAAATGCATATAATCTGAATTTCGCACCATCATTTTTCAAAAACTTTCTTTCCAGCCATAAGTTAACCAATATAGCATTTGTGTTATTATCGAATACGGAGGTTTTTTGGCGAAGGTTGAAACTTACTTCACCGCCGGTCTCCAGCTTCCAGGGAAGGACTATGCCATAATCAAATTCATGGGCCTGTATCCAGAAATTGGTGGTTATATCAGTTCTGATAGATGAATTTGAAATGTTTTGCGTAAAAGAAGAAGAAAATCCAACGTTAAACTTTTTCTCCTTATAATAACCCATCCTTGCCCGCAAGCCCAAACTACCGTTACGGATCTTATTTTCCTGTCTGTTTATAAAATTTACATTCTGTCCATAATTCATCTCTAATCCTGCGCCGCCGCTAAACCCGGTTTTTTTTATTTTAAAATTGTAGTCGAAATATCCCCTCATATTATAAATGCCATTCACATTTACTGTTTGAGAAAAGCGCCTGCCAATGCTGTCGATAAAATCGCGGGTACTGAATCCATCCTGCGTAGCAGAAAAATTGAAATTTGCCCAGTAGCTACTTTCAGTTAAAAAATCATAAGCACCCATATAAATACCAATTCGATGGTTCACGGCTACCTTTAGATCAGGATTTCCTATTGAAATATTTAGCGGATCGTTATTATCTGCTATGGGCTGTAATTGTTGAATCGTGGGTTGTTGCGTGCTGCCATTATAATGAATACCCAGGTCGCGGTTCTTCTTCATGGTCAGGTTCAAGATGGCACGGGGAAAGAAGTTTACAAATTTTAAACGCAGGCTGGTATCCCTTCGAAGATCTCTTTGCAGCAGGTTGTTTTTAGCAACTGAACCACCAATAGAAAAACTGATTTTTTTAGGTTTGGAATAGCGGAAGTTTATACCTCCGGTATGTCCTGTATTTACATAATCAAACTTATTGGTTAATAAAGGCACTTCAACATCATATTTATTGCTGTTGGGATCAGCCTTTTCCAGCGTCCGCCTGTCTGCCAGCCGTTTACTGTTTAAAAAGCCATAATTAAATTCCAGGTATGTTTTTTTCGAAAGGGGATGGGTATAGGAAATGTTTGCAGAAATCGAATTATCCTTATTCCTGTTTATTTTTTCCTGATCGATGGTGTCTGTACGGGAAATATTACCATTGCCCTGAAAAAAATTATTTAACGCCAGCAGAAATCCATCACTTTCCTGAAGTTTGTAATCCTGCCTTAATTGAGCCGAAAAAGTATGTCCCTGTTGCTTAAATTTTTTACGGTAAATCAGGCTGCTGCTGAAAGCTTCATTATTGGAGTTATTTGTTGTACTACGCTTGCTGTCGTTAACTTGCTGACCCTCTTCATTAAGTGATTCTGTAGAAAAATAATTTTTACTTGTACCCTCGCCAAAAGTGCCTGAAACTGTTGCTTTGATAGAGGAGCTTGAATCGAGTTGCACATCGTAAAAAGTTTCCAACCTTTTTCTATTCCTGCTATTATACGTTTTGTTTTCCTGGTTCTGGAAAAATAAAGTGTCCGGCAAAATATATTGCGTAGTTGTTTTTATCTGGGCTTCATTATTGAGTTTATTAAAGCGCATATTTCCATTCAGGTGTTTAGCGTCTTTATCCCATTTGTTGGAAAAATTAACACCGGTGTTCCAACTCTTTGGAATTCCTTCGCCATCAAAACTGTCATTGTCAAATTCGTCTCCATTACTATTGAACATCATGTACTCAAAACCCATGTCAGTTACCCCGGTTTCCATATTACTTAGACCGCCGAAATTGCTGTTTTCCTGCCAGTTTAGTCCCGTTTTACCGTTATTAGACATAATGCCATATCCGGATATTTTCTTTTTGCCCTTGAAATAATTCAGCATGGCATTATTGTTCCAGAATTTCTTCATATCCGATCCGGCTTCCACTTTTCCAAAATAGCCGTTCTTCTTATCCTCTTTAAGTTTTATGTTAATGGTTTTTGATTTTTGGCCATCATCAATACCTGTAAAAGTTGCCTGGTCGCTTTTTTTGTCAAACACCTCCACATCATCTACCATATTGGCAAGGAGATTTTTAGTGGCAATGGTGGGATCATCACTGAAAAATTCTTCACCATCAACCAACACTTTTTGAACGCGCTCGCCCTGAGCAGTTATCTGGCCGGTTTTATCTACCTGGAAACCTGGCATCCTTTTCAACAGATCTTCGACAGATGCACCGGCTTTCACCTGGAAACTATCTGCTTTAAAGACCATCGTGTCTCCTTTAAAACGTATGGCAGCTATTGTTTTTTTTATGATGATTTCTTCCAGGAGTTTGCTTTTAAGAGTTAGATAAAGCGTTCCCAGTTCCAGGCTGTTTGATCCTGATAAACGCAATGTATCAGAATAGTCGGCAAAACCCGGATGGGCAATGCTCAAAATAAAATGCCCTGTATCTTTGGTTGTCAAATTGAAAATACCGTCTTTGTCAGTGCGTGTAAAACTCAGAAGTACAGAATCTGATTGCCTCAGAAAGCTTACCGAACTGTTTTGGAGTTTTTTATTGTTTATCGAATCGGTGATATTACCACTAATCGTTTTTACCTGACTTTTGGCAACAATTGCATAAAACAGGGAGAAAAATAATGCCACTGTTAATTTATGCATAGGCTGTAATCAGTTGTTTTGGTTAATGGTCTGTAGTTTCAGTGATCTAATGCCGAAGCTCGTTGTATTTATTAATGCTGTATATTGTAAGGAACTTAAATATTCGTTAAACTAAGTTGATAAAAATATGGACAAATCAGGGATCGACAAATCAAAAAAGGAGCATTCTGATAGTGAAAAAGGATCAGAGGTAAAAGCAGGCGTTTTACATAATCAACCAGCGGGATCAAATGCGGCAGTTAAGAAAAATGATGGCGGGAGAAAAGAACTCTATGAAGACATTCACTTTGTTGATGCCACAAGACCTGTATGGAATTATTCCCTTTTGACGGAAGAAGTGATCCGGAATTTTCAACAGGGCACCTGTTATGATGCCTACCATTATTTTGGCAATAAGCAACTAACGGTACTGGATACCCCGGGAACTTATTTCGCTGTCTGGGCACCCAATGCTACAAAAGTGAATGTAAGCGGTAATTTTAATCACTGGAGCAAAACGTCGCACGAACTTTTTGTTCGGCTCGATAAAAGCGGTATCTGGGAGGGTTTTATTCCCAATATGAAACGAGGAGAAGTATACAAGTATCATATGCACGGCTTCAATGGCGTATTGCTTGATAAAGGTGATCCCTATGCTCATTACTGGGAGCATAAACCTTTAACGGCTTCCATTACCTGGAATTTTGAGTTTGAGTGGAACGATAAAAAGTGGATGAAAGGACGGAAAAAGCACAATGCACTTGATGCGCCTTATTCTGTTTATGAAGTGCATCTGGCCAGCTGGATGAGGCCAGATAAGAATAACGAAGACCTCTACCTTTCTTATTGGGAGATTGCCGAGCGGCTGGTGCCCTATTGTAAAGACATGGGATTCACTCATGTCGAGCTCATGCCGGTTATGGAATTTCCTTTCGACGGCAGCTGGGGATACCAGGGCACTGGCTATTTTGCGCCAACTTCCCGTTTCGGAAATCCCGAACAATTCATGGCGATGATCGATTATTTTCACAGGGAAGGGATTGGCGTAATTCTCGACTGGGTGCCATCACATTTCCCTTACGACTCTCACGGGCTCTTTATGTTCGACGGTACACATACTTATGAATATGCGGATATGCGTAAAGGCTACCATCCCGACTGGAACAGTTATATCTTCAATTACAAGCGCGGAGAAGTGAAATCATTTCTCATCAGCAATGCCCGGTTCTGGTTTGAACAATTCCATATCGATGGAATACGTGTCGATGCGGTTTCTTCAATTCTCCAGCTGGATTATTCGCGCAAGCATGGCGAATGGGAGCCCAATGAATTCGGCGGCAATGGAAACCTGGAAGCAATTGCTTTTGTGAAGGACCTCAATGAAACAATTTACCGCGATTTCCCGGATGTACAAACCATTGCCGAAGAAGCTACTGACTGGCCTGGGGTTTCACGTCCCACCTGGCAGGATGGCCTTGGTTTTGGCATGAAATGGATGATGGGCTGGATGCATGATACGCTTCGGTATTTCAAACAGGATCCTTTGTTCAGGCAATTCCAACAGGACCAGTTTACTTTTAGTATGATGTATTTCCAGGATGAAAATTTCATGCTGCCTTTGAGCCATGATGAAGTTGTGCATGGAAAATCGCCCATGATTTATAAAATGCCTGGTGACGAATGGCAGAAATTTGCAAACCTGCGGCTGATGTACACATATATGTTTACCCATCCCGGTGGAAAACTTTTATTTATGGGAAACGAGTTTGGGCAAACAACGGAATGGAACTATAAATCTGAACTCGACTGGCATCTACTTGATTTTGATTGTCATAAGATGATGCAGGAGTGCGTAAAAACGCTGAGCCATTTGTACATTAAAGAACCGGCGCTTCACGAATTGCAATTTGAAACTGGAGGATTTGAGTGGGTTGATCTGGATCACCGTGCTGAATCCGTAGTGGTGTATAAACGTAAAGGGAAAAAGGCCAAGGACGATGTGTTGATTGTTTTGAATATGACACCACAGGTAAGGCACGACTGGAAAATCAAAGTGCAGGGTAAATCAAAATGGGTGGAGATTTTTAACAGCGATGACAAGAGATTCTATGGAACCGGAAATGTATTCAATCCGGATATTGAAGTGAAACTTGTTGATAAAATTCACAAAACTTTCGAAATAAACCTTCATCTGCCGCCGTTAGGAGGGGTGATACTAAAGTGATTTTTTTGCATTTTATCCTGTTTTATGAAAAGTTGTCTCTTCTTTTTCTTCTATGCCCATATTAGTCTAATTTCCCTGGCTCAGCAGGGTGACAGCGCATATGTCGCTTACCAGTCAGGACTCACTGAAAAACAGGCCGGTAGGCATAAAGTAGCTTATGAGCACTTCCGTAAAGCAACCACCATCAACCCGGATCATATAGAAGCTCAGCTTGAGCTTGGAATGGAGGCAATTGAGTTGCGCCAGTACGAAATTGCCAAAAAGTCTTTCCAGAAAGTGCTGGAAAATAATCCCAATGACCCACGTGCGATTGAAAGCCTCGGCAATCTTTGCTTCTGGACCCGTAAGTGGGAGGAAGCCATAAAATACGGTTTAAAGATGTTGGAATTGAAAACGGGTTCGAGGGCTAATTATATTGTAGGTAAGAGTTACTATGAACAGGAAAATTTTGGACAGGCTTTCCGGTACCTGGATGCGGCATATAAAGAAGAACCACAAAATGCTGAAATTCCTTTTCTTTTCGCCCGTTCTTTTGTTGAAATGAGTAACTTTAAACAGGCGGTAAAATATTATCAGGAAGCGATTGCACTTGATTCTTCCAAAGTTAACTGGATTTATGAAACAGCTTTGGCTTATTCTTCCATTCCAGATGATAAAACGGCTATCATTTACTTCGAACTCGCGATGGCAAAAGGGTATAAAGTGGATAATGGGTTTATTGAAAACCTTTCCAATTCATATATTGTTGCGGGAATGCCGGAAAAGGGAATTTTAATGTTGCAAAAACTTCTTGATCTCAGGCCTTCAGATATGGAACTTTTAAACAGCATGGCAGATGTTTATTATAAGATGGGAAAATACGACGATGCCATTACCTATTGGGATAAAATGCTTTATTACGATAAAGAAAATGCCCGATCATTATACATGATTGGAATGGCGTTTCAAAAAAAAGGTGAAACAAAGAAGGGGCAGGCAATTTGTGATAAGGCAATTGAAATGGACCCATCTCTGAAAATAATGCGGCAGGAAAAAAAGATGCCGGGACTTTAGGAAGTGCGAGGTAGGAAGTGCGAGGTAGGAGGTGCGAGGTAGGAAGTGCGAAGTAGGAGGTGCGAAGTAGGAGGTGCGAAGTAGGAGGTGCGAAGTAGGAGGTGCGAGGTAGGAGGTGCGAAGTTAGAAGTAGGAAATTGAAAATCGAAAGTGGAAAATAAAATTCATTCGCCGCTGAAATAAAGACAAAGAGTTTCGGGGAAGTTGCAGAGGGGCGCCCCTCTCTTTGGGGGTGAGTTGGAAACCTATTCAATTCCCAACATTTTCAACCAATTTACTGCCATCATTGGCCATTTAGATAAGACGCGATCTTCAGGCGCCATGCCATAGCCGTGGCCTCCATGATCAAAAATGTGCAACTCTGTTTTTATGCCTTCTTTTTTAAGGGCATTATAAAATACTATACCATTCTCCGGTGGAACACCCGTATCATCTGTTGAAAAAACAATGAAGGTTGGAGGTGTTTGCTTGGTAACCCTTTTATATGTACTCAAAGAATCCTTTAGGCTTGCCGGTGAATTTCGGCCCAAAAGCATTTGAGCGCTGTATGAATGTGCAAATGAGTCGTTGAGTGAAATTACCGGATAAACCAGAATGGCAAATGCAGGCCTGCTGCTGAATTTCTGCCAGGGATTCCCGGCATTCGGGTTAGTTTCCCTGATCATTGTTGCACCCATTGATGCAAGGTGGCCGCCCGCTGAAAACCCAAGGATGCCTGTTTTCTCAGGGTCAATGCCAAATTCAACAGACCTGGATTTGACCAATTGCATTGCCATGACTACATCTTCATACTGGGCAGGGAAACGACTGCCTTTTTGATCATGATCGTTCAGGCGGTACATCAGGACAAATGAATCAAAACCCTGTTTGTTGAAAAATGCTGCAACATCCTTTCCTTCGTGATCCTTTGCTAACATCGTATATGCGCCGCCAGGACAAATAATTACAGCTGCTTTACCTTTTTTCACTCCACTGCTATAATACAATAGATGAGGTGCATCGTTAATACTGTCTCTTCCGCCGATATGTAGGTTTTCAGAATTGTTATATAATGGAATCCTGACTTGCGCATGGAGGCCTGATTGCATCATTGTTATAATAAATATTATGAATAGATTTCTCATCCCAATGTATTTCTGTGTTGGTTTTTCAGTGCTTTACATTACTTACATCCTTTCAGGTACCTTCATCCCCAGTAATTGCAATGCCGATGACAGTACAACAGCAGTCATACCGCATATGCGTAACCGAAGTTGTTTTTTATCTTCCGTTTCTGCATTGGCCACAGAATGTTCCGCGTAGAAAGAATTGAACGTTTTTGCCAGGTTATACGCATAAATGGCAATAACAGAAGGATTAAGTTCTTCAGCAGCCTGTTTCAGAACCAATCCAAACTGTTCGATACTTACTAGCAATTCTTTTTCGAGAGGCATTAATCCTGTGTTTAACAGTTTGTAAGCAGGATCCGGCTGTTCCTTGCGCAAGATAGATTTTATACGGGCATGAGTATATTGAATGAAGGGGCCGGTGAAACCATGAAAGTCAATAGACTCTTCAGGGTTAAAGATCATTTTCTTTTTGGGATCCACACGCAGGAGGAAGAATTTAAGGGCTCCTAAGCCAATCGTTTCATACAATTCCTTTAGAGCTTCTTCCGGGAAATCTTTTACCTTTCCCAGCTCCTGAGTATGCTGTGCAGAAATATTCACCATTTCCTGAACCAGGTCGTCGGCATCAACTACTGTTCCTTCGCGGCTTTTCATTTTTCCGGTAGGTAATTCAACCATGCCATAAGACAGGTGATGTATACCATCGGCATAGGGGAGGCCTAATTTCTGGCAAATGTGTTTGAGTACTTTCATATGATAGTTCTGTTCGTCGCCTATCACATAAATACTCTGGTCAATTTTATAGTCTTCGTATTTCTTTTTTGCCAGCCCGATATCCTGGGTCATATAAACTGATGTGCCGTCGCGGCGCAACAATAATTTTTCGTCCAATCCGTCAGCCGTAAGGTCAATCCACACACTGCCGTCATCTTTACGAAGGAATACACCTTTTGAGAGCCCATCTTCAACTGCATCCTTTCCTAAAAGGTAAGTGTCGCTTTCGTAATAGATCACATCAAAATTACTGCCAATTGATTTATAGGTTATGTCAAATCCGCTGTACACCCAACCGTTCATTGTTTTCCAAAGTGACATTACTTCGGGGTCACCCTTTTCCCAAAGCAATAACATCTCCTGTGTGGCTTTCATGATTGAAGCTCCTTTTTCTGCTTCTTCATGTGTCATGCCAGTGGCAACCAATGATTCAACTTCCTGTTTGTATGCATCATTAAATTTCACATAATAGTCGCCCACAAAATGATCGCCTTTTATTCCTGTGGATTCTGGCGTTGCTCCATTGGCAAAACGCTGCCAGGCAATCATACTTTTGCAAATATGAATGCCCCGGTCGTTTACAATGCATGACTTGATGACCTCATAGCCATTGGCTTTGAGGATCTCTGCAATGCTCCATCCAAGGAAATTATTTCTCAAATGGCCCAGGTGCAGGGGCTTATTGGTATTGGGGGATGAATATTCAACCATTACTTTCTGGTTGAGGATTTCGCCCTTTCCAAAGCATTGATCAGTGTAATTCTTTTCCAGCATCTCAATCCAGAAGGGTTCAGCGATGGTTAAATTCATGAAACCCTTGATAAGTGAATAGCCGGTATATAGATCAGGATATTGATCTGTCAGTTTTTCTCCCAGTTGTTTGCCTATCTCGTCAGGTGATTTTTTCAGCAACTTAACAAGCGAGAAAAGTACCACGGTATAGTCGCCCTCAAATTCTGGTTTTGTCTGGCTAATTTGGAAATCGCCTTCACTGAATGATCTTTCAAATAAATCCTTTAAAGCCAGTTGTACGTGTCCCCTGATAGTTTCGGTTAATTGCATAATGATTCAATATGGTTGCAAATGTACGATTCCGTAATTTTATTAGATGAAGAACCTGATGCGTCAAATTCCAGCCCTTACCTTCTTAATGATCTTTTTATTAGCCTGCCGTATGAATAAGATTCCTGAAACTATGATCCAGCCAGTTTTTGATATAGAGGGTCACAGGGGCTGTCGGGGCCTGATGCCTGAAAACACAATACCTGCAATGATCAAGGCAATTCAATTGGGGGTAACCACCCTGGAAATGGATGTTGTAATAACCTCAGATCAACAGGTGATACTTTCGCATGAACCTTTTATGAGCTGGGAAATTGCTACCAGTCCTGAGGGTAAGTTGATTACTTATAATGAAGAAAAAAATTATAATATCTACCGGATGGATTATGCCACAGTCAAGAGATGGGATGTTGGCTCACGACTACACCCGCGTTTTGCCAGGCAGGAAAAAATGCAGGTTGCAAAGCCTTTGCTGACGGATGTTATTGACAGTGTGGAAGCATATATCAAAAAGAATCACCTCCCCGCCATACAATATAATATTGAAACCAAATGTCAGCCATCAACAGACAATATATTTCATCCGGAACCTGGTGCTTTTACAAAGTTGCTGATGGCAGAGATACTAAAAAAGAAATTGTCCGGCAGGGTGATCATTCAGTCTTTTGATGTTAGAACGCTCAAAATCATTCATCAGGAATATCCTGGGATAAAAACAGCCTTACTGATTGAAGGATTCTCCAAACTTAGCCTTGCTGAAAACCTGCAGGAGCTGGGATTTGTCCCAGGCATTTACAGTCCTGAATATAACCTGGTGAATACGGCCATGGTAGAGGCTTGCAGGGCGAAAGGGATGAAGCTCATACCCTGGACGGTTAACGACCGGACAAACATAGATAAACTGAAAGTACTGGGTGTGGATGGAGTTATAACTGATTATCCTGATCTTTTTTTGAACAAATGATTTCCCTTCACATGTTGTCAATAAATTAAGGTTGAATCTTTTCCTACATTTGCCGTGTAAGCAAAGAATCTTACATGCAGATCATAGAAGTTAGAGATAAAAAACAAATTCGGGTCTTTCTTGACCTGCCCGGGGAACTATACAAAGGAGACCCAAACTGGGTTTGCCCTTTGGAAAATGATATTGAATCTGTTTTCAATCCGGGTAAAAATAATTTTCATTCTTTCGGAGATTGCACACGTTGGATCCTCTATAGCAGTAAGGGGAAAACGATTGGACGTATAGCCGCGTTTGTAAACCGAAAAAAGGCCAATACATTTGACCGGCCAACAGGCGGTTGCGGTTTTTTTGAATGTGTAAATAACCAGGAGGCTGCAAATTTGCTGTTTGATACAGCCATGGCATGGCTTAAACCGAAAGGTATGAAGGCAATGCAGGGCCCCATTAATTTTGGTGAAAATGACATGTGGTGGGGGCTGCTTATTGAAGGGTTCACCCGTCCTTATTATGGCATGAATTATAATCCGCCTTACTATAAGCAGCTTTTCGAAAACTATGGTTTCAAAGTTAGTTATGAACAGATATCCAACCGCATTAATATCAAAAGCGACCTGCCGGAACGCTTCACTAAAATTGCAAACTGGGTAATTAAAAGAAAGGGTAACAGTTTTGAATACCTTCAGAAAAAAAAATTTGACAAATACGCGAATGACTTTTTGGATATTTACAACGACGGATGGAAAGACTTCGAGCATTTTACCCCGCTGACCTATGCTACCATCCGTGAATCTTTTGAGAAAATGAAACCCATTCTGGATGAAAAGCTCATCTGGTTCGCTTATGTCAACGGAGAACCCGCGTCATTTGTTATGATCCTGCCGGATACCAACGAGCTGATCGATGGGCTGAACGGCAAACTTGATCTTTTGGGAAAACTGAAGTTCCTTTTTAATAAGTTAACGGTGAAGCATAAGCGAATGCGGGCGGTTATTATGGGCACCAAGGAGAAGTATCGAAACCAGGGTCTGGAATCAGCACTTTTTATCAAGTTAAAGGAATATGTATTTAATCTGGGTCATTACGAAGAACTTGAACTTTCCTGGGTAGGGGATTTCAATAAGAAGATGATTGCCCTACATGATTCTACTGGTGCGACTTTCGCCAAAAGACACGTCACATATGAATTTATTTTCAACTGATACTATGGCTGCCAACACTGCGTTTATCAATAAGCCGGATTCCTTATCAGCAAAAGAAATTTGCCGGCTTTTGATTATGTTTGCACTTTTAATCAGAGAATGAAAAAATTGATAGAAGATATTTTGGATTTTTTTTATCCTCTGTTTAGCAGAGTGATGAATAAACTTACTTACCGGTATGCAGCCTGCGGGGCGGTCAATACTTTGCTGGATATATTCCTGTTTTTCATCAGTTATAATTTTATTTTCAAAAAACAAATGGTGGTGCTGCCATTTGTAACTATAAGCCCCTATATAGCTGCATTTATGCTCTCTTTTGTTTTTACTTTCCCCATTGGCTTTATGCTCAGCCGATATGTAGTATTTCAGGGTTCTCCAATGACTGGAAGAAAGCAATTATTCAGATATTTCCTGACAGTGCTCGGAGCCATCATGCTCAATTATGTATTCCTCAAATTATTTGTAGAAAAATTTCATTTTTACCCCACGGTTGCAAAGATTCTTACAACATTTATTGTTGTTGCATTCAGTTATATCTCACAATCCTATTTTACTTTTAAGGTTAAAACATACCGTTAAAAAGCCAGTTTGCTGACTTGTATGCCAATATTACCGGCACTGTTGAAACGTACTACCAGCATATCTTTGAAGGGATATATTTTTTTAAGTGTTATAAGATCAACTTTTCCGGACATCTTTACACCAGAATAAATTTCTCGATTGAGCTGCTGGTTTATGCGGTTGAGAATATCCTGTTCATATGGCCCCAGTTCAAAACGTGTATACGGCTGTAATCCCTGAAGAATCTTTCGGTTGAACATCCATTTAGCTGATTTAACCAATAGGTCGCGCGTCTTGATGTCAAAATCAAGGTTATTAATAACCAATACTTTTTTTTCTGCTTTATATTCAGGTGTTCCTGTCAGATAGAATGTACCTGATTCGCTGCCGGAGAAATCTACTTTCAGGACCAGCTTTTCTTTATCAGCGCCGTAGATTTCACACCGTTCAATGATTATATATTTGCCAAATTGCTCAAGTTCGATCCTTTTATTTTTTACCTGTTCATTTACTATTCTACCCAGGGAGTCATACTGCAGGTATGCGTCCACGTAGATATTGAATCCTTTTTTTTCGCTGAAATCACTGATATCGGGAACTACCGTTTGCAGGTTCCTGGGTTTTATTTGGCTTACAATAGGCCTGGCTGAAATACCCGCAGTGAGGTAAAGAGTATCTTTTACCGCATGGAACCGGCTGATCCTGATTTTTTCCGGGTTAACCTGCAGGTAGCCGTAATTATAAATCGGGTAAACGGTATTCAGCCCATCCCATAGTTTTTGAAATTGTGGACGCAGGTTCATAAGGCGCATGGTATCTTCCATTGACTTCCGGGCATCATCCATCTGGGCCTTGAGGTGTACCATGATGGTTTGGGTAATATCCTGGCTCCAGAAACAAACGGTACATTTATCCAATGGAACCGGCTCCGAACGATTGATTAAAGTTTCAATGGCATAATCTTTCCTGAGGCCTATTTTTGCCGTAAAGGCCACATTCACTCTTCTTTCTCCTTCTTTTACTCCACAGGTGCAGGGTAGTGACCATGGGGTTATAGGAGTCTGGTTGCTTCCGGTGCCGGTGCAAATTCTTTGCGACCCCGCCACATGATAATAGCCTGTAAATGCCATGCTGATCTGATCTTTGTTTGCTGAAATTCGCAGGGGACTTCTTCTGAAGCGATACATATACCGGCTTTCGCAATTGTCCACAACATAATCGTATGGCCATCCCGGCGAGGTATAGACGGTGTCCACTTCTTTTTCTGCCATTTCGTACAAGGGTTTTAAGGCAATGCTGATTGGAATGTCAATATCTGAAAGTGGAAGTGAATCCAGTTGACTCACAGAGCTGGAAATAACAGGCTTTTCCGGCAGAATTTTTTTACTGCAGGATAAAACTGAGACAATTAGTAATGAAAGCGCCATCAACAAACCGGCACTGGTTTTTCCTTTTTGCATAATCTGGAAATAAATATACGTCAGGCATTGCTAAACTTTGCAGTCTTTGCTTCTTGCAGGTAATGATTACATTTGTTTAACAGATGACAGCAGATTTTGATTTTATTATTATTGGCGGCGGCCCTATTGGTTTGTCCTGTGGCATTGCCTGTGAACAATGGGGATTATCATACCAGATTATCGAGAAAGGCACACTCGTCAATTCATTGTTCAACTACCCTTTGAATATGACCTTTTTCTCCACTTCCGAAAAACTGGAGATCGGCAATGTCCCCTTTATCTCACATAATCCCAAACCTACCCGCGATGAGGCATTGGAATACTATCGCCGGGTAGCTATGCACTGGAAGTTAAACGTAAGACTTTTTGAAAAAGTACGGGCGGTGACAAAACTGGAAGGCAATTTCCAGGTGCAAACAGATAAATCAGACTTTTTAGCTAAAGCCATCATCATATCCACAGGTTTTTATGATTTGCCAAATATGCTTCAGATACCGGGAGAATCTTTGACAAAAGTGCATCACTATTACCGGGAGCCGCATTTTTATTATGGTCAAAAGATTGTTGTCATTGGATCGGCCAATTCCGCAGTGGATGTAGCGCTGGAAACCTGGCGCAAGGGTGCGGAAGTCACAATGGTCATCAGGGAAGATAAGATCGGAGAAAATGTAAAATACTGGGTGAGGCCTGATATTGAAAATCGCATTAAGGATGGGGAGATCAAGGCCCATTTCAATTCCCAACTAAAATCAATAACTGAAAGGGATGTAGTAATTCAAACGCCGGAAGGTAGTCTGACACTTGAGAATGATTTTGTACTTGCTATGACTGGTTACCTGCCCGATTTCAATTTGCTTCAGCAAATGGGAGTTCAATTAGGTTTTGACGAAATGAAAACCCCTATACACAACCCTGAAACCATGGAAACCAATGTGGCCGGTATTTATCTTGCAGGTGTTATTTGTGGAGGCCTGCAGACAAATAAGTGGTTTATTGAGAATTCCCGAGACCACGGGGAGAAGATTCTTGAACACTATTTGGGGAGGCAGTAGGCAGTAGCCAGTCAACAGCCAAAGGCAATAGTCTGGAGTCGGGAGTCTTGAGTCAATAGTCAACAGCCAAATACAAACAGCCCGATTTGCAAAGCAAATTTTAAAAAAATGTATTGGCTGTTTTGTATTAAAACCTGTATTGGCTGTTTCGACTCCCGACTCCCGACTCCCGACTCCCGACTCCCGACTCCCGACTCCCGAC
>Ga0209254_10001476_pt1 | contig 21096 bp, 19 predicted proteins | sample FrelakmetDIP11DI_FD_187148 | JGI IMG/M metagenome (GOLD analysis project Ga0209254, IMG submission 187148) | Freshwater lake sediment microbial communities from the University of Notre Dame, USA, for methane emissions studies - DIP11 DI (SPAdes)... | ecosystem: Environmental > Aquatic >...
GGCGAGAACGCGTCGCCGCTCCAACCGATACCGCTGAAGCCGCGTAACTTCACCATCAATGCCGAACGCTCTTGCTGCAGTTCGGTGCCGTACATCTTGAAGATCGATGTAGCGGGTCCGGGTGTTCTGCCGTCGCCGGATTCTTCGACCGTACGTCGCTGCGTGAGCCGGAACACGCGGGAGTTCATCGTGTGGCGGATCACTTCGGCGCGCAGTGCCGGGTCGGCCAGTTTGCCGTCGTGTTGGCCGAGGTAGCTCTTGGCGACTTCGGCCAGGCTCGGGCCGCTGTCGCGGGGACCGCCGCCGACCAGCGCCGACATGCCGGAACGTTCGTGCTGCAGCAGGCGCTTGCCGACGCTCCAGCCCTTGTTGACCTCGCCGACGAGATCTTCTTTTTTCGCGATCGCATTGTCGAAAAACGTTTCGCAGAACGGCGATGTCCCGCTGATCAGTCGAATCGGTTTTACGGTGACGCCGGTCTGATGCATGTTCAGCATCACAAAACTGATTCCTTCGTGTTTGGGTACATCGGGATGGGTCCGCACCAGGGCAAACATCCAGTCGGCGTATTGAGCCCCTGATGTCCAGATCTTCTGGCCATTGATCACGAAGTGATCGCCGCGGTCTTCGGCACGCGTGCGCAGACTGGCGAGGTCTGATCCCGCACCGGGTTCACTGTAGCCCTGACACCAGGCGAGCTCGCCGCGCACGATCGGCGGCAGGTGGCGTCGCTTCTGATCTTCGGTACCTAGCTCAAGCAGCGTCGGACCGATCATCGACGTGCCCATGCCCATCAGCGGGGTGCGCGCATCGATGCGCCGCATTTCTTCGATCAAGACGATGTACTGTTCTTTGCTGAGGCCGCCACCGCCGTATGCTTTCGGCCACATCGGCGCGGTCCAGCCTTTCTCCGCCATCCGCGTCAGCCACAGACGCGTATCCGGATCCTCGATCTTGATCCTGGTACTACCGGTCAGAATCTGGCCGGCGCCGCGGGCTCCGGCCGGACAGTTTTGCGCGAGCCAGGTGCGAGTTTCCGAACGAAAATCGTCGATCGCGGCCATCGTCCACACTCCCCTATTGAGGGACGAAGGATCGGGGAATGGCCTAGAAAACTCAAGAGCGAGCGCCAAGAGCACGGTATGATCGCCTCGCCCCAAGACTGATTCGTGATACTCAAAATGACGGCATTTGCAAAACCGCTGGCGTATAGCCGGCCAAATGAAATTGCGCTACGTGACGAACGCGTCGCGCTGACCTGGGCCGACGTCGATGATGCGTTGAATCGAGTCACCAATGCATTGCTGGCCGAAGACCTCGGTCACAGTCGGCGCATTGCGGTGTATGCCGAGAATGGCGTCGAAACCGCGTTCGCGAATCTCGGTGGACTGCTTGCCGGTGCCTCGGTTGTCCCGGTGAACTTTCACCTCAACACGGACGAGGCGGCCTACATTCTTGCGGACTCGGATACGCGCGTGTTGTTTGTCGGTCCGGAAACGGTCGAGCGAGGTCTGGCCGCCGCCCGGCAGGTCGGAGTGCACATGGTGATCGGCTTCCGTTGCGATGCGCAGCCGGGGCTGATCGCGTGGGACGACTACCTTGCGGCTGCAGCTGCCACCGAACCACCCAGCGACCATGCGCCTCGACCGAACTTGTTGTACACATCGGGGACCACGGGGCGGCCCAAAGGGACTGAGCTGCCGCCAACGATGTTTGCCGGTGGCGCCACCGTCGCCGAGCATCTCGAGAACATGAAGAAGAACGGGTTTGCGCAGTTCGGCACACACCTTGTCGTCGGTCCGATGTACCACACCGGGCCGCTGTCCGGGGCGCGTTTGCTCGCGGCCGGTGTACCGAGCGTGATACTGGGGCGCTTCGATGCGGAGAAAACGCTGCACGTGATTCATACCTACAAGACGGAGACGTCGGTGATGGTGCCGACCCACTTCGTGCGCCTGTTGGCACTGCCGCAGGCGGTCAAGGACAAATACGCCGTGACGTCGATGAAGTATGTCGGACACACCGGTGCGAAGTGCCCGGTCGACGTCAAGCGAGAGATGATCAAATGGTGGGGCCCGGTATTCTTCGATGCGTACGGCGCAAGTGAAGTCGGCACGACGTGTGTGATCAACTCCGAGGAGTGGCTTGCGCACCCCGGCTCGGTGGGTCGCGCGGTTCCGCCGTTCACCGCGCTGGTACTCGACGAAGCCGGCAAGCCGGTGCCGCCGAACACCGAAGGGCGGCTGTACTTCAAGGATGCGACCGGTCGCGGCGTCATTTATCACAACGATCCGGAAAAATCGAAAGCGGCGCATATCGAGCCGGGTACATTCACGCTCGGTGAGATCGGCTACATGGATGCCGACGGCTACGTCTACATCACCGATCGGTTCTCGGACATGGTGGTGTCGGGCGGCGCGAACATCTATCCGGCTGAAGCCGAGCAGGTATTGATCGAACACCCTGCCGTGGCCGACGTTGCTTGTATCGGTGTGCCCCATAATGAAATGGGTGAGGAGCTCAAGGCGTTGATCGTCCCGGAGGATCCGAAAAATCCGCCGGATGCCGCCGAACTGATCCACTGGTGCCGCGCGCGGCTATCGCATTACAAATGCCCGCGTAGTGTCGACATCGTCGAATCGGTCGGGCGCAACACGATGGGCAAGGTGAACAAACGCGCGCTCCGGGCGCCGTACTGGAAGGACGCCGTCGCCTGACGGCGCGGGATCAAGTATCGATGTTCGAAGACACTCCGAAGGATCAGTCGCTCGCGGATCCATTGCCGAGCGACCCGTTCGCGATTCTGCTGCGATGGTTCATCGAGGCGCAGTCGAGCGGGCTACTTAATCCGGATGCGATGGTCGTGGGTACGCTCGACGAACACGGCGATCCGCGGGCCCGGACGGTGTTGTGTCGCGGCGTCGATGCCCGGCATGGTGCGCTGGTTTTTTATACCAATCGTGACAGTGCGAAGGGTCGACAGGTTGCGGGTAGCGCGCGGGCAAGCGCGGTGCTGTATTGGGATCCACTGGGCCGGCAGGTCTGCGCGTCTGGCCGGGTCGAGCCGACGACGGACGCGGAGTCGGACGAATACTGGTCGACGCGGCCGCGCCTTTCGCAACTCGCGGCTCGGGGTAGTCGTCAGAGCCAACCGATCGCATCGCGGGCAGCGTTGCTTACGCAGATCGATGCCGAAGCCGAGCGATTTGGTGGCATCGATGGCACGCAGAGCGTGCCGCGGCCGTCCCATTGGGGCGGCTATCGAATTGTGCTCGAACGGTTGGAGTTGTGGGTGGCGTCGTCAGGTCGGGCTCACGATCGTGTGCTGTGGCAGCGCGACGGCGAAACATCGCCCTGGCGGCACTCGCGCCTGCAGCCCTGATCGGTGCGAGGCGTTGACTCATGGGCTTATTGGTCGCCAATAGGGCCATGAGTCAACGCCTCGCACCGTCTGTTCCGAAGACATGCCAGCGGGAGAAAAACGATGGAACAACGGCGTCTGGGGCGTTCCGGACTCAAGGTGTCGGCAGTCGGCATCGGCTGTAACAACTTCGGCAGTCGATGTGACCGGTCGGCTACCCAGGCCGTCGTGGATGCGGCTATCGGGCAGGGCATCACGCTGTTCGATACCGCCGACGTTTATGGCAACCAGCAGTCCGAAACGCTGCTCGGCGCCGCGCTCGGCGAGCGGCGCAAGCAAGTCGTCATTGCGACCAAATTTGCGATGCCAACCGGAATGACGGTGCACGATCGCGGCGGTTCGCGACGCTACATACTGGCGGCCGTCGAGGCGAGCCTGAGCCGCCTCGGCACCGACTACATCGACCTCTACCAGATGCACGCGCCGGATCCGGACACGCCGATCGACGAGACGCTCGGCGCCCTGGATGATCTGGTGCGCCATGGCAAGGTGCGCTACATCGGCTGTTCGAATTTTTCCGGGTGGCAGATCGCCGACGCCGACTGGACCGCACGCAGCACTAACGGTGTGCGGTTCGTCTCGGCGCAGAATCATTACAGCCTGCTTGAACGCGGCATCGAGACCGAAGTCCTGCCCAGCTGCGAACGCTTCGGCCTTGGAGTGCTGCCGTTCTTCCCGCTTGCCAGCGGCATGCTGACGGGCAAGTACCGCCGCAACGAAGCGCCTCCTTCCGGCACCCGGCTCGCGCAGGTCGGCCGACTTGCCGAACGAGCGTTGAACGAGCGCAACTTCACGATCGTCGAAGCGTTGACCGTGTTCGCGGCCGAGCGCGGTCACAATCTGCTGGACCTCGCATTCGGCTGGTTGCTGACAAAACCGGTGATCTCGAGCGTGATCGCCGGTGCGATGTCGGCCGCGCAGGTCGAGGCCAACGTTGCGGCAGCCCCGTGGCGACTCGACGCGGCTGACCTGGCTTCGGTCGACGCGATCACAAAACGCTGATGTGCGGGCGCGTGAATGTCAGCTCCGGTCCGCTGACGCTGCTGTTTATGGACATGGTCGGTCAGCCGTACCCCGAATCTGATCGATACAACGTCGCGCCGACGCAGTCGTTGCCCGTGCTGCGTTCGACCCAAGCCGGTTCAATGGAGTCGGTGACGATGCGTTGGTGGCTGACGCCGTGCTGGTCGAAGGAAGTTTCCACACGCTACAGCATGTTCAATGCGAAGGCAGAAACCCTCGCCACCAGCCGCGCATTCAAGGCACCGTTTGCGCACCGGCGCTGTTTAGTGCCGGTCGCCGGTTTCTACGAATGGGTCAAAGAGGGCGAGCGCAAGCTGCCGTACTACATCCGTCCGCGTGCCGATGACGGATTGTTGTTGGCGGGAATCTGGGATCACTGGCGCAATGGCGAGGAAACGGTCGAGAGCTTCGCAGTCGTGACGACTGCGGTGCACGATCGGTTGGCATTTGTACATCGACGTCAGCCGGCGATGTTGACGCGCGCGGAAGGACGCCGCTGGATCGACGCCGAGGAAGATCCGGTGCAGTTGCGGGCCGACTTGTTGGGGCCGCGTTTGCCCGTCGCGCTCACCGTCGTGCCGGTGAGTACCTATGTGAACAACGCGCGCAACGGCGGCGCGCGTTGTATCGAGCCCGTTGGCAACGTAATCGAGATCGAATCGAAGGAGTAGCAATCGTGCGCTCGAAGTGTCGGTCCATCGTATGGCTTTCGCTGACGGCCCTGTTCGGGTGCGACGATGGATCGGTTCGTGTCTGTTTCGGTGATGTGGTGTTCTGCAACCAGGTCTTCGACCCGGTTGCGAACGCCGGATCTGATCAGACGGCGACCGCGGGCGCCGTGGTGACACTCAACGGTTCGAACAGCGCGGGCAACATACAGTCGTACTCCTGGACGCAAACGGGCGGTCCATCGGTTGCGCTGACGGACGCCAACCGGGCGCGTGCGACATTCGTGACCCCGAACGTGGCGGTCGCGACCACCCTCACGTTCCGCCTCACGGTCATCAACAGCGTGAACCAGGCCGACACCGATTCGACGAACGTCAGCGTACAAGCGCCGGCGGCGGTGGCATTGACGATCGCGCTCGAACTGTTGCAGGGTCCATTACAACCGACGCCGGCGGCGTTTGCCGACGCTTCGAGCTCCGTCGACGGTTGTACGTCGGCGACGATCGACTTGCCGCCCGCTCAGGCCGCCGCTCAAGTCGGACTCTGGTTGGCAGCGCGCTCTCTCGCCATCGCGAAAGGCGTCGATGATAACGATCCGAGTGCATTTCTCGATGCCGCACGGGTATTGGTCGCCGCGCCTCACGCACCGACTAAAGACATCGCGGGACAGCTCGAATCGTTCGGCTTCGTAATGCTCGGCGCCTTGGCCAGCGGACGTGATCCGGCGCTGCATGACGCCGTTGTCGAGCGACTTGCGAATGCCAAGATGCTTGTCGATCCAGCCGGGCTGCTGAGCGGTCGAGTGGAGGTGCACTCTGGCGACCAGATCGCCATTGAAGCGGTGCCCGATCCGGCGGTCGCGACCGCGCATGCGATAGCGCGCCTGCTGCAGTCGCGACGTGGTTGTGTCGCCAATCGGGACGCGCTCGACCTGACGGCGGCCGGTCTGAGGGTCATCGTCGACACCGCACAAGCCAACGACTAGCCGCCGGCTGGAAAGCAGGTGGCTCGTGGGTCACGTTGTCCGAAGATACGGCTGCACAAGCAGCTCAACCTGATTGCGCAGCGTCTTCAAGACCACAACCTTCGACAGATTCGGTTCGAGCACGAACCGCAGGAATGCAAAGTCGGTGATGCTGTACAACGTCTGCGCAACCAGATCGGCATCGACATACGGATCCAGTTCACCGTCGCGTTGGGCATTGCGCAGCAGCAGCTGCAGCGCCTGATGCCCGCTGCTGTCGATCAACGCCATCAGGGCCATGAACTCCGGAGTTTGTTTCAGGACGTCGAGAACGATTTCGCGCCATAGCGCGCGTTCGCGATGCGCGATCAGATCGAAGCTCTGTTTGATGATCTGGTGCAACTTTCCGGTGAGGTTGCCCGAGCCGCCGATGATGGCGGTGAAACGCGCGTTGATCCGTTCCACGTCGGCGGTCAGCATCGCCTGGACAATTTGCGCCTTGCTCGGGAAGTAGTTGTACAGCGTCTGGTAAGACAGCTTTGCCTCTTCGGCGATCGCCCGCATCGTGCTGCTCTCGTAGCCTTTCCGCGCGATCAACGCGCGGGCCGCAGCCAGGATGTCTGAGCGCGCACGGGCCTTCTTTTGCTCGCGGAGCGACATATAAATTGACACAGTCAAAAAATAGAATGTATAAAACTATGCCTGACTTGTCTCGCTGCGTAAACGCAGCGCTTTCGCATCGAGGTCGCAACATGAAGCGCTGCTCGATTCCGCTGTTGGTCGCCTTGTTGCTCATCGCGCAGCCTGCCGGTGCGGCGGATGTCCCGACCGCAGCAGGGCTGATCGCAGCGATGATCGATCTGACGCGCGGGAGCACGTCATATGCCGAATTCTCGATGGTGATCCATCGTCCCGACTGGGAACGTTCGTCGAAGGTGGTTGCCTGGACACGCGGTCGCGAGGACGCGTTGATCCGTTTCACCGCGCCGGCAAAGGATGCCGGGAACGCGACGCTGAAACAGGGCCAGCAGATGTGGACGTTTACGCCGAAGCTGAATCGTGTGATCCGACTGCCGTACAGCATGATGTCGCAGGGCTGGGCCGGGTCCGACTTCTCATACAGCGACCTGTCGCGCACTGACCAACTGCTGCATGACTACAAACTCGAGCTTGTAGCGACTCGACAAGGTGATGGCCACCAGGTTTATACAATCGACGCGATTCCAAACGACAATGCACCGGTCGTATGGGGCAAGGAACAGCTCGTGCTGCGCGACGATTATGTTCTGCTCGCGCAGATATTCTTCGACCAGTCGATGCAGCCCTTCAAACGTCTCGAGTCGCTCGAGATCAAGACGCTCGGTGGGCGCACCTTCGGTACACGCATGCGGATGGTGCCGCTCGATGAGCCGGATCACTGGACAGAGATCACCTACGAGCAGGCGCAGTTCGACGTCACAATCGACGCGGGGATGTTCACGGTCTTTGCGCTGCAGTCCGGACGCACCGAGTGATCGCCGCATCGGTGGTGGATGAACCGCCGCGGGGTCGTGCGACGACCGTCGCACCCGGGCTGATCGTGTTGATAGCGTGGCGCAATTTGTGGCGCAACCCGCGTCGTACCGGTTTGTCGATAGGCGCGATCGGATTCGCCGTGGCGCTGCTGCTGTTCGCGATGGCGCAACAGGCGGGCAACTACACGATCATGATCGACAACGCGACCGGGCTGCTCGATGGTCATCTGCAGATCCAGCGGCGCGGCTTTCGCGACGACCCGCGGATCGGAAACACGATCGAGGGCGCCGCAGGCCGCGTCGAGGCACTGCGCAGCGTCGTCGGCGTTGCCGCGGTGACGCCGCGTATATCGGCATTTGTGCTGGCGTCGAGTCACGATCGCAGCGTCGGGACGCAGCTGCTCGGCGTGGCACCGCGCGGCGAACAGACGTTATCCAGTCTTCCCGACATGATCGAAGAGGGGCGTTACCTCAATGGCGGTGCGGAAGCGTTTGCCGGCGCGTTGCTCGCACGCAATCTGGGAGTCACCATCGGCGACGAAATCGTGATTCTCGGAACCGCCCCGTCAGGTGGCATCGCCGCGCTCGTTGTGACGCTCGTCGGGACGTTTTCGTCGGGTATCGCTGATATCGATCGTGGTCTGCTCGAAGTTCCTCTCGATACGGTCAGCGAGGCGTTCGAACTGCACGATGCGGCGCACACGATCGTGGCGCGAGCGACATCCGTTTCACGCGCGAGTGCAGTGGCGGCAACGCTGTCCAAGGAAGTGGCTCACGATGAAGTGGTTCTCGAGTGGAACGAGCTGATTCCGGGGCTCGAACAGGCCATTGAGCTCGACAGGATCTTCGGTCAGATCCTGTTCGCGCTGGTTGCTGCCATCGTGACCATAAGCGTCTTCAACGGCTTCGTGATGACCATATTCGAGCGGACGCGCGAGTTCGGCACACTGCTTGCGATCGGCATGCGTGCCTCCACCGTGATCGGATCATTGCAGATGGAAGCGTGCTGCCTATCGGCGATCGGGTGTGCGGCTGGCCTCGTGATCGGCATCCCGTTGGTGCTATGGCTCGAACGCGTTGGTATTCCATTGGGCGATGCCGGCGAAATGATGCGCGCGTTTCACATGGCGGATCGTATGTACCCGACGCTGAACGCCGACGTCGTTGTGAAGCCGATGGCGCTGATGATCCTGTGCACGCAGCTTGCCTGCCTGTTGCCGGCGCTGCGCGTGCGCCGGATCCAGCCGGTTGAGGCGCTGCGTGATGCGTGAGCTGACAGCCGCCGGTATTGTTGCGACTCCTTCGATGCCGCTGGGACGCGCCGGACCGTTTCTGATCGCGGCGATTTCGTGGCGCAACCTGTGGCGCAATCGACTGCGGACCGGGTTGTCGGCCGGCGGCATTGCGTTCGCGGTGATGCTGATACTCGCGGCGCGCTCGGCGCAGGTCAGCGGCATGGCGACGATGCTCGACAACGCAACCCGCATGGTGACCGGCCACGTGCAGATCCAGAACAGCGCTTACCGCGATGACCCGGCCCTGCGCAATGTGATTTCCGATGCCACAGCGGTGGCGCACGCGCTCGCACAAGTACCGGACGTCACGGCAGTTGCGCAACGCGCGGTAACGTTTGCGTTGGTTTCGGTTGGCGACCGCAGCTATGGCGCACAGGTGATGGGCGTGGACCCGGATCGCGAGCGCGAGATCTCGTCTCTGCCTGACATGTTGATCGAGGGGCACTACCTCGAACAGCCCACCGACGCGGTTGTCGGCAGCCTGATGGCGCGCAATCTGGGCGCCAAACTCGGGGACGAGGTCGTGATTCTGGGCAGCATGCTCGACGGTGGTGTTGCCGCGATGTCGCTGCGGATCGCCGGCATCGTCGATACCGGCACTGAAGACCTCGATCGAGCGTTGATCCAGGTTCAACTTGGCGCACTTCAGGACGCCTTCGGACTCGGCGATCGTGTGCACATGGTGATCGCGCGGGTGGACGACTTCACGCAGGTCGGGTCGGTCGTGCCGGGCATCGAGTCCGCGATGGCGCCGTTCGGATCGAACCTGACCACGCTCTCGTGGCAACGCCTGTTGCCGGAACTCACGCAGTCGGTGGAACTCAAGGCCGTGTCGAGCGCGGTGATGTTCGGCCTGATCGTATTGCTGGTGACGTTCAGCGTATTCAACAGCTTCATGATGACGGTATTTGAACGCACCCGGGAATTCGGCATGTTGCTGGCGATCGGCATGCGTCCGAACGGCATCATCGGCGTGTTGCAGCTCGAAGCGGTGTGGCTCGCGGCTTTCGGCGCGAGCATCGGGATCGCAGTCGGCGGCGCGCTGATCGCGCTGCTTGGACATGTCGGCATACCGCTCGGAGAGATGGCGGGCGGGATGTTGCGCAGGTATCACCTTTCCGATCGGATTTATCCCGAACTCGATGTCGGCACGCTGATTCTCGCGCCGCTGTTAATGTTGTGCGCGACACAGCTCGCCGCATTGATTCCGGCACTGCGGATACGGACGCTGGCACCTGTGGACGCGCTGCGAGCGGCCGCCTGACATGCCGCTGACACTGCTCGCGCGGCTTGGTTGGCGCAATTTGTGGCGCTATCGCCGGCGCAACCTGATGCTCTTCATGGCGATCCTCGTTGCGGTGGCCGGTTGTGTGCTGGTCAGCGCGCTGATCCGCGGCTACCAGTACGACATGATGGCCGACGCGGTGGCGAATCTGACGGGCAATCTCAAGGTCATGGCACCCGGGTATCGTGCAGATCCGTCGATTGCGCATGGTTTCAACCTCGATCCGGCGTTCCGTCCGGACATTCCCGCGGATGAACTGATCGGCTGGACGCAGCGTGTGCGGGTGCCGGCGGTGATGTTGTCGGAACGGGAGACGCGCGGCATCTCGCTGATCGGCATCGAGCCGAAAGATGAGCGGACGATATCGTTTCTGGGCAGTGTGGAAATTCGCGGCGACGGACTCGTCGATCGGGATGACGGTCGAATTCTGCTGGGGGTCGAGTTGGCGAGACAGCTCCAAACCGCGGTCGGTCGTCGAGTCGTGATCATCACGCAGGGTGCGGATGGACTCAATCGTGAGGCGGGATATCGCGTCGCGGGTCTTTATGATGCGGCCGGTACCGCGATCGAGAAGGCCTATGCGTTCACCGGTCTTCGACCTTTGCAGAAATTACTGGGAACCGGCGCGATAACCGAAGTCTCGGTTCGTCTGCGCGACGACCGCTTCAGCGTCCTGGCGGATTCGCGGTTGGCGCGGGAGTTCGACGGACTCGATGTACTGAATTGGCGTCAACTCGAACCCCAGGCGGCGGCGATGTTCGAGCTGGCCGATGCGGCGATTCTGATCTGGTTCGTGATTCTCATGCTCGCGCTCGCCTTTGGTTTGATCAATACGTTGATTACTGCCGTTCTGGAGCGAGTCCGTGAATTCGGCATGTTGCGAGCGCTTGGGATGCGCCCCGGCTCGGTAGTCGTTCAGGTGGTGATGGAGTCGGTTTCGATCGTGATGGCGGGTCTTGTTGGTGGAATAACGATCGGGTGGGGGCTGATCGTGTATTTCGCTGACGGAATCGATCTGTCGCGATGGTCAGCGGGGATCGAACTGGCTGGACTACGCAGTCGACTGGTGCCGCATTTGTTGTGGAGTGATGTGGTTGCGGTTAGCGCGATGGCGCTCGCGCTCGGACTGCTGGCCAGCGCCTATCCGGCATGGCGCGCGGTGCGGATCAAGCCGCTCGACGCGCTGCGCAGGTGATGTTATGGGAGGCACGAACATGGTTGTGTTATGTCGAAATCTGAGCCGCGTGTACCGAACCGAGGCCGTGCCGGTGCACGCGCTGACGAGCGTCGATATCGATATCGCGGCTGGCGAGTTCGTCAGTCTTTCGGGGCCCTCGGGCTCCGGTAAGTCGACGCTGCTCAATCTGATCGGTGGATTGGATCGAGCGAACGAAGGTGAGGTGATCGTCGACGGCGTGGCGCTGACCGGACTCAACGAAGCGCAGCTCGCGGATCTGAGGTTGACGAAGATCGGCTTTGTCTTTCAGGCCTACAACCTGATACCGGTTCTGTCGGCGCGCGAGAACGTCGAGTTCATCATGCAGTTGCAGGGAGTTGCCGCCCGCGAACGGCGCATCCGAGCGCTCGCCATATTGGACTCGCTCGGAATCGCGGATCTGGCAAACCGCCGCCCTGGAGAATTGTCGGGCGGGCAGCAGCAGCGTGTAGCGGTGGCCCGCGCTGTCGTCACCGAGCCCAAATTGCTACTCGCCGATGAACCGAGTGCGAATCTCGATTCGACCACGACCGAAAATCTTCTGGAGCTACTGCGGCGCATCAACGTGGAACGCGGCGTCACCATCGTCACCGCGACCCATGATCCGATCGTGATGCGGTACGCCCGGCGCCGCGTGCGGTTGAAGGATGGTCGAATCGTCGCGGATGAGCTCGTAGACGAGGAGATCGCTGCAGAACCCGCATGAACCCGATGTTGCGGATCATGCTGCCCGTCGTCGCCACAATGTTCGCGATACCCGCGGACGCCTGGGATCTCGACGCGCGCGCGAAGCTGTTCGGTATTACCCAGCTGCTGCCCCAGGACGACCTGCAGCGCGCCGTCGATGGGACGCCGATCCATGAGGGCAGTGCCGACATGCGGCTGATGTTTCGCGATGCAATCGACGGCTGGCATCTGCTTGCGGATCTGACGACGTTGTATGAAGGTGGCGATCAATTCGCGTTCAGCAGCGCGCCCGAAAGCACCTTGGATCAGACCCCGCGCGATGATCGACTCCGCTTCATGAATCTGACATGGACGCTCGACGACGGTCCGCGGCATCAGGTGATCCAGAGATTCGACCGGCTCGTCATCGAATATCGCGCCGACGGCTGGGGCGTCACCGTGGGACGGCAGGCAATCAGTTGGGGCAGCGGTATCGTGTTTCAGCCGCTCGATCTGTTTGCGCCGTTCGCGCCGACGACGGTGGATCGCGACTACAAACCCGGCGAAGACCTGGTGATGGTCGACGGAGTAACCGACGCCGGCAGCGATTGGCAATTCGTTGGCGTGTTCCGCCGCAATGTCCAAGGCGAGCGTACAACGTCGGTCGATTCGTTCGGCGGCAAATGGCGCGGCAACATCGGTGCCACCGAAGTCGAACTGCTGGGCGGGCGACACTATCGCGACAACGTGATCGGTGCGAGCGTAAAACACCCCGTTGGCGGCGCGCTGCTGCGCACCGACTGGTTGCTGACGGATCTGGAGGAGGGCGGTATCGAGTTTTCCGGTATCGTCAATCTCGACTACAGCTTCACGTGGCTTGATCGAAGCTGGTATGTGTTCGGTGAGTATTTCCACAGCGGATTCGGCACCAATGATCAGCCGATCGAGTTGAACAACCTGCCGGCCGCGCTACGCGATCGATTACTGCGTGGTGAACTGTTTACGCTGATGCAGGATTACACGGCCTTCGGAGCGCAATTGCAGTGGCACCCCCTCGTTACCCAGAGTCTGACGGTGATCGGCAATCTGCATGACGGTTCGAGTCTGGTACAGACGCAGTTGAGCTACGAATCGAGCGATTCGCAGCACGTCGACGCGGGGTACGTCAGAAATCTGGGCGGTAACGGCGATGAATACGGCGCAATACCGCTACCGGCGCCCGCGGGCGGTCTGACGACCGGTGGCGGTTCGCAGTGGTATCTGCGCTGGGCTTACTACTGGTGAATCGACTGTCAGGCCGCCAACGGATCTACTCAGTCGATGACGCTGGACTTTCCGGCAGCCTTCACGGCCGCGTCGTGCGCTTTACGCGCTTCGACGAGCATCGGCACATAGCGGTCAAGGTCCGCGAGCGTCCAGGTGCCCTGCTTCTTCTGGAAGGATTTGATGACTGCGGGCTGCTGCATGATGCCCAGTCCACCGCGCCCGGCATGGAAGATCTGGCTGGAAATGCCGGCCGATGCTTCCGACGCGAGCCATGCAACGATCGGGGCGATATGTTGGGGACCGCCCGCTTCGAGCTCCGAGTCTGCCACCTTTTCACCGCGCGCCTCGCGCAGCGGAATCGTCATGCGCGTCAACGCGCCGGGTGAAATTGTGTTGACGGTGCAGCCGTACTTCGCGAGTTCCAGCGCGAGAACGCGGGTAAAGCCGGCGATGCCGGCCTTGGCGGCGCCGTAGTTCGCCTGGCCGAAGTTACCGAAGAGCCCTGAAACGCTGGAAAAATTGATGATGCGGCACTGGGTTCGATTCTGATCGCGGATGTATTTCGCGAACGGTCGGGTGCAGCAGTAGTGGCCCTTCAGGTGCACTGCCATCACGGCGTCCCAATCGGCTTCTTCCATGTTGAAGATTGTCTTGTCGCGAAGGATCCCGGCGTTGTTGACGAGGATGTCCATCCCGCCGAACGCGTCGAGCGCGGTAGCGAGCAGCGATTCCCCGCCTTTGACGTCGGCCACGGACTGGGTATTCGACACCGCTTCGCCACCGGCCGCGCGGATCTCGGCCACGACGTCATCGGCGATCTTGCCGGTTCCGGTTCCGTCCGTGTTGCCGCCAAGATCGTTGACCACGATCCTGGCACCTTCCCGGGCCATCAGTTTTGCGATCTCGGCACCGATGCCGCGACCGGCGCCGGTAACGACCGCGACTCGACCATCAAGCCTGCCCATATACCCTCCTCGAATCGACCCTACCTTCTAAAAGTGTATAAAAAACACGCTCAGGCGCTCACCACGGTTCGGTGCGCGGCGGATCTTTGTCGGGATACTTGCCGAGTTCCATCCGCGCCACGGTGCGGCGATGCACCTCATCCGGGCCGTCAGCGAGTCGCAACGTGCGCATACTGGCGTACATCTTCGCCAGCGGAAACACTTGGGATACGCCGGCGCCGCCGTGCATCTGGATCGCGTCGTCGATCACTTTCAGAGCGATGTTGGGGACCGCAACCTTGATCTGCGCAATCTCGCTACGCGAGACCTTGTTGCCGACGGTGTCCATCATCCACGCGGCCTTCAGCGTGAGCAGGCGTGCCATTTCGATATTGATGCGCGCGTCGGCGATCTTGTCGTAGTTGCCGCCGAGGTCGGCGAGCGGCTTGCCGAATGCAATGCGCGACTGCGACCGTCGGCACATCAGTTCCAGCGCTCGTTCCGCGACCCCGATGGAGCGCATGCAATGGTGGATCCGTCCCGGTCCAAGGCGACCCTGCGCGATTTCAAAGCCGCGTCCGGAGCCGAGCAGGATGTTGTCCTTCGGTACCCGCACGTTCTCGAAGCGCACATGGCCGTGACCGTGCGGTGCGTCGTCGTAGCCGAACACCGTCTGCATCTTGATGATCTCGATGCCCTTTGTGTCTCGCGGGACGAGGATCTGCGACTGCCGGGAATGCCGGGGCGCATCGGGTTCGGTCACGCACATTACGATCAGTACTTTGCAGCGTGGATCGCCGATCCCGGACGACCACCACTTTTCGCCGTTGAGCACCCATTCGTCGCCGTCGAGTCGCGCCTCGAGGGAAATGTTGGTTGCGTCGGACGATGCGACCAGCGGCTCGGTCATACAGAATGCCGAGCGGATCTCGCCGTTCAGCAGCGGCTTCAACCAGCGCTCTTTGTGCTCTTCGCTACCGTAGCGCTCGATGACTTCCATGTTGCCGGTGTCGGGCGCCGCGCAGTTGAAGACCTCCGACGACATCGGGTAGCTGCCCATGATTTCGGCGAGGTGCGAATAGTCGAGGTTGTTGAGTCCCGCGCCGCGTTCGGAGTGCGGCAGGAAGAAGTTCCACAGCCCCTGTTTTTTTGCACGCCCTTTGAGTTCTTCCATGACCGGCGCTGGTTGCCAGCGATCGCCGGCGTTGATCTGCTCGGCGAATACCCGTTCGTTGGGAACGATGTGTTTGTCGACGAATTGCAGAATGTCGTTGCGGAGCGGTTTGACGCGCTCGGAGATGCCGAGATCCATTTACTTTCCCCCAGTGTTTTTGTTCGGATGCCGCTGCAAAAACCCGCAGCGGCGGAGTGGCACTTGTTATCGCGAGAGCCTGGCGATACTAATACAGGCGAATTTGATGTGCCACGGGAGCGTGTATGACGCGTTGCGGGGATACGACGCGAGCATTGATCGAAGCCGTTTTTGCAGAGGGCGTCGACCATGTGGCGGCCATGGTGCGTCACTCCGCGCGGGAATTCGAGCCGGGCCGCCATGACTTGCTGAATCCCCTGACCGACGAAGGTCGTGAGCTTGCGCATGCGTTCGGCGCATCGCTGCCAAAGGATTTGCTCGTGCGCGGCTACTCGAGTCCGGCCGAGCGGTGTGTTGAAACGATTCAGCTGGTTCTGCAGGGCTACGGCGATGGAGGCGGGCGGGTCACGCGACATCGGCCGATCGAAGCGCTCGGTGTGTTCTACGTGCTCGACCAGATGAAGATGTATCGAGCGATGACCGCTGCCACCGGCCAGATCCCATTTCTCGAAAGCTGGTTCGCCAATGATGTCGAGGCAGACGTAATGATGCCGGCGAATCTCGCGGCAAAACTGGTGAGCCGGGTCGTCGCAGCGAAGCTGGCGACGCCGATCCGGGTTCCCCAGCTCGACGTCTGCGTTTCGCACGACATGTCGTTGTACCTGGTGCGCGATCGGCTGCTCGGTCAACAGGTCGCGACTGCAGGCGCCGTGGATTTTCTCGATGGCGTCGTGTTTTACCAACAGCACGGACATTTGTGGATGCGCGGACTCGACAGCCCAGCGCGGCAGATTGATCTCGCGATTTGAGAATTGGCTGACGCCGCCTATGATGGGGCGCATCACAGTTTGGCCGGGGGGAGCATGGGGCAAGGTTCGTCGATGAATACGGCGGCTGCCGCGTCCGGCGTGGATCCGCTCGAGCAGGCGGCGTTGAAGGGAATGGTGATTGCGCACATCGCCGCACGGCAGCCCGACCGGCTTGCGGTCGCGTCGGCCTACGGCGATCGCACGTTTGCGCAACTCAATGGCCGGGTCAATCAACTGGCGCGGCTGCTCCGCCAACACGGCATCGGCGAGGGTGATGCGATCGCGGTTGTGTCGAAGAACCGGCCGGCGTTCATCGAGACCTATCTGACGGCGCTGCGAACCGGCTTGCGCTTCACTCCGGTCAACTTCCATTTGACCGCCGACGAAGTCGGCTACGTCATCGATGACTGCGAAGCCGCCGTGGTCGTTTTTGACGGCACACTAGCGACCGCAGCCGAAGCGGTCGCCCGTGCGCCGCGCGCGCGTCTACGATTGATCGTCGACGGTGCAGCCGATGGTTTTATCGACTATGAAACGGCCATTGCGCCGTTTGCCGATCACGACATCGAAGATCCCGTGCGGGGCACGCAGATGTTGTACACGTCGGGCACCACGGGACGACCGAAGGGCGTGTTCAGGCGCCAGCAACCGGTGCAACGTACCGCGTCACAAACCGCGGCGGGATGGAACTTCGAAACCGATCTGTGCCTTTGCACCGGTCCCGGCTATCACGCCGCGCCGCTGGCGTTCAACATCGCCGCACCCCTCAATGCAGGTGTTGGCGTAGTGTTGATGGACAAGTGGGATGCGGAAGAAACGCTGCGCCTGATCGAACGCCACAAAATTACCCATACACATATGGTCGCGACGATGTTTCATCGTCTGCTGCAGCTGCCCGAGGAGGTCCGCAGGCAATACGATCTATCGAGCCTGCGCTTCGCGATCCATGGTGCCGCTCCGACGCCGGTCCACGAGAAGAGCGCGATGATCGAATGGCTCGGACCGATCGTGTTCGAGTACTACGCGGCGACCGAAGGAGGCGGAAACTTTTTCGTGACAGCGCAGGAATGGTTGCGCAAACCTGGCACCGTCGGCCGATCAGCGACGCCGGCAGGCACGAAGATCCTCGATGACGACGGCGTTGAAGTGGAGACGGGACGTTCTGGCACAATTTACTTCAAGGCACCGGACATCGGGCGTTTCGAATACTTCAAGGCACCGGAAAAAACCGCGCAGAGTTATCGCGGCGATTGGTTCACGCTCGGTGACATGGGGTACCTCGATGACGAGGGCTATCTGTTCTTGAACGGCCGCAATGCGGAAACGATCATTTCGGGGGGCGTCAACATCTACCCGCAGGAGATCGATTCCGAGTTGCTCAAGCACCCCGCGGTAGTCGATGTCTGTACCGTCGGGGTGCCCCACGACGAGTGGGGCGAAGAGGTCAAGAGCGTCGTACAACTCGAACCGGGTCAGTCCGGCGGCGAGGCGCTCGCTGCGGAATTAATGGCATTTGCGAGGTCGAGACTGGCGGGCTTCAAGGCACCGCGCTCGATCGATTTCGTCACGGATCTGCCACGACTGCCAAGTGGAAAGATTCAGCGGCGGCTAGTCCGCGCGCCTTACTGGGCGGGTCGGGATCGGCAGATCTGATTGATGCGGGCGGCTCTAGCGACGTGCCCAGTCGCCCCGGATCATTTCGACGAACGGCTTCCACATCTCTTTCATCGATGTCGACAGGACGTTGCCTTCCTTTGCGATCACGTCGACGGTCTTGGTGAACCCTTCCGTGACATGGGTAGCGCGCCGGTTCCAGTGCTCGAAACCCAGCCGCAGCACGTCGGCAGGAGAGCGCAGTTGAGTGATCGCCTTCAGCGTGTCGCGATAGTCCGCGAAGAAGATTTTGACCTGCTCGTTTTGAATCGCCCCGATTTCACTCAACGTTTCGAGTATTCCGCTGATCCCTTCGATCGTCTCTTCGGTTGCAATGAATTCTGCCGCAACTAGTTCCTCTTCGACTGTTCTGGCCCGTTCCTTGACATCGCCAACAAGACGATCGGTATCCTTGAATACCGCTTGCACGTCGCGCTCCAGCTTGGCGAGGTCTTCATTCAAAGATTGCATCGACACTGACAGTCTCCTGACTGATGAATGATAAAAGATCAGTCTACAAGACTCGCTTGATCGGATCATTGCGTGGAAGTACGCAGGACGGAGTCGACGGTCACCATCTCAGTGGGTCGAAGGTTGTTCTTGAGTTAGTCTGGCGTGCGGTGGGGCACAACCGATGCGGACACAGGGGTGGTCATCCATGACCGCAATCGACGTTCTGTCGGGACTCCCTGCCAAACGAAGGCTAGCAACGATTTCAGGACTGTCGAACCACGGGACACACGATGAACAATGATCTGTATGCACCGCGCGCAAATGCGGACGGCACTTACGAAACTCTGAAGGTCGTGAAGGAGGGGGCGATCGACTGGCTCACCCTCAATCGCCCGGCCGCATTGAATGCCATGAGCCGGACGATGATGCTCGAATTGCAGCACTACTTCGGGGCGCTCTACACCGATCATTCCGTTCGTGTGGTAGTTCTCACCGGTGCCGGACGAGGTTTCTGCGCGGGTCTCGATCTGAAAGAAGATCGCATCTCCGAAGAATCAGGTGCGGTGGCTGGACTGCGTGTCCAGCGCCGCGTCAGCGAAATCGTGATACGCATGCGGCGTGCGCCGCAGCCGATCATCGCGCTGATCAACGGCCCGGCCAGCGGTGGTGGTTTTGCGCTCGCACTGGCGTCCGACATCCGCCTTGCAGCGCCCGCCGCACGCATGAATGCCGCGTTCATCCGTATCGGCCTCACGGCGTGTGACGTCGGTGTGTCTTACTTTCTGCCGCGTCTGGTCGGATCGGCGCTGGCATCGGAATTGTTGCTGACCGGGCGTTTTATCGATGCGGAGCGGGCGCGGCGCGTCGGTTTGGTATCTGCGGTCGTAGCGCAGGACGAACTGGTCGCCGCCGGTCGTGCAATGGCGGAGGAAATTCTCGGCAATTCACCGGTTGGTGTTCGCCTGACGAAGGAATGCCTGAACATGAGCATTGATGCCGGCGGTCTGGAAGCGGTGATCGCGATGGAGGACCGCCAACAGATTCTGGTCGCCCAGACGGGTGATATGCGCGAAGGTGTCGGTGCATTCCTCGAGAAGCGTAAACCCGAGTATCGCGACGCCTGACGGGTACGTCAGGGGGCCGACCCCGTGACGAGCGGCAGGCTCGCGTCACGCACCCAGTCGGACATGGATCCGTCGTACACGGCCACGTTGTTGTAGCCGATCAGCTTCAGTGCGAAGGCGTCCACGGTGGCCGATATACCGCCGCCGCAGTAGGCGATGACGCGTTTTGCGCTGTCCGCACCGACTTCGGCCACCGCAGCGGCGATCGCGTCGGCGCTGCGGAATGATTGGTCGTCGAGAAACGATCCGTAAAAAAGATTCCGGCTGCCCGGGATGTGTCCGGGACGTCCGTAGTTCGTCTGTGCGGTGCCGGCGTAGACATCCGGTGACAGCGCATTGATGGTGCAGACGGCGCTATCGCCGATCGCGGCGCGGACTTCGTCACGACTCGCCCAGAGTCCGGGCTGGGGACGCACGGTCATACTGCTGGTGGGATACGGCGTCGGGTTGTTGTCGACGGGCCGGCCTTCGGCGACCCACCGGGTATAGCCGCCGTCCAACAGCGTCACGTTCTGGTGTCCGGCCCAGTGCAGCATCCACCACACGCGAGTCGCCCACATGATGTGGCTGGTGCTGTAGAGCACCACCAGGCTGTCGTCGTCGATCCCGTATTTGCGGAAATCGACCTGAAGCTGCCCTGCGCTTGGCAAGGTGAACGCGAGCGGATTCGATGCGTCCGACAGACCACGCGTCAGATCCAGAAATCCCGCCGTTGGGATGTGGCCTTTCAGATAGCTGTCGATGCCGCTCTCGACGCGGTATCTGGGCGGATCCGGGCGCAGGAATACGGTGGTGTCGAATATCCGCATACGTTTGTCGCGGCGTTCGATTCCATCCAGCACGTCGTCCGCCGACGTCAGATATTCGGGACGGGTGTAGTTCATCGTCGACTCTCCGATTGATCCGCGGATTAAATACCAGCTTCGAGAACTTTGCGCGCCTGCGTGTTCCAGTCGGCGGGTGAGACCTTGACTACGTTGACCTCGTCGCACTCGTTGAACGCGGCGAATTCGTGTATTGCGGCGGCAAGCGTCGCAAGAAAACGTTCGCGGTCGTCGATGGCGCGTTCGATGTGCAGATGAATGAGGTCGAATCGCCGTTCGCGGCGGTGGGCCTTGCAATCCACGCGGCCGACGAGGCTGTCGCGGTACAGGATCGGCAGACAGAAATAGCCGAACCGCCGCTTCGGCGCCGGCACGTAGCACTCGAGCTGATAGTTGTAGTCGTGCACCGCGAGATTGCGGTCGCGCTGGATGATCGAGTTGTCGAACGGCGACAGCAGACGTACGCGGTCCGCCGTTCGTGGTCGCCGATCGAGGATCTCGGGGCGCGTGAAATAGACACCGTCTTCGATATTGATCTTGACGAGAACTCCGGCAGCAACGTCGGCATCGAGGCGCGCGCGCAAGGCGCGTCGCAGCGGGGCTCCGCGACGCAGATAGCTGAATTCCTTCTGGCTTGCGAAGCCATGCGCCCGCAACG
>Ga0209254_10001477_pt1 | contig 21086 bp, 18 predicted proteins | sample FrelakmetDIP11DI_FD_187148 | JGI IMG/M metagenome (GOLD analysis project Ga0209254, IMG submission 187148) | Freshwater lake sediment microbial communities from the University of Notre Dame, USA, for methane emissions studies - DIP11 DI (SPAdes)... | ecosystem: Environmental > Aquatic >...
CCGGGACCGATCGCCAGCACGCTCAGCGGTGTTGCCAGCAGATTCTCCGGCGCGGAAAACATCAGACGCGGCTCACCGTAATCGACCACGACGCGGTCATCCAGCATGCCCAGGGTGATGCTGCCGGCACCCTGCTGCAGCGCGGCGCGTCCGGCGATCAGGCAGGCGCCCACCATGCCGGCAGCCCCTCCGATGATGCCGACATGTCCATACCGGCCCTTATGGCTGTTATGGGCACGTGCAGGCAGGTGATGGCGGTTTTCCAGTTGCGTCAGTGCGATGCCTGCTGTCGCGGCCAGCCCGGCGGGGTCGACGCCGAGCGGGTCGAGCAGGATCTCGCCGGTGTAATCCGGTCCGTCTGCGGTGAGCAGCCCGGGCTTGAGGCCGAGAAACGTCAACGTATGGTCGGCGCGCAGGGCGCATCCGCGTACCCGCCCGCTGTCGCTGTCCAGGCCGCTCGGCACATCGAGCGCCAGTTTGGGACAAACCCAGTCATTGACCCGCGCGATCCAGCGCGCTTCCTCTCCCGTCACGTCGCGCGTCAGCCCCACGCCGAACAGGCCGTCGACGACGAGACTGAATCGCTGTGCCGGCGGAATGTCCGCCTGGATGGAGCCGCCGCTTTCGCGCCAGGCTTCCCAGGCGCGGGCGGCATCGGGCGGCAATCGGGCTGCATCGGCGCGGCTCACGACAATGACGCGGCATCCCTGTTCCGTGAGTCGGCGTGCCGCGACCAGGGCATCGCCACCATTGTTGCCGGGTCCGGCCAGGATCAGGACGGGTTCGCCTGACTCGTCGGCCAGCGCGCCGGCCAGGGCGGCTGCTGCTGCGCCCGCCTTTTCCATCAGCGGGGCATCTGGGTGGGATGCCAGCCATTGCCGCTCGACGGCACGAACGTCGGCGGCCATGAATAGCGGCGGGGAGACGAGGGATCGCAGGAGGATTGGCATGCTGAGGAACCTGGAGTGAGCGCTTGGCGCATCTTAATCCCGGTCGGGGCGCCGCGCGATGCGGGTGCTCATGCCGCGCAGCGGATGCTTGCAAGACACTCGGGGCAACCTACACTGCAGAGCATTCCAGTGTATTCAGGAAAACCAATGGATACCGAGCATCGCACCCCTGCGGGGGGCTTGGTGGCGCAGTGTTCCGACGAGGAGGCCTGCACGCTTGTCAGTTGTGCTGTCTGTTTGAAGGAAGTCCCTGCCGATTCCATCAAGCTGGCCGATGCGCAGGATTATGTGCTGTATTTTTGCGGCCTCGACTGTCTGGAAATGTGGCAGAAACAGGCTGCGATGTGCAGCAGGCAGTCCGGCTAGACCTTCCCCGATCAGATAAAATAGCGCCTTTGCCTTGTTCGCAAAGACGCACATGTCTTCCATCGAATCGCTCCCCGGCAGTGTGGCACTGTCCACTTTTCGCATCGACAAGATCCGCCAGGAGGCGGCCAGGCTCGGGGTCCACCTGGGCGACGTCACAGCACGCTACTGGCATTTTCTGGAACTGGATGCCGACCTGGATGCGGCTGCCGCGCAGCAACTGGCCAAGACACTGGATTACGGCACTCCGACCGAAGCCCCGGCGGCTGCCGACGTGCAACTTCTGGTCACGCCGCGTCCGGGAACGATTTCACCCTGGTCGTCCAAGGCCACGGACATTCTCAGGAACAGCGGCCTCACCCAACTGCGGCGGATCGAGCGCGGCGTCGCCTATCGACTGAGCGACAAGCAGGGCGCCGCGCTGTCTGCCGAGGCGCTGACAGCATTGCTGCCGCTGCTGCACGACCGCATGACCGAAGCCGTGATGGATTCGCTGGAGGCGGCACAGGTGCTGTTCCAGCATGTGACGCCGCGTGAATTGACCACGGTCGATGTGATGGCGGGCGGCCCTGCCGCGCTCAAATCAGCCAACCGTGAGCTGGGCCTCGCCCTGTCGGACGACGAACTCGACTACCTGATCGAGCACTTCAGCCGCATGGGGCGCAACCCGACCGACGTCGAATTGATGATGTTCGCGCAGGCCAATTCCGAGCACTGCCGCCACAAGATTTTCAATGCTTCGTGGTTGATCGACGGCGAAGCACAAGCGAAGTCACTGTTCGGCATGATCCGCGATACCCACGCCGCGCACCCCGAAGGCACGGTGGTGGCGTACTCGGACAATTCCTCGGTCATCGAGGGCGCACAGATCGATCGTTTCTATCCGCGGGGTGATGGCAGTTACGCCTACAGCAGCGAGCTCACCCATGTGTTGATGAAGGTGGAGACGCACAACCACCCGACAGCGATCTCGCCTTTCCCGGGGGCGGCGACCGGCAGCGGCGGCGAAATCCGTGACGAGGGGGCGACCGGTACCGGCTCCAAGCCCAAGGCCGGGCTGTGCGGATTTTCGGTTTCTAACCTGAACATTCCCGGCTACATCCAGCCATGGGAAGCCGGTGCATATGGCAAGCCGGAACGCATCGTTACCCCGCTCGCGATCATGCTCGAAGGACCGATCGGCGCGGCAGCGTTCAACAACGAATTCGGCCGCCCCAATCTTGCGGGCTATTTCCGGACCTTCGAGGAAACCGTGGCAGAGCAGCGCCGCGGTTATCACAAGCCCATCATGCTGGCGGGCGGGGTCGGCAGCATTCGCGACGATCACGTGCACAAGAAGATGTTGCCCACCGGCACGCTGCTGATCCAGTTGGGCGGTCCCGGCATGCTGATCGGATTGGGCGGCGGTGCCGCGTCCTCGATGGACACCGGCAGCAATGCGGCGAACCTGGATTTTGATTCGGTGCAGCGCGGCAATCCGGAAATGGAGCGGCGCGCGCAGGAGGTCATCGACCGCTGTTGGCAGTTGGGCGAAAACAATCCGATTCTTTCCATCCACGATGTCGGCGCCGGCGGCCTGTCGAACGCGCTGCCCGAGCTGGTGCACGGCGGCGGCCGCGGCGGACGCTTCGAGTTGCGCGCCGCACCGTCGGAAGAATCCGGCATGTCGCCGCGCGAGATCTGGTGCAATGAGGCGCAGGAGCGCTACGTGCTGGCGATTCCGCCAGACCGCATCGGCGAATTCCGCGCGATCTGCGACCGCGAGCGCTGCCCGTTCGCGGTGCTGGGCGAGGCGACCGAAGCCAACCACCTGCTGGTGACCGATAGTCATTTCCAGAACGCGCCAGTGGACGTCAGTCTCGATGTAATCCTGGGCAAGCCGCCCAAAATGACGCGCGATGTTGTTCATCAGACAACTATGCCGGCCTCGCTCGTGCTTGAGGGCATCGAATTGAAGGATGCCGCCTATCGCGTGCTGGCGATGCCAGGTGTGGCGTCGAAGATGTTCCTGATTTCCATCGGCGACCGCTCGGTGGGCGGCATGACCGCACGCGACCAGTGCGTCGGCCCCTGGCAGGTGCCAGTGGCCGATTGTGCGATCACGCTGGCAGGCTATCAGACCACCCGGGGGGAGGTGTTTTCCCTCGGCGAGAAAGCGCCGCTGGCCCTGATCGATGCGCCTGCATCGGGGCGCATGGCGATCGTCGAAGCGATCACCAACCTGGCCGCCGCGCGCGTGGAGGGTCTTACGCTGGTGAAACTGTCGGCCAACTGGATGGCGCCTGCCGGTCACCCGGGCGAGGATGCCGCCTTGTTCGATACCGTGGCCGCGGTATCGGATTACTGCCAGGCGCTCGGCGTGAGCATCCCGGTCGGCAAGGATTCGATGAGCATGAAGACCGTGTGGCAGTCCGACGGCGAAAAAAAATCGGTGACCTCGCCGATTTCGCTGGTGATCACGGCGTTCGCCACCACGCCCGACGCGACCGCCCACCTGACGCCGCAGCTGCGCACTGGCTTTGATGAAACACATCGTGGCGACACCGATCTCATCCTGATCGATCTGGGGCTGGGCAAGAATCGACTCGGCGCATCGAGCTTTGCCCAGGCCACCAAGCAGGTGGGTGACCGCTGTCCCGATGCGCCGGCCGCCTCCGCGCTGACGGCGTTTTTCAATACCGTGCAGGCGCTGAATGCCGATGGCAAGCTGCTTGCCTATCATGACCGCTCCGACGGCGGCCTGTTCGCCGCGCTGTGTGAAATGGCGTTCGCTGGGCATTGCGGGCTGGATCTGGACGTGGACGAGATGTGTTTCGACCAGTTACGTCACGAAGTCGAGGACGAGGGGCTGCCGGAGCCGGAAGATCTTGGCGAGGATGGATTTAACGCGCGAATTTTCAGTGTGTTGTTCAACGAGGAAGCCGGGGCCGTACTGCAGGTCCGCCGTGCGGATACGCAGGCGGTGATGCAGGCCTTCATCGATGACGGTTTGCGTAGCGAGTTTTATGTCATCGGCCAGGTCAATGCGCTGGACCGCGTGCGGGTGCTGCGCGAGGGAAGCGTGATCCTGGACGAGGCGCGCACCGATCTGCAAAGCGCCTGGGCCCGCACCAGCTACGAAATGGCGAAGCTGCGCGACAACCCGGCCTGTGCCGAACGGGAATTTGCGGCGCATGCCGATGCCGGCGATCCTGGCCTGCGTTATGCCCCCAGCTTTGACATTGGCGATGACATTGCCGCACCCTTCATCGCCAGCGGCAAGCGGCCGCGTGTCGCGGTGCTGCGCGAGCAGGGCGTCAATGGTCAGGTCGAGATGGCCGCCGCGTTCGACACGGCTGGCTTTGCCGCGGTCGACGTGCACATGAGCGACATTCTCTCTGGCCGGGTGAGCCTCGCAGACTTCTCCGGATTGGCCGCATGCGGCGGCTTCAGCTACGGCGATGTGCTGGGCGCGGGCGGCGGCTGGGCCAAGTCGATCCTGTACAACCCACGTGCGCGCGACCAGTTCGCCGCCTTCTTCGAGCGCACCGATACCTTTGCGCTCGGCGTGTGCAACGGCTGCCAGATGATGAGCCAGTTGCACGACCTGATACCGGGCGCGACGGCCTGGCCGCGTTTCGAGCGCAACCTGTCGGAGCAATTCGAGGCACGTTTCAGTCTCGTGGAAGTGCTGGATTCCCCCTCGCTCTTCTTCGTCGGCATGGCGGGGTCGGTGATGCCGATCGTGGTGTCGCACGGCGAAGGACGGGTCGAGTTCCGCGATCGCGCGCATGCCGCGCAGGCCGTATCGACGCTGCGTTATGTCGATCACCGGGGTACGCCGACCGAGTGCTATCCGATGAATCCCAACGGTTCGGCGGGCGGGCTCACGGGATTTACCACGATGGATGGCCGCTTCAGCATCCTGATGCCGCATCCCGAGCGCGTAGTGCGTGCGGCGCAGCTGTCCTGGAAGCCGGAGGGCATGCGCGGCGCCAGCCCGTGGCTCAGGATGTTCCGCAACGCCCGGCGCGCGGTTGGGTGATGTCCCCCGACTATGCGAAAATGAAACCGTTTGCCGTGTTGAATCCCGCTGTGTCGGGCCTTGATCCCAAGCCATGAATGCACCCGAAAACCTCCTGACGGATGACCACCTGCGCGCGCAGGTTAAGCTGCTGGGCACCCTGCTCGGTCAAGTGGTGTTGCAGTTTGCCGGCGAAGACGTGTTCGAGGCGGTTGAAACCCTGCGTCGCGGCTTTACCGAATTGCAGCAACAGGAAGACCAGCAGCGCCGTACCGAGTTGATGGCGATGATCGACGCCATGCCGGCCAACAAGGTCGAACTGGTGGTGCGCGCATTTTCCAGCTATTTCAAGCTGGTCAACGTGGCGGAGGAGAGCTTCGCGCATCGTAATCGCCGCCGCATGCTGTCGCACGGCATGCGGCTGTGGGAAGGGTCGTTCGACCGCACTGTGGACGAACTCAAATCGCAGGGCATGTCGGTGAATACCCTGCAGGAGATGATTGATCGTCTGCACTACGCGCCGGTGTTCACTGCGCACCCCACCGAAGCGCGCCGCCGCGCGGTAATGGAAGGCATGCGCCGGGTGTTCCTGATTTGCGACGAACTCTACAGCCCCACCCTGGGCGTGAACGACCAGCGCGAACTGGAAGCAGAGCTCACCGCAGAGATTCAGGTGTCGTGGCGGACCGACGAACTGCGCAGCGCCAAGCTCGAAGTGCGCGACGAAGTGCGAAACGGACTGTATTACGTGCGGGAAAGCCTGTTCGAGGCAGTGCCGAAAGCGTATTACTACTTCGAGAAGGCGCTGCGCAAGCATTACGGGGTGAACGCTGACGGCGTCAGCCCGATCAGTCTGCCGAGCTTCATCCGCTTCGGCTCCTGGATCGGTGGGGACCGCGACGGTAATCCCTTTGTGACCGCGGATGTCACCGAGTGGACGGTGCATACCCAGATGCAGGCGGCGCTCGACGAATACCGCGCGCGGGTGCTGGAATTGCGGCAGACGCTGACCCATAGCAGTGGCTGGTGCACGCCGTCCGACGCCTTCCTGGAACGCTTGGCACAATACGAGGAGAGCTTTGGCGAACAGGTGTTCCGCGGCACCGCGGTGCAGATCTACGGCCGCGAACCCTACCGTCGCATGGCGGCGATCATGCTGGCGCGGCTGGATGCCAACCTGTCCTATGTGCATCAGTGCCTGGCCGATGTGCCGAGCTTTACCTCGCACCTGGCCTATGAAAATGCCGCCGCTTTCCTCGACGACCTGTATCTGCTGCGCGATTCGTTGATCTGCGACGGCGACCGCATCGTCGCCATGCAGGATCTGCAGGCGCTGATCCGGCTGGCCGAGAGTTTCGGCTTTCACTTGTTGCAGCTCGACATCCGTCAGGAATCGACGGTGCACACACGCACGGTCATTTCCGTGCTGCAGCAGATCGACCCCGATTTCGATTATGCCGGTGCGAACGAAGATGAGCGCCTGCAACGCCTGGCCGCCTGGATTGGCCATATCGACCCGATCGCGGTCAACGACGGGGCACTGGACGACGAGGCGCGCGAAGCGCTCGCCGTGTTCCACCGCATGGCCAAGCTGCAGGCCGAAGTGGGTGGCGAGGTGTTTGGCGCCTATGTGATATCGATGACGCACAGTGCCTCCCACGTGATGGAAGTGATGCTGCTGGCGCGGCTGGTCGGTCTGTGCGGCCACAGCGGAGGCGACTGGTTCTGCCGCATCCTGGTCGCGCCGCTGTTCGAGACGGTGGACGACCTGCAGCACAGCGAGGCCATCCTCGACCAGTTGCTGTCGAACAAGGTGTACCGCGCGCTGCTCACCGCCAATGGCAATCACCAGGAGGTCATGCTCGGCTATTCGGATTCGTGCAAGGACGGCGGCATCCTGGCATCGAACTGGAATCTTTATCAGGCGCAGCTTTCCATCATCGCGCTGACCCAGCAGCACGGCGTCGAATGCCGTCTGTTCCATGGCCGCGGTGGCACCGTTGGACGCGGTGGCGGCCCCACCCACGATGCGATCCTGTCGCAGCCGCCCGGCACCGTGAACGGCGAAATCAAGTTCACCGAACAGGGCGAGATGCTGTATTACAAGTACAGCAATCCCGAAACCGCCAACTATGAAATCGGCATGGGGGTCACCGGCCTGTTGAAGGCCAGCGCCACCGCACTGGCTCACAGCGAGGTGCGTTACCCGCAGAATTATCTGGACTGGATGCGCGACATGGCGTCTGCGGGCGAGACGGCCTACCGTGCGCTGATCGGCATGCCGGGCTTCATCGACTATTTTTACGAGAGCACCCCGGTCACCGAAATCGGCCTGCTCAACATTGGCAGCCGGCCGTCGCATCGCAAGAAGGCCGACCGTTCGCTGGGGTCGATCCGGGCGATTCCGTGGGTTTTCGGCTGGGCACAGTCGCGCCACACCCTGCCTGCATGGTATGGCATCGGCAGCGCCTTGAAAGGCTTCATCGACAGCCAGCCGGAGGGACTGGCGCATTTGCAGACGATGTACCGCGAGTGGCCGTTCTTCCGTGGCTTGCTGTCCAACGTGCAGATGGCGCTGACCAAGGCCGACATGGAAATCGCCGAGGAATACGCGCGGCTGTGCGAGCACCCCAATACCATGACGGTCTACCGTGCGATTGCAGCCGAGTATCGGAGCACCGTGGCAAGCGTCAAGCAGGTCGCGCAGATCGATGAACTGCTGGAAGAGAACCCGTCGCTGGCGCTGTCGATTTCGCGGCGCCGTCCCTACATCGATCCCATCAACCACATCCAGGTGCGCATGCTGAAGCGCTATCGCAGCGGCAGCGTCTGGGAATCCGAACAGGATACCTGGCTGACGCCGCTGAAGCGCTCGATCAACGCCATCGCTGCCGGGATGCGCAACACCGGATGAGCGAGGAGAACGACAGGGCGGTCTCTGCAGCGAGGCAGCCCGAACCGGTCAATCAGCGGAGGCGGCGCGGATTGGTAGTTTCAATCGGTCTGAACGTTGTGCAACTGGTGCTGATTAGCATCCTGGTTTTGTATGCCTTCATGCTGAACGTCGACCTGGGAGACGTGAAACGGCGGTTGTCGAAGGAAATCGAATCCCGCCAGCAGACCGAGAGCTATCTGGTTGAAACGCGCAATCAGCTGACAGACAGCCTGCGCGAGATCGAGCAGCTCAAGGCACAACTAGCCTACAAGGATACGGATTACCAGGCGACGGCGAGCACCTTGCCTGCTTTGCCAGTGGTCATCAACTTCCGCTCGTCCATTCTGGGCAAGGGTCTGGTTGCAGCGATTCAGAACACCGGCGATCGTTATCTGACCGTGGTACTCAGTGTGCGCAACCCAACTTTATCGATAGCAAAGCGCTTCAAACTCGAACTCGATCCCAGATCCAGCACCGATTTCGGCCACCTTGAAGGCTGGCAGTTTGCGTCGGGGGACGAGCTGGGCTTGTATAACGACGGATTCGGCGCGCTGAAAATCACGGTACCGTGAACACCGGCTTGCCAAGTCCTGGCTTTGCCTGAAGCGGGACGGGTGCCGTTGTCAGGATCGGTCTGGATTTCAGGACCGGCATGTGATAAAAGATAAAAATATCCAATATTTTTAGGGATGCAGGATGTCGACGACGACATTGGAGTTGCTGCAGAAATACAGCGTACCCGGCCCCCGTTACACTTCGTACCCGACCGCGCCGTATTTCCATACCGGCTTTGGTGAAGCGGAGTGGGCCGAGGCGCTGGCTGCAGCGCTGCCGGAACGCGGGATTTCGCTTTACGCGCACATCCCGTTCTGCGATTCGCTTTGCTACTACTGCGGCTGCAACATGGTGGCGACGCGCGATTACAGCAAGACCCAGCCCTATCTGGCGATGCTCGACCGGGAAATGGCGCACACCGCACAGCGGATCGATGCAAACCGTGTGGTGCGCCAGTTGCACTGGGGCGGGGGCACGCCCACCTATCTGCATCCTGACGACATCCGTCGCCTGATGGCGATGATGCACCAGTATTTCACTCTGGCGCCAGATGCCGAAATCAGTTGCGAGGTCGATCCGCGCGAACTGACGCGTGCGCATCTGGAAGCCCTGCGCGAATCCGGCTTCAACCGCGTGTCCTTCGGTGTGCAGGACATGGATCCGGCGGTTCAGCAGGCGGTCAACCGTATCCAGTCCGAGGCTCTGATTCAGCAGGTGCTCGACTGGTCACGCGAGCTGGGTTTTTCCAGCATCAATCTGGATCTGATCGTCGGCTTGCCAAAACAGACCATCCAAAGTTTCAGCCGCACGCTGGAACGCGTGACCGCGTGGGCGCCCGATCGCCTGGCGGTGTTTGCCTATGCTCACGTGCCATGGCTGAAAAAGCACCAGAAGAACCTGATTCAGGTGGCCGATCTGCCGGACTCTGCGACACGCCTGGGCCTGCAGCAGACGGTGAATGAAAAGCTGGGTGCGGCTGGCTATGTCAACATCGGACTCGATCATTTCGCGCGTCCCGAGGACGAGTTGGTGCGCGCGCAGCAGAACAAGACCCTGTGGCGCAACTTTCAGGGTTACACCACGCACAAGGACTGCGACATCCTCGCATTCGGCGTGTCGAGCATCAGCCAGACGGCAGATGTCTACATGCAAAACGAAAAGAACCTCAAGCGCTACCAGGAGCGGGTGGCCGCGACCGGTTTTGCCGTCGAGCGCGGCCTGAAGCTTACCCGCGATGACCAGATCCGGCGTGACGCCATCACCCGTGTGATGTGCGACCTGGAACTCGATTTCGCTGCGTTCGGCAGCGAGTGGGGCATCGGGTTCACCGACTATTTCTCTGACGCCATCGCCGGCCTGCGTCCGCTGGCGGATGACGGGCTGGTCAAGCTGGAAGCCGGCAAGGTCAGCGTCACCCCGAGTGGCCGGCTTTTCCTGCGCAATATCGGGATGTGCTTCGACCGTTACCTAAAACAGGAATCGACGGATCGACCGCGTTATTCGAAGACGGCCTGATAGTCGGAAATGACAACGCGCCGCAGTGCGGCGCGTTGCAGGTTTGGGGTCGGCGGCCCGGGAATCAGGTCCGGGTGACGCGGGCATCCTCTCCCTGTCCCTGAATCATGACCTTGTCGCCAACCTTCAGGTCGGGAATGACCGGCTGAATAACCTCAACGAGGACGCCGCTGTCCAGCCGCACGGTGACGATAGAGCCCGGCTGCGTGTCATACTTTTTCGCGACTTGATGACCCGCCAAGCCGCCCCCGATGGCACCCACGGCAATAGCCACGTCGCGTCCGGTTCCCCCGCCGATGAGGCTGCCGAGCAATCCGCCGCCCACCGCGCCGACGACGGCGCCCACGCCGGGGTGTTTGTCATCGCTGATCGTGGTCGGTTCGATGCGCTCGACGACACCGTACAGGATGGTCTGCATGCCCGTCTGGCTCGGCGCCGGTGCGCCATTCGATGCGCACCCTGCAATGGTCAGGGCAAGGATGATGGCGAACAGACTATTCAGGGATTTGCTTATGCTCATGGGTTTCTTCTGGTGCTGATGAAAATGAACAGCCTTTGTGCGCTGACCAGTTGCCTTAGCAGTTGCTGCAGCCATTTTCATCATCCCGCTTCGGGCACCCTTCCGGGCGTTTACGGGGTGGCAGCGGGCAGCGGTTGATCTCATCTGCGCCACGCTGGAAATAGCAGGTCATGGTGCTGGAGGCGATGCCCAGCATCCAGAAAACAAAGAACCCAATGGTATAGGCGGCGATGCGGTGCTCGATCAGCGCCTCGCCCTTGTACATGATTTCCAGAGGGTCGAACAGAGTGGTGAAGACGATATCGGCCACCCCGGCAACGAGGAAGGACGGCCACAGAATGTGGATCAAACGTTGCATCATGGCGAACTCCTCGTCAGGGTGAAAATTATTCGTCCGGATCGTTCATTTTGCGCTTGAACCACGCCGAGAAGAAGAATGCCATACCGATAATGAAAAGGATGGTGAACAGGCTCAACAGGCCTATCGGGCTGGTAAACAACATATTGAGTACGACGTCCATTTCAGTCTCCCTGTGGTTGAACGGTGGTTTCAGTGCCCGTCGTAATGGTGACGGGCTGGCTGAGCGGGGTATGCAGCACGCCGGGCAACCGCCAGGTCGAAGCGGCGTCGGTCAGTTCGAGGTGCCACTTGCCGGCATGCATGGCGGGCAGGTTCGCACGATAGTGACCGCTTCCTGAGTGCTGCAGGGTGAGAGTCTGATCCATGCCCTGACGCGTGGGGTGTGCAAGGGTCAGGATCAGTCGCTCGGGATATACCTTCAGGCTGCTGGCAAGCGATAGCGACAGAATGCCATTTTCTGTATTCAGGGTTGCAGTCATCCCGAGTACGCGTGCGGCGTCTTCACGTGCCAGTGTCTGGTTGACGGCAAGACCAGCCTTGTAATAATCGCCGACCACCAGGCCGTCGGCACTCCGATAGGCAATCCATACGGTTGCAAGACCCGCGATGACCGCGATGGCGGGCAGGCTGATGAGAAACCACGGCCACGGTTCGCGATACCAGGGTTTGCTTGTCGTAACACTGAGCGTATTCATGGTGGTCACCGATTGAAGAATTTGGTCGCGACTTCTTCCCGGATTTTTGGGGCGTCGGTGGCCTGGATCGTGAATGTCACTTCGATCGAACGGCCCTTGAGATCGGCCGGATCGGCAATCAGGCTCACTGGAATGTCGATGGTCTGCAACGGGGCGGCTGCAATTTCCCGCGCGGCCGTGACCACCTTCAGGCCATTGATGCCTTGTGCCGCGATGGTGTAGCGGTGTGCTGCGTCGTCCTTGTTGATGAGTTGCAGGCGGTAGACGTTCTCGATCATCCCCTCGTCGGTTTCCTTCGACAGCGCCACGCGGTCACGCACCACGTCGACGCGCAATGGCACGCGGGTGGCCAGGCTGAAGACGAATGCGCCACCGATGACCAGCATCAAGGTGGTGTAAATCAGGGTACGCGGGCGCAGGACGTGCTTCAGGATGCCGTTGTCGGGGTATTTGCCCTTCACCACGTTCTCGGTGGTGTAGCGAATCAGGCCGCGCGGGTAGCCCATCTTGTCCATGATCTGGTCGCAGCCGTCGATACAGGCGGCGCAGCCGATACATTCGTATTGCAGGCCGTTGCGGATATCGATGCCAGTAGGGCAGACCTGCACGCAGACGCCGCAGTCGACGCAGGTGCCGAGGCCGGCCACCTTGTAATCGATTTTCTTGCCGCGCGGCCCGCGCGGTTCGCCGAGTGAATCGTCGTAGGTGACGGTCAGCGTGTCGGAGTCGAACATGACGCTCTGGAAGCGCGCGTAGGGGCACATGTATTTGCATACCTGCTCGCGCATGAATCCGGCATTGCCCCAGGTGGCAAAGGCGTAGAACAGGATCCAGAAAGTTTCCCAGGGGCCGAGGCTGGCACTGGCTATTTCGCCAGCCAGTTCCTTGATCGGAGTGAAATAGCCTACGAAGGTGAAGCCTGTCCACAATGCCAGGGAAAACCACGCGACATGCTTGATTCCGCGCTTCCTGAGCTTGCTGGCGTTCCACGGCGACTTGTCGAGTTTCTTGCGCGCGAGATGATCGCCCTCCAGCCACTCCTCCACCCACATGAACACTTCTGTGTAAACCGTCTGCGGGCAGGCATAACCGCACCACAATCGCCCGGCCACGGCAGTGAACAGGAACAGCGCCAGCGCCGACAGGATCAGGATGCCGGTGAGATAAATGAAATCCTGCGGCCAGAACACCAGGCCGAAAATATAGAATTTCCGCGTGGCCAAGTCGAACAGCACCGCCTGACGGTTATCCCATTGCAACCAGGGCAGGCCGTAGTACAGGGTCTGGGTCAGCAGCACCAGCGCGATGCGCCAGTTCGCGAACACGCCATGCACCGCGCGCGGCTGGATTTTTTGCCGGATTGCGTAGAGTTGCTGCTCGACTGAAACGTCTGCAGCAGGCTCCGCGGGCTTGGAAGGTTTGTTGTCTGTTGCCATGTTGTCTATCGCGAAGTTTCGCGAGCCATCTCCCGAAGAGAATGGTTCGCGAAACTGACCGGGCGAGCGCCCGGTCGGAGTTGTTGCATTAAGGCTTGGCAGGTGCCTCGGTGGCAACTGCATCGCCCGCAGCAGCTTCGCTCGCCGCCTCGGCTGCCGGGGCTTCAACCGCCGGAGCCTCGACAGCAGGTGCCGCCGGCGGCTGGCCGCCGCCCAGGCCGTACACATAGGCCGTCAGCAGGTGCAGCTTGGCTTCTTTGTTGGAGGTGGTGCCCATGGTCTGTGCCATGCCGGGCATCATACCGTTGCGCCCCTTGGAGATGGCTTCGATGATCGCTCCCTCAGACCCGCCGTACAACCACACCTTATCGGTGAGGTTGGGTGCGCCCATCGCAGCCATCCCGGTGCCGTCGGGCATATGGCAGGCGGCGCAGTTTTCGGCGAACTTGGCATTGCCTGCAGCAGCCAGCGCGGCGTCGTGCGGGCGACCGGACAGCGACAGCACGTAGTTGGCCACCTCCTTGGTTCCCTGCGGACCGAGCGCCTCCCCCAGCGCCGGCATCACCCCGGCGCGACCATCGGTGAGGGTTGCCTTGATGGTGTCGGGATCGCCGCCGTACAGCCAGTCCTTGTCGGTCAGGTTGGGGAAGCCCCTGGCGCCCGCTGCATCCGAGCCGTGGCACTGCGAGCAGTAGGTCAGGAACAGGTTTTTGCCGATGGCGCGCGCCTCGGGGTTGGCGGCCACGGTGACGATGTCCTGCTGCATGAATCCCGCATATACCGGCTGGAACTTGGCTTCGGCAGATTTCACCTCGGCCTCGTATTCTCCCTTGGATGTCCAGCCCAGCACGCCAGCGTAGTTTCCCAGCCCCGGCCACAACACCAGATAGACGAGTGCGAACACCAGGGTACCGTTGAACAGGCCCAGCCACCAGCGCGGTAGCGGGTTGTTCAGGTCCTGCAGATCGCCGTCCCAGGTGTGTTCCATCAGCTCGGCCTTTTCGCCGGGTGCAAGCTTCCTGGTGGTCTGCGACTTGAGAAACACCCAGGTTCCGATGATGCTCACCAGGGTGAGCACGCTGATGTAGATCGGCCAGAAGCCGCTTGTGAAGTCACTCATTGCTTGTCTCCTTGTTTGCCAGGCGTGTCGTCGTCACCGAAGGGCAGCTTGCCCGCGTCCTCAAAACGCTTCTTGTTGCCTTTGCTGTAGGCCCACCAGACGATGCCGATGAACACCACGATGAAAACCGCGGTGACGATGCCACTGATAGTTCCGCTATCCATGTCGGTTTCAGTTCTTCGGGGCGTGGATGCCCAGCACCTGCAGGTAGGCAATGACCGCGTCCATCTCGGTCTTGCCTTCCAGTGCGGCGGGCGCCTCGGCGATTTCCTGCTCGGTATAGCCGGTGCCGACCCAGTTCAGGGAACGCATCTTCTGCTGGATGGAGGCGTCACTCAGCGGACGGTCGAGCCAGGTGTAGGCGGGCATGTTGGATTCCGGCACCACGTCGCGCGGGTTCATCAGGTGGGCGTAATGCCAGGCATCGGAATAACGTCCACCGACACGCTGCAGGTCGGGACCGGTGCGCTTGGAACCCCACAGGAATGGCCGGTCGTAGATGAATTCGCCGGCCACCGAATAGTGGCCGTAGCGTTCGGTTTCGGCGCGGAACGGACGAATCATCTGCGAATGGCAGCCGACGCAGCCCTCGCGGATGTAGATGTCGCGACCCGACAATTGCAGCGGTGTGTACGGCGTCAAGCCCGCCACCGCAGTGGTGGTGGAGGTCTGGAAGAACAGCGGCACAATCTGCACCAGGCCGCCGATGCTGACGATGAGGACGGTCAGCACGATCAGCAGACCGAGGTTCTTTTCAATGCTTTCATGCGAAATCATGGTCGGTCTCCTTAGGCGTGGACAGCTTGCGGGATGGCGGCGTCATTCACCACGCGCCCTTGTCGTGTGGTCTGCCAGACGTTCCAGGCCATGATCAGCATGCCGCTGAAGAACATGGTGCCGCCCAGCAGGCGGATGCCCCAGAACGGGTACATGGTGTTGAGCACCTGGGCGAAACTGTAGGTCAGCGTGCCGTCGGCGTTCGCCGCGCGCCACATCAGGCCCTGCGCCACACCGGCGATCCACAGCGCGGCGATGTACAGGACGACGCCGATGGTGGAGAGCCAGAAATGCCATTCGATGAGCTTGGTGCTGAACATCGACTCGCGGCCGAACAGGCGTGGAATCAGGTAGTACATGGAACCGATGGTGATCATCGCCACCCAGCCCAGTGCGCCGGAGTGTACGTGGCCGATGGTCCATTCGGTGTAGTGCGACAGCGCGTTGACCGTCTTGATCGACATCATCGGACCTTCGAAGGTCGACATGCCGTAGAACGACAGCGCGGTCACCATGAACTTCAGGATCGGGTCGGTACGCAGTTTGTGCCATGCACCGGACAGGGTCATGATGCCGTTCATCATGCCGCCCCAGGAAGGCGCCAGCAGCATCAGCGAGAACACCATGCCGAGCGACTGCGCCCAGTCGGGCAGCGCGGTGTATTGCAGGTGGTGCGGGCCGGCCCACATGTAGATGAAGTTGAGCGACCAGAAGTGGACGACCGACAGGCGGTAGGAGTAGATCGGGCGGCCGGCCTGCTTCGGAATGAAGTAGTACATCATGCCGAGGAAGGCGGTGGTGAGGAAGAAGCCCACCGCGTTATGGCCGTACCACCACTGCACCATCGCGTCCTGCACGCCGGCATAGGCCGAATAGGACTTGAAGAATGTCACCGGCAACTCCGCACTGTTGACCAGATGCAGGATCGCAATCACGATGATGTAGGCGCCGAAGAACCAGTTCGAAACGTAGATGTGCTTGGTCTTGCGCTTCATGATGGTGCCGAAGAAAACCAGCGCGTAGGACACCCACACGACCGTTATCAGGATATCGATCGGCCATTCCAGTTCGGCGTATTCCTTGGAAGTGGTAATGCCCAGCGGCAGGGTGACGGCGGCCAGCACGATGACCAGCGTCCAGCCCCAGAAGGTGAATGCGGCCAGCTTCTCGGCCCACAATCGGGCCTGGCAGGTTCGCTGCACGATGTAGTAGGACACCGCAAACATCGCCGAGCCGCCGAATGCGAAAATCACCGCATTGGTATGCAATGGGCGGAGGCGTCCGTATGAAAGCCATTCGATGCCGAAGGTCAGGTCCGGCCAGATAAGTTGTGCCGCCAGGATGACCCCGACCAGCATCCCGACTATTCCCCAGACCACCGTCATGATGGCGAACTGGCGAACGACCTTGTAATTGTAGGTTGTCGCTTCCATACACGTCTCCCGTGATTGATAACTAAATTAGTACATGCGAATACGTTTATGTTTTCCGCATATGCGGATAAATATATCTATTTATAAAAGGCTGTGTCAAGTTGTCGCACCCCATGGTCACCGCTTCGTGCGGAAATGCTGTTGCATGAAAGCGAAAACCGGCGCCTGGGTTATTTTATGCCGGATTCAGATTCATGCTTGGCTATATTTAGTCCGCAACCGACTTTTTATGCACCACATTTCCAAACCGATCAGCACCCGGATCTGCATTATTCGCCACGGGGAAACCGGCTGGAACGCTGAAAAGCGCATCCAGGGTCACACCGACATCCCGCTCAGCGAGATTGGACGGGCGCAGGCGCTGGCGATGGCGTTCAATGCCGCCCACCACCGTTTCCACGCGGTTTACAGCAGCGATTTATTGCGGGCAGTGGAGACGGCGCAGGTGTTGGCGCAACGCGAGGACCATGCGGTGAAATTGCTGCCCCAGTTGCGTGAACGGCATTACGGCATTTTCCAGGGAATCACTGCTGCAGAGGGCGCTGAGCGCTATCAGCAGGCGTATGCGCGCTATATGGCGCGCGACCTTGAGTATGATTTCGAAACGGGCGAATCGCTGAGCCGTTTCGCCGCGCGGGTGTCCGACGGCATCGACTGGCTGGTGCGTCATCACAGCGGGCAGACGATTGCGGCGGTGAGCCACAGCGGCGTGCTGGACGTAGTGTATCGCCGCGCTACCGGTCGCCCGTTGCACACGCCGCGTGATTTCAAGATTCCCAACTGTGCGCTCAACTGGTTTCTTTTCGACGGCCAGGGCTGGCATCTGGAAGCCTGGGGCGACCGCCATCATCTGAACGAAGTGCTGATGGAGCCGCCCGAGTGAATTCGCCGCCAGCATGGGTGGTGCTGCTGCGCCACGGCCACAGCGAATGGAACCTGGCCGACCGCTTCACCGGCTGGACCGATATTCCGTTGACCGAAGTCGGCCTCGCCGGGGCGGCCGCAGCCGGGCGGCGGATAAAAGAGGCGGGCTTTGCCTTCGACGAAGTGCATGGGTCGGTATTGCAGCGCACCAGGCAGACGGTCGAGGCGCTGCTGGCGGCGATGGGTACAACGGGGGTGCCCCTGCACACGACCTGGCGCCTGAACGAGCGTCATTACGGCGCGCTGCAGGGCATGAACAAACATGAGATTTTTGCGACCTGGGGCGAGGCGGCCTCGCGCCGCTGGTGGCGGGGCTATGTCGAACCGCCACCGCCACTCGACCGCGACGACCCGCGTCATCCGCGTTTTGATCCGCTCTATGCGGAGCTGGCCCCCGGGGATCTGCCGGCCAGCGAAAGCCTGCGCGATTGCCAGCAGCGCACCTTGCCCTATTGGAACGAGGTGCTGGTGCCGCGCCTGCGTGCCGGGCGCCGACTGCTGGTGGTCAGCCATGGCAACACCCTGCGCGGACTGGTGATGCATCTGGAGGGTCTAAGCGCCGAGGCGATGGAGCGCGTGGAGATCCCATCCGGAGTACCGATGGTGGTTCGCTTTGCGCCAGATCTCACCGTGCTGGGGCGCGAATGGCTGGAGATCCCGGCACCCCGCAAGGCCGGAATGTAGGAGGCCCGCCCTCGGGCCGAAGCCGTGGTGGTTGCGAAAATCGGGGCGCGGGCACCCCCTACATGCCCATCCCCAGGTCCTGCGCCAGCCCCGCATGGGTGATTTTTCCGGCATGAACCTGCAGCCCCGCTTCCAGCCCGGCATCCGCATCCAGTGCGGCCAGCCCCAGCGTTGCCAGCGCCTGTACGTAGGGCAGGGTGGCGTGGGTGAGCGCCTTGGTGGCGGTGCGCGCCACGGCGCCCGGCATGTTGGTGACGCAATAGTGGACGATACCTTCGGCGACGAAGAAGGGATGGCTGTGGGTGGTGGGGCGCGAGGTTTCCGCGATGCCGCCCTGGTCGATCGCGACGTCGACCAGCACCGCGCCCGGCGGCATGCGCCTGAGAGATTCGAGGCTGATCAGGCGCGGCGCGTGGCGGCCGGGAATCTGTGCGGCACCGATGACGATGTCGGCGTGCATCAGGCTGTCGGCGATCGTCTCGTCCGAGGAAAAGCGCGTTTCCACCCGTGCGCCGAACTGCGCTTCGGCGCACGCGAGTTTGTCGGCCTGGCGGTCGATCAGGGTGACGCGTGCGCCCAGTCCGACTGCGGTGCGCGTCGCGCTCATGCCCACCACGCCGGCGCCGATAACGAGCACCCGTGCAGGCGGCACGCCGGGCAGGCCGGTAATCAGCTTGCCGCTTCCGCCCTGTGATTTGTGCAGACCCAGCGCACCCATTTGCGGCGCCAGCCGTCCGGCGATATCGGACATCGGCTGCAGCAGCGGCTGGCCGCCGCCTGCCCTGCTCACGGTTTCGTAGGCAATCGCCGTCACGCCGCGCGTCACCAATTCGTGCGCAAGTCGCGGTGCGGCGGCCAGGTGCAGGTAGCAGAACAGCAACTGCCCTTCGCGCAGAGCAGCCACTTCGTCAGGTTGCGGCTCCTTCACCTTGACGACCAAGTCGGCGGCCCAGACTTCGGCCGCATCGGCCACGACGACCGCACCTGCGGCGACATAGGCATCGTCGCCATATCCGACCGCTTCGCCTGCACCGGTTTCGATGCGGACCGCATGGCCAGCCTGGGCGAGAAGCTTCGCGCCTTCAGGCGTGAGTGCCACCCGGTATTCGTGATTCTTGATTTCCTTGGGAATGCCGATAAGCATGGCGAGCCTCGCTGACGATGGATGCCTCGCAGCATAACCAAAGCGCTGCCACGCATGAAGTTGGGTGGACTGGAACGGGGCGGAGCGGGTTCAGGCCAGCGCTGGAAACGCGGTATGTAGATGATGCGGGTCATCAGGCGAGGTATTGCACGCACTCGCGCACCAGTTCGGGTCCGCGATAGATCAGGCCGGAGTAGAGCTGGACCAGCGTGGCGCCGGCGGCGATTTTCTCCTGCGCATCGGCCCCCGACAGGATGCCGCCGACGCCGATGATCGGCACCTCGTTCTTCAGGTGATGCGCCAGCACGCTGACGACACGGGTGGACGCCGCGCGCACCGGAGCGCCGGAAAGACCACCGGCTTCATCGGCATTCGGCAGGCCGGCGACGGCATCGCGCGCGATCGTGGTGTTGGTGGCGATGACGGCATCGATGCGATGCATCATCAAGAGCGCGGCAATCGCGGCAATCTGCGCGTCGTCGAGGTCGGGGGCGATTTTCAGTGCGATCGGCACGTACTTGCCGTGGCGCTGCGCGAGTTCGGACTGGCGCAGCTTGATCGACGACAGCAGGGCGTCGAGCGCCTCGTCCTTCTGCAGATCGCGCAGATTCTGCGTGTTGGGCGAGGAGATGTTGACCGCAACATACGTGGCGTGCGCGTAGACCTTGTCTAGGCAGGCAAGGTAATCGTCCACCGCGTTTTCGTTCGGCGTGTCCTTGTTCTTTCCGATGTTGATGCCGAGCACGCCCCTGAAGCCGCTCGCCTCGACGTTCTTCACCAGATTGTCGACACCCCGGTTGTTGAAGCCCATGCGGTTGATGATGGCTTCGGCCGCGGGCAGGCGGAACAGGCGCGGTTGCGGATTGCCGGGCTGCGGGCGAGGGGTCACTGTGCCGATCTCGATGAAACCGAAGCCGATGTCGGCCAGGGCATCGATGTGCGCGCCGTCCTTGTCCATCCCGGCCGCCAGCCCGACTGCATTGGGAAAATCGATGCCCATCACGCGCACGGATTTGCCCCTGGCATGCGGCAACAGCTTCAGCAGGCCCAGCGCATGGGCGGCGTCGAGGCTGGCCAGGGTGAATCGGTGGGCGTCTTCGGGATCGAGCGAGAAGAGGGCGGGGCGGAGCAGCTTGTACAACATGGGGGTCAGAAGAGTTCCTGTTCCAGCGTCTGGTAGACGAAGTTGGCATTGATCCAGTGATTCAGCTCATACAGCGGCCACGACTCGAATTCCGCGATGCCCGCCATGCGCACCGCGTCCTGCAGGGATTGCCCTTCAAGGATGGAAGCACGGATTTTTTCGGTCAAGGTGTCGACGTAGCGGCGCGTGCTGCCGACCATCGGGAACGGTTCGGTTTGCGGGGCGCCGTGGCCGGGCACCATCAGGGCGACATCGGGAAAGCGCGTGGTGATCCAGTCCTGCATGGCGTCAATCTCCGCCACATGGCCGTCGCCGATGAAGGTGACCCTGCCGTTGAAGGCTAGGTCGGAAATCCACAGGATGCGATCCTCCTTTTGCCACATCACCAGATCGCCATGCGAATGATGGAAACCCGTGTCGTAGATTTCGAACGTCTTGCCGCCGAGCTTGACCGCCACATGCGCCGGGTTGCCACCGCCGATCAGCAGATCGGGCACGACGGCGTGGAAGTTTTCCATTTCCCT
>Ga0209254_10001478_pt1 | contig 21082 bp, 11 predicted proteins | sample FrelakmetDIP11DI_FD_187148 | JGI IMG/M metagenome (GOLD analysis project Ga0209254, IMG submission 187148) | Freshwater lake sediment microbial communities from the University of Notre Dame, USA, for methane emissions studies - DIP11 DI (SPAdes)... | ecosystem: Environmental > Aquatic >...
TGGCGGCCGCCGGCAGGCTACAATCGCTCCCAGGATGACGTTCGTCCTGTTCCTGGCCAGCTTGCTCCTCGCTGGCGCCGCCGGCTATGCGCTGCTGGCCCGCCTCGGCTTGGACGACTTCGACGCCTGGGCCGCCGGCCGCACCCTCGGCCTCGTGGCCGTGGCCTATCCCGCGTGGTGGGCCGGGGTCCTCGGGGTGTCCGGCTGGCGGTTGATCGGCATCGTGCTGCTGCTCGTGCTCGGCGTCCTCGGGGCGGTGGAGCTGTGGCGCCGGCGGGCAGCCTGGCGCGCGGTGGTCTCCGCCGAGGCGATCCTGGTCGTAGCGGCGCTCGCGATCCTGATCGGCCGCCTCGACCACCCGCAGATCGTGGGCCAGGAGAAGCCGATGGACGTCGGCATCCTGGCGACCCTGTTGCGGTCGGACGGATTCCCGCCGGCGGACATGTGGCTGGCCGGCGAGCGGCTGCCCTACTACTACTGGGGCGCGCTGCTGTGGACGACGCCGCTGAACGTCGGCGGGCTGCGCCTCGAGATCGCGTACAACCTGATCGTCGCGCTGGTGGCCGGAGCCGTCGCCGCGTCGCTGTGGGCGCTCGGCCGGCGGCTCGGCGGCAGCCATTGGGCGGGCCTGACCGCGGCCTTCTTCGGTGTGCTCGCCGGGACGCCCGACGGTTGGCGCCAGCTGCTCGGCGGGGTCGGCATCCGGCACCTCGACATCTGGCGCTCGTCGCGGCAGCACGAGGACGTCATCACCGAGTTTCCGCTGTTCACGGAGTGGCTCGGCGACCTCCACCCGCACTATCTGTCGATGCCGATCGCGGTGGCCGCGCTGCTGGTGGCGTGGCACCTCGGCCGGCGGCGCCCGACGCTTGCCGGTACGGCTGTCGTGACGCTGCTGTTCGGCGTGGCGTGGGCGGCGAACCCGTGGTGCATGCCGCCGACCCTGGCCGGTGTGGGGTTGCTGGTGCTGTGCGCGGACGGCCGCTGGCACTGGCCGGTCGGGGAGGGGCGCTGGCGGTGGCTCGCGGTGGCGACGATCGCGGTCGGGGGCTGGCTGGCGGCCGCGCCCTTCCACCTCGAGTTCCACCCGCCGTTCGAGGGCCTGCGGGCGGTGTTCGCCTGGACCACGCCGGCGAACCTGCTGCTGTATGGCGGCTGCCTGCTCCTGCCGGCGTTTGCCGCCGCGGCGGTGATGATGCGCGAGCGGCTGGCGCCCGGCGCGGGCCGCGGCGCGGCGCTGCTGCTCGCCGCCGCGGCGCTGCTGGTGATCGCGAGCGCGGCCAGCGGCCGGCCGACCGCCGTGCTGCTGACAGGGGCGCTGGTCGTGGCCCTGTGGGTCGTGCTCGCCCCCGGCGAGCAGCCGGAGCGCGCGGGCCTTGCCCTGGCCGCGCTCGGGCTGTTCCTGTTCCTGGTGCCGGAGCTGGTGTACGTGGTCGACTCCTACGGCGAGCGGTTGCACCGGATGAACACGGTCTTCAAGGCCTGGATCCAGGCCTGGGTGCTGCTGGCGGCGGCGCTGCCGGTGCTGCTGCGCGTCGCGTTCGCAAGCCGCAGCGCACGCCGGGCGGTGACCGCGGCACTGGTGGTGGCCGCGCTGCCGCACCCGCTGTGGATGGCCGCAAACCAGGTGTCGGGCCGGCCGCTCGGGCTGGACGGGATGGCGTGGATGGCCGAGGGCGACCGGGCGGTGGTGCGCTTCCTGCGCGGGCAGCCTCGGGACGCGACCGTGATCGAGGCGGTCGGCGGCGCCTACACCGAGTACGCCCGGCTGTCCGCCAACTCCGGCGTGCCTGCGCTCATCGGCTGGGAAAACCACGAGCTGGTGTGGCGCGGCCACGGCGTGACCGAGGAGACGAGCCGGCGGGCAGCGCTGGTGCGCGAGCTCTACTCGTGCGGGGACCCGGTGAGGGTGCGCGAGATCGCGGCCTCAGAGGGGATCCCGCTGGTCGCGATCGGGGCGCTCGAGCGAGCCGACTTCGGCGAGGAGACACTGGCTGCCGTTCGTGGCGCCGGGGAGATCGTGCTGGACGAGGCCGGCGGGCAGGTGGTGCGGATCGGCAGCACCGGGCCGGTGGCGATGGAGGTCGACGATGGCTGAGCCGACGGTGGGCGCCCCGGAGTTGACGGTGGTCGTTCCGGCCTTCAACGAGCAGGAGAGCATTCTGCCGATGTACGAACGTCTGGTCGCTGCGCTCGAGCCGCATGTGGCAGGGCTGGAGGTGCTGTTCGTCGACGACGGCTCGCGCGACGCGACGTGGCAGCGGGTGAGCGAGCTCGCCGCGCGCGATCCGCGGGTCCGGGGCATCCGATTCGCCCGCAACTTCGGCCACCAGGCAGCGCTGACCGCCGGCGTCGACGCCGCGTCCGGGCGGGCGGTGGTGATCATCGACGCCGACCTCCAGGACCCGCCGGAGGTGATTCCGGAGATGATCGCGCGCTGGCGCGAGGGCTACGAGGTGGTGTACGGCCAACGCGAGCAGCGCGAGGGCGAGACCGCCTTCAAGAAGGCGACCGCCTCCGCCTTCTACCGGCTGCTGCGGCGCATCACCAACGTCGAGATCCCAGTCGACACCGGCGACTTCCGGCTGATGGGGCCGCGCGCGGTGGCTGCCTTCCGCTCGCTGCCCGAGCGCAACCGCTTCATCCGCGGCCTGGTGTCGTGGATCGGCTTCCCGCAGATCGCCGTCCGCTATCGCCGCCACGCCCGCCAAGCCGGGGAGACCAAGTACCCGTTGCGGCGCATGGTGCGGTTCGCGCTCGACGGCATCACCTCGTTCTCGTTCCTGCCGCTGCGGCTCGCCACCTGGCTCGGTTTCGCGGTGTCGCTGCTGTCCTTCCTGTACATCGTCCTCGTCATCGTCCTCAAGCTGCTCGCCATCAACTGGCCCGGCTACACCTCGATGATGGCTTCGATCCTGTTCCTGGGCGGCGTGCAGCTGGTGATGATCGGCGTGCTCGGCGAGTACGTCGCGCGGATCTTCGACGAGGTCAAGCGGCGGCCGCTCTACCTGGTCGGCGAGAGCACCGACGGCAGATCGCCGGTGACCCCGCCACTGCGGCCGGTGACGTGACCCGGTCGGCGCCAGCTGGGGGCTTTCGCCCGCTTCCGAGCCCCCGCCCGCACCCGCTTCCGACCCTCTCCGGGTCGGAGATTCCGGTGCCCGGCGTGGAAGTGGATGCCGAAGCGGGTCGCTAGCGGAGCAGCCGTGGGCAGCAGAGCCCGCGAGGGAGGTGTCAGGTGGGGAAAGGCAAGGAGAGGAAGCGATCGCGCCTGCTGCGCGCGCTCGACATCGTCGAGCGGGTGGGCAACGCCCTGCCGCACCCGGCGACCATCTTCGGCATCCTGGCGTTGCTGGTGGCCCTGGCCTCGGCGATCGCGGCCTGGGTCGGGGTCGAAGCGACCCACCCCGGCACCGGCGACACCATCGCCGTTCGCAACCTGCTCTCCGGCGCCGGGATCCGTTGGATGTTCGAGGAGGTCGACGCCAACTTCGTCGGCTTTCCACCGCTCGGGCTGGTCCTGGTGGCGATGATCGGCATCGGGGTCGCCGAGGGCTCCGGTCTGTTGACGGTGATGATCCGCGCCCTCGTGCTCAAGGCGCCGCGGCGGCTGATCACGGGCTCGGTGGTGTTCGCCGGGGTGATTTCCCACGTCGCGTCGGAAGCCGGCTACGTGGTCCTCATCCCGCTCGGGGCGTCGATCTTCCTCGCCCTCGGCCGGCACCCTCTGGCCGGGCTCGCCGCGGCCTTCGCCGGCGTCAGCGCCGGCTTCGGCGCCAACTTCCTGATCGCGAGCGTCGACCCGGTGCTGGCCGGGCTCACGGAGAGCGCCGCCCGTTTCCTCGATCCCACCATCACCATCAGCCCCGCGGTCAACCTCTACTTCATGGTGGCGTCGGCGGTGGTCATCGTAATCCTCGGGACCTGGGTGACGGAGCGGCTGGTGGAGCCGCGTCTCGGCGCTTACCAGGGCCCGGCGCCACGGCAGGAGATCAACGACCTGACCCGGCAGGAGAAGCGGGGGCTGGCGGCGGCCGGCCTGTCGGTGCTGGTCCTGGGTGCGCTCTTCCTGCTGGCGGTGGTGCCGGAGGGCGGCCTGCTCCGCCACCCCGGCGAGGGCGTGCTGCAGTCGGCGTTCTTCCGCGGTCTCATCACCGCGATCATGCTGGTGTTCCTCGTGCCCGGCCTGGTCTACGGCGTCGTGGTCGGCACGATCCGCAGCGACAAGGACATCGTCAAGCAGATGATCGCTTCCATGGGCACGATGGCGACCTACATCGTGCTGGTCTTCTTCGCGGCCCAGTTCGTGTCCTGGTTCGGGCACTCGAACATGGGCCTGGTGCTCGCCATCCGCGGCGCGGAGGCGCTCAAGAGCGTCGGCCTGACCGGCATCCTGCTGATGGTCGCGTTCGTCCTGATGAGCGCCTTCATCAACCTGTTCATGGGCTCGGCATCGGCCAAGTGGGCGATCATGGCCCCGGTGTTCGTGCCCATGTTCATGCTGCTCGGCCTCCACCCGGGGCTGACCCAGGCGGTGTTCCGGATCGGCGACTCGATCACCAACGTGGTGACGCCGATGATGTCGTACTTCGCGCTCATCGTCGCCTTCGCCGAGAAGTACGACGAGGACTACGGCATCGGCACCATCATCTCGGCCATGGTTCCCTACACCCTGGTGTTCGGCGTGGCGTGGACCGGGCTGCTGGTGGTGTGGATGCTGCTGGGCCTGCCGGTGGGCCCGGACGGCCCGCTGCATTACGCACTCCCGTAACGGGGAGACTGCGGCGGCGCCTGGACGCGCCGGCGCCGGGGGGCGACGCGCTCGGACGGGGCGGCGGGTGGAGCCGGCGGGCGCTGGCGGGGACCGGGCCGGTCGCCGGTCAAGCCGGCGGCGAGGTGCGCCCCGCCGGCGCCTCGCGGTGCCTGCGGACCCGCTCCATCACCAGCTCCTCGACCTCGGCCCAGGAGCTCGCGCGGGGTGGGCCGACCTCGCGGTTGGTCGAGTTGGTGAACACGATGGTGTCGTTGCCGCCGGCGCGCAGCCGCTCGACGTTGATGGGCGAGTCCTCGATGTAGAGATCGGCGCCAACGGCCGCCTTCTCCTTCATGAAGCAGAGGTCCCAGTAGGGGATGTCGTAGCGGTCGAGCCACTCGATGGTCTGCCGGATCGCGGGTTCGTGGAAGTACTTGATGAACAAGCGGTGGGTGATGATCCGGATGCGGACGTCGCGGTTGGACAGCCGCCGCAGGACCACCGAGGCGCCGTGGATCGGCCGCAGCTGCGCGAACAGGTCGCGCTGTGTCACCGCGAAGCGGTGGAGGGCGGCATAGCCGCCGGCGGGCTCGAGGTTCCACTCGTGGAGCCCGTAGGAGACGTCCGGGGTCAGCGAGTCGAGGGGGACCTCGAGCCACTCCGCGGCAATCTCGCGCAGGCCCCCGAAGAAGTCGGCGCAGACGCCGTCGAGGTCGACTCCAAGCACGAACCTGTCGGTTGCGATGGTGGACCTCCCTGCCGGCAAGCTCAGGCGGGCAATGCAGCGGCCGCGATCGCCGGGCCTGTCGACCGAGCCTCACAATCTGCCAGAACTGTAGCGCGCCCGAGTCGTTGCGGGCAACCCTGCCGACCGGGGCCATGCCCCGCGAGGCCACCCGGTCAGGGCACCGTTGTCGACCACGCCGAGGAGTCCCCTGCTTCAAAGCCGTCCGCGAACACCGGCGCGTGCAGCGACGGTCCATTCGGGGCGCCGGTGCGCAGCGGGCCTCCCCGGGCGGTCGGCCAAAGGACGCAGTTGGTGCCCGAGCCCGCCACCGTGAACACGTCGAGACCGTGGTCAAAGGTCTGGACGAAGACCTCGAGCTGGCCGTCGCCGTCGAGGTCGCCGACCGCGGGCGCCGCCGGCGCGCCGTTGCCGTTGCCGTTGTGCCCTGGGTTGGGGAGCGCGAGGTCGTGAAGTACTCCTCCTTGAGCAGACAGGATCATCAGGCGGCCGGAGCTGTGCACGTCGGGGTCGCCGTAGGTCGCGAGCAGCAGCTCGGGGGCGCCGTCCCGGTTGAGATCGGCCACCGTGACCTCGGAGCTGAACATGATCGGCTGGCCGTGTCTGTAGTTAGTCCTCCACAGCCGCTGGCCGGTGCTCGAGAAGCAGTACACCCAGCCGTCATTGAGAGAGACCACGATCTCCGGGCGCGAGTCCCCGGTGATGTTGACGATCGTCGGCGACGGGATGCCGGACGGCGGGTACCAGCCGTCGACAACGATCGGCGCGTCGCCGCGCGGCAGTACCTCCCATCCCGCCAGGCGGCGCGCCGACCGTGACCCATCGCCGTGCGAGCCTTCGAGAACCATGAGCGCATACGCCTGGGTGACGTACGGCACGTACCTTTCGACGTTGGGGACGCCGACCACCTCGTTCCTGCCGTCACCGTCGAGGTCGGCGACGCTTGGCGGCGAGGCCGTCCACTGCAGCCACTCGGTCCAGTCGGGGTGCGGCCAGGTGCCGGTGTGCAGGTGGTAGTGGTTGTGCTCGACCTGGGGGTCGGCCCAGCGGATGAACTGGCCCCAGGTCAGCGGGTTTCCGACCCACGGCGGAGTCCGGTTGGTGAAGTAGGCCGAGGAATCGATCGCGACGCCGTCGTGGTCGAAGGCCTGGATGAAGTGGTTGTCGTAGGTGACGATGATCTCCTGTGCCGGATCGTCGTCGATGTCGCCGACACCGACGTTGAGCCCGTAGCAGCCGAAGCCGCTGTGCCCAGGGCCGTTGCGGTCGGCGTCGTTGCCTGGCCCATGCAGGTTGTTGTATCTCGGCCATGCCGGGACGTGTCCGCCGGCAGGCTGGTAGCTGCTGCCGTCTGGGCTGAGAATGAAGACCTGGGCGCCGCCGTCGGCCGTCGGCACGGTCTGGGTGGTGGTGACAACCACCTCGATCGTTCCGTCGCCATCGAGATCGGCGGCCGCCATCCCGCGGACCTCAGGCGGGTTCCCGCCGGCCGTGGTGTCGGCCGGCCAGCCGGCCTTGACGTGGAGCGAGGCGTCGAACCACTCGAAGGCGATCACCTGGTGGCCGCGCCCGACCACCACCTCGGTCGTACCGTCGCCGTCGAGGTCGGCGACCACGTGAGGGGCATAGACACGGCCCGAGCCGTCGTCGGCCACATCCAGCAGGGCGCCGGTGCTCGAGTAGATGAAGATGTCGTAGGTCGCGACCACCAGCTCGTTGGACCCGTCACCATCGAGATCGGCGACGATCGGCGAGGCGAACCAGCTGGTCTGCCCGGCGTGATTGCGGACGAAAACCGGCGCCTGGACCGAACCGCCGCCCCCGGCCGGAAGGCACAGCGGCTGTTCGGCCGCGGCGGTCAAGGCTGCACCGAGGAAGGCTGCGGCGAGGACGGCGGTGAGGGCTCTCAAGGCTCGCTGACCAGGTCCTCAATTGTTCCGCAGTCCGGCGCCGCCGATTGTGATGGGCGCCACCGCGGGTCAGGAGGCGTGCTCGGGAACGGGCAACGGACATCGGCGCCAGTGGCCTTATTGGCACCGCGCTCCTCGCGCTCAGTCCGGATAGACCCTCACCTCGTGCACGCTGGCCAGCGGCACGTCGCTGGTGTGCAGGAGCGTGCCGTCGTCGGCGACGTCGAGGCCGAGCTGGAGGCGGAGGGAGCCGCCGGTGACGGCGACCAGACGGCCCTCGCGCGTCGCGCCGTCGGTGAACACGATGACCCTGGAGCCGATCGCGGCCTGCAGCGCGGAGATGTCCTGCGGGCCGAGCCGCCGGTAGCGCTCGAGGCCGCTCTGGCGCCGCACCGCCTCGTCGATCGGTCGCGTCGACAGATCGAAGCGTAGCGCGAGATCGCGGGCGCGCTCGAGCAATCCGGCGGCGCGCTCCCAGTCGGCATTGCCCGCGGCCTGGTCGGAGCGCCCGACCAGCGCGGTGACGAGCTCCTGAGCGGTCTCGCGGATCACGCCGGCTTCGACGTCGACCGCGGCCGCCTCGTTCAGCAGGTTGGTCGCCCGGTCGAGGTCCCCGGCCTGGAGGGCAAGCCTCGCCTCGCCGATGAGATCGGCCAGCCGCGCGCGGGATCCGGCGGCACGTGAGGAACGTGCTCCGGCCGGCGTCCGGGCGGCCGCCGCCGGCTGTGCCCCGGGCGCGGCGTTCCCGCCGGTGGACGGCGAGCCCACCGCCCCGGAGTTGTCGGGCGTGCGGTCGGGCTGGCTGCGGACGATGACCACGACCGCCGCGACCACGGCGAGCACGAGCACGGCCAGGCCGAGCACGACGGCCTTGGGCGAGCGGGGTGGCGGCGGGCTGACCTCGGGAAGAGCAGGCTCGGGGGACGCCGGCTCGCGAGCTTCGGCAGGCCGCGCCGGAGTGGGTGCCGGCGCGGGCGGGGGAGGCATTGCCTTCTCGGGGTCCATCTCTCTGAGCAGCCGTTCGACGTGGCTGACCTCGCGGGCGACCGACATGAAGCCGAGGCTCTCGAAGAGGCGGGCGACCGGGAAGAGCTGGCGAGCGAGCTCGCGGTAGCGGGGCGAAGGAAGCCCGTCCCCGTCTCCCCCGGACAGCTCGGCGATGATCGCCTGCAGCCGCGCCGCCATGTCGCGGGCCTCCTCGTTGCGGGGCCCCAGAGTGCCACACTTGCGCTGGATCTCGAGCAGGCGGGCGACGAGCGGACGCAGCTGCGCCGGAATGCTGCGGTCGAGCTCGGGGGGATGCTCCTCGTTCATGCGCCTCCGGCCGTCGATTCTACAGGAGAGTCGGCTGGGGGCACGTCGCAGGGGAGAGGGAGAGCCCGGGGCAGGCTGGTGCGCGCAAGCGAAAACGGGGGGGGACGGGAGCGGAAACGCAGGCAGCGTGGGTGGCGGCGTGAATGAGGCGCAGCGCCACAGCGAGGCCAGAGAAACGCCCCGGCCGCGGGCCGGGGCGTGGGGTGTCCGGGATGGACGGCCGCGAACCCTACATCCGCTCGATGATGGCGTCGCCGAAGCCGGAGCAGGACAGCTCCTTGACGTCCTTCCGGCCCTCGCGCTCCATGAGACGGGCGAGGTCGTAGGTGACGCGGGCATCCTTGATCGCCTGGCGGATGCCCTTGAGGATCAGATCGCCGGCCGCGTTCCAGCCCATGTGGTTGAGCATCATCACGGCCGACAGGATGATCGAGCCGGGGTTGACCTTGTCGAGGCCGGTGTACTTGGGCGCAGTCCCGTGGGTGGCCTCGAACAGCGCCACCTCGTCGGACATGTTGGCGCCGGGACCGAGGCCGAGACCGCCGACCAGGGCGATCGCGGCGTCCGACATGTAGTCGCCGTTGAGGTTGGGAAGCGCGAGCACGCTGTACTCGTCGGGCCGGGTCTGGATCTGCTGGAAGATCGAGTCGGCGATGCGGTCCTTCATCAGGATCTTGCCTGCCGGCATCTTGCCGCCGAGCTCGTCCCAGAGCTCTTTCTCGGTGACCGTGACGTCGCCGAACTCCTCCTTGGCGAGCTCGTATCCCCACTTGGCGAACGAGCCCTCGGTGAACTTCATGATGTTGCCTTTGTGCACCAGGGTCACCGAGGGCAGGTTCTGGGCCACCGCCCAGTTGAGCGCCTTGCGCACCAGGCGTTTGGTGCCGAACTCCGAGATCGGTTTCACCCCGATGCCGGAGTCGAGACGGATCTGGCGGCCGGTCTTGGCCTTGATGAGCTCGATGATCGCCAGGGCGACCTCGCCGCCGCGCTCGAAGTCGTGGCCGGCGTAGACGTCCTCCGTGTTCTCGCGGAAGATCATGAAGTCGACCTTGTCCGCGTACTTGTTGGGGGCGGGGACGCCCTCGAAGTACATGATCGGGCGGACGCACGCGAAGAGGTCGAGGTGCTGGCGGAAACGGACGTTGATCGAGCGGAAACGGGCGGCCACGCCGTCGTCCTTGCCGCACTTGTCGCAGCCCCCGGCGTGGTACTGCTGGTGGGCGCAGTGCAGGCAGACGTGCGTCTCCTCGCCGATCGGGGTGGTGAATGGCCCCTTGATGGCGATCCTCAGATGGCGGATTGCCTCGACCGTTTCGTCCGGGAACTCGCTGCCGTAGTGCTGAAGGCCTTCGAGCCCGGCGTAGAGCGGGCACCAGGCGATCGCCCGCGCGCCGCCGAAAGCGCGCGTGACCGCAGCGTCGACGACCTTGCGCATCACGGGTGTGATGTCGAGGCCGATGCCGTCGCCGCGCAGCACCCCGATCACAGGGTGGTCGCCGATGACGAGCGCGCCGTCGCGGTACGTGATGAGGTCTCCGTCCGGGATCTTGACTTCCTTGAACTGGCTCACGAGCCACCTCCTGGGTGTTGCGCCACGATAGCGCAGGTATGATACGCGAGAGCCATGAGACTGTCACGGTCCTCGCAGGGAGGCGCCGGAGCGCCGTTGTGACGGGGCGTCACGGCGCCCTGGGTGTCGGCGCAGCGGTCGCGGTCGCCGCGTTGGCGCTGGCCGCGTGCCATCCGACCCCACGCCGTGCGTCCGGCCTTCAGGAGATCCAGGACAGCGGCGAGCTGCGGGTCCTCGTGCGACCGGGCTTCCCCCTTGAGGGCTCGGCGTCCGACGGCGAGATTGGAGAGGCGGACCTGCTGCGGCAGCTGGCCTCCCGCCTCGGGGTCGAAGTCCATTGGGTTGAGGCCCCGCGCCACGACCAGCTCCTGCGCTGGCTGGAGGAGGGTCGTGGCGACCTCTCTGTGGGTCGTTTCTCGCCGGCCCGGCTCGCCGGGAGCGAGGCGTCGGCGACCCTGGCGATCAACTGGGTGGTCGACCAGCTGGTGATGGCGGCCGGGCCGGTGGCGCCGACGCTGGACGAGCTGGCCGGCAGCGAGGTCCACGTTTCGCGGTCGATGCTGCGCGAGGATCTCGCGGCGCGGCTCACCGCCAGGGGCCTGGTGATCCGGCAGGTGCCGGAGGAGGTGCCGATCGAGGAGATCCTGCGCCGGGTCAGCCTCGGGCGTTACCGCCTGACCGTCGCCGATTCCGGGGTGGTGGAGGGGGTGGTGGGCCTTCAGGTGGTGGCCGCCCTGTCGCCGCGGCGGCCCCTGGTGTGGGCAGCGCGGGCGGCGAACGGGCCCCTGCTGCGAGCGGTGGACGACTTCCTGTTCGCCCAGCAGGTGCTCGGGCGGTCGGCGCCGACGGCGTCCTGCCGCGACCTCGATGAGGTGCTCGAGGCGCGCGTGCTGCGCCTCGTCACCCGCAACACCCCAACCACCTGCGTCGTCGAGCGGGGCGGCCTTGCCGGCTTCGAGTACCGCCTCGCCAGCGCCTTCGCCAGCGTGCTCGGGGTCCGCCTCGAGGTTGTGATCCCGCCGCCCAAGGTCGACCCGCTGTCGTGGCTCGAGCAGGGGTTCGGCGACCTGCTCGCCCTGCACGAGCCAATTGCGGTCGAGGACGAGGGCTCGTTTCTGGTTGCCGGGCAGACCCACACCGTCGGGTTGGTCTCGGTGCTGTCGGCGCGGACGCCGATGCCGGCGGCCGTCGAAGACCTCTCCGGCATCCCGGTGGCGGCGTCGCGGCCGGTGGCTTCGTTGCTGCGCCAGCTCGCCGTGGAGCCCGCCATCGACGTCGTCACGCCGACGCCGGGCTTCGACGGGCCGGCTGCCATCCGGTCGGTGTCGCGCGGCCGGATCGGGGTCGCGGTGGTGGACGAGGACATCGCGAGGCTGGAGCTCATCGGTCGTGCCGACCTGCGGCGGGGGCCGCTGGTGCTGCCGGCGGTGCCGCTGGTGTGGATCGCGAACCCATCCTCGCCCGAGCTGGCGCGCCGGGCGTCCGAGTTCCTGAACGAGGCGACACGGTCGGGCAGGCTGCAGGCGCTGGCCGCGACCGACCTGGGGGCGGTGCTGCCCCTGCCGATCGAGGCGCCGGGCGTGGCGCCGGTCGAGCGGCGCGAGACACCCGCCGGCGCGATCACGCCCTACGACGAGTTGCTGCGGCAGGAGGGTGAACGCCGCGGCGTCGACTGGCGGCTGCTCGCCTCGATCATGTACGAGGAGTCGCGCTTCGATCCGCAGGCGATCGGCCCCGGCGGCTCGGCCGGCCTCTTCCAGTTCATGCCGGCGACCTGGCAGGACCTCGGCGTCGAGGACCCCCACGATCCGGAGGAGGCGGTCGCCGCCGCGAGCTGGTACGTCAAGTGGCTGATGGAGCAGTTCTCCGACCTCGCGCTGCCGGACCGGTTGGCAATGGCGATCGCGTCGTACAACGCCGGCGCCGCGCACGTTTTCGATGCCCAGCGCCTCGCCGCCGGCATGGGCTTCGATCCTGAGCGCTGGCTTGGCAGCGTCGAGACCGCCCTGCTGTTGCTCGACGACCCGGAGGTCGCGAGCTCGTACCCGGGTGGGGTCTGCAGCTGCCGCCGAGCCGTCGGCTACACCCGCCGCGTCCTGCGCAGGTACCAGGAGTACACCGAGGAGTACCCGCCGTAAGACTCGTCCACGAGCGAAGCAGCCGGACTTCTGGGACGGCGGCGGATCCGGCCTCTTGAGATCGCGGCTCAGGGGGTATACTGACCAGGCATGAGTCACAGGGACTGGTCCGGTTTCGTCGGCACCCAGGAGGTCTTCATGGCGTCTCGTCAATTCGCGCGCGGAAATGTTCGGCTGGCCATCGCGTCCTGCCTTCTCACCACCGTTGCGGCGCTGGCCGACGCGCGCACGGGCGCACCGCCCCTGAGCCACACCGCGCAGCTCGAGCCGCTCGAGCAGGTCGCGGTGCTCGAGCTCGAGGCCATCGATCGAGAAGCGCTGCTGGCCGAGGACGAGGCGGCCAAGGCCGATAGCCTCGCCAAGCCGCTGCGCTTCGCGGCGCCGGTGGACATGGAGCTCACGCCCGCCGACGCTGGCACCTGGGAGCGGGCGCCGAACGGCGGATGGGTGTGGCGGCTGCGGATCCATGCCCCCAACGCCACCGACCTCAACTTCGGACTGACCCGCTACCGCCTCGCCCCGGGTGCGACGCTGCACATCTGGAGTGAGGACTACGACTACGTCGAGGGACCGTACACCGCGGCCGACGTTTCTCGTGCCGGCGACCTGTGGACCCCGGTCGTGCCGGGGGAGCGGGCGGTGCTTGAGCTCTATGAGCCGGCCGGCGCCGAGCCCGCCTCCGAGCTGGTCCTCGGCCGGATCGGCCGCGGCTACCGCGACCTGTTCCGGCTCGAGGAGGTCACCGACGCCAAGGCTGCGTGGTGTAACGTCGACGCCGTCTGCCCGGAGGGCGACCCCTGGCGCGACGAGATCCGCAGCGTCGCCCGCATCTCGATCAGCGGCCAGTACCTGTGCAGCGGCACCCTGATCACCGACGTGCCGGGGTCGTTCACGCCCTATTTCCTGACCGCGTACCACTGCGAGGTCCGTGACTCCAACGACTCCACCGTGGTTGCGTACTGGAACTTCCAGTCGCCGTCCTGCGGGATGCTCGGCGGCGGCTCGCTCGCCGACAACCAGACCGGCTCGATCTTCCGGGCCGGCCGCCAGGACAACGACGTCTGCCTGATCGAGCTCGAGGAGGACCCTGACCCCGGCTTCGGGGTGTACTTTGCGGGCTGGGACGCCCGCACCGCGACGGTGCCGCAGGGGACCTTCAGCGCCCACCACCCGCAGGGCGACGAGAAGATGCTCACCCTCAACGACGATCCGCTGACCACGATCGCGAGCTGCATCGTCTCCGGGCCCCCCGGGACCCACTGGGAGGTTGCGGACTACGAGGCCGGCACCACTGAGGGTGGTTCCTCGGGCTCGGCGCTGTGGGATGCCGGCACCCACATGATCGTGGGCTATTTGAGCGGCGGCGGTGCCGCCTGCTCGTCCCCGATCGACGACTGCTACGGCAAGCTCGCGGTCGGCTTCGACGGCGCCTCTGCGGCCAGCCGGCTGAAGGACTGGCTCGACCCGGGCAACACCGGCACCCGCTTCGTCGCCGGCTCCGACCCGGGCGGCGGCACGGGGACCATCCGCTACGAGGGGTTCGACGCGAACGACAGCTGCTCGACCGGGCACGGCAACAACAACGGGGCATGGGAGCCGGGCGAGAACATCCAGATCGCGGTCGACCTGTCGGCCAATGCCAGCTTCACAGCCGTTCAGGGCACCCTGACCAGCCAGACCGCCGGCGTGACGGTGGTCGATGGCACGGCCACCTGGCCGAACCTGTCGCCCGGCGGCGCCGTGACCTCGAACGCCCCGCACTTCACGATCCGGCTCGGGACGGGCGTGGCTTGCGGCAGCACGATCCAGCTCACCCTGCGGGTGACCGCGGCCGAGGGCGGACCGTACACCTTCCAGATTACCAACCCCGTGGGCTCCTCGTTGGAGCCGAACGTCCCGGTGACGATCGTGGACCTTGGAACGGCGGTGTCGAATCTGCAAGTCAATCAGAACGTCACGTTGTCAGACGTCAACGTTCGGGTCCAGATCAACCACACCTACGTTGGCGACCTGATCGTGTCCCTGCGCAGCCCGGCCGGCACGACCGTGACCCTGCTCAGCCGGCCGGCCTGCGGCGACAACAACATGAACGTGACCTTCGACGACTCCTCGGGCTTCAACCTGCAGAACCACTGCGCCGGCACCACCCCGTGGTACTCGGGCGTCGCGAGACCGTACCAGCCCCTGTCGGCCTTCAACGGCCAGTCGAGCACCGGCACCTGGACCCTCACCGTGAGCGACAACGCCGGAGGCGACAGCGGCACGCTGGCCGACTGGGAGCTGATCACGACCCCGGCGCTGTCGGGTGAGTGCCAGACCTGCACCGGCGGCGGCCCGGCGGCGAACACCTACATGGTGGGCGGGATCGCCCACGCCCCAGGCGCGGCGGGCAGCAACTGGCGCTCCAAGGTCGCCCTGCTCAACCGATCCGGCGCCGGCGCCCAGGTCACCTTGACGTATGTCCGCGGTTCGGGCCCCCCGCTCTCGGAGTCGGCCACGCTGGCCAACAACCAGCTGCTGGCCTGGGATGACGTCGCGGTGACGCTGTTCGGTGTGGGCGCGGACTCCTCGGGCGCGATCAAGATCGACTCCAGCCAGCCGCTGGTGGTCACCGCCCGCACCTACAATGCGAGCGCGTCCGGGACCTACGGCCAGTTCCTGCCGGGCGTCGACGAGAGCGATGGGCTGGCGTACGGGCAGAGCGGTGTCATCTCGCAGCTCGCCAAGAACGTAGACTTCCGCACCAACATCGGCTTCGTCAACCTCGGTGAGGCGAGCTGCCAGGTTCGGGTCACGCTGCGCAGCAGCGCCGGCGCCGCCGTCGGCTCGCAGCGCACGGTGGCGGTGCCGGCGACCGGCTGGAAGCAGGACAACGACATTTTCCAGGCCGCCAACGCCGGCACCCACGTCAACGCCTACGCCACGGTCGAGGTCCTGACGCCGGGCTGCGAGGTGTGGGGCTACGGCTCGGTGGTCGACAACCGCAGCGGCGATCCGACGACGATCCCCATGCAGGTGGAGTGAGCGGAGCGCAGCTACCGGCTTCGCATCGTCAGATGGCGTTGCGCTGGAACATGTCGCGCAGCGCGAGCAGGGTCTGGGCGAAGTTGACCTCTTTGAGGAAGCGCTGGAGCTCGTCGCGGGAAACCCCGGCGCGCATCTGATGGTCGACCTTGGCGATGATGTCGTAGAAGTCGGACAGCGGCCGCAAGCCGAGGCCCGAGAAGTTCTCGGAGTACCAACTGCTGACGCTCACCCGTTCCCAGACCCTGGCTGCCGGCGGGATGTCCTTGGTCCAGATGCCCTCGGCGATCGAGGTCACCTCGCGGTACAGCTCGCGGAGCACGACCTGGTGGTGGTTGCCCTCGAGGGCGGCGTCGAGGCCGAGATCCTGGTGCGCCGCCTCGGTCACCTCGACCACCTCGGGCTCGACGGCGGGAGCCGCTGGCGGCGGGGTTAAGGTGGCGGCGCGCGCGGTCGGCGACGGCTGCGCAGGCTGTGCCGGCGCCGGTCGGGGTGGGGGAGGCGCCGGGCGCTCCGGCGGCGGCTCTGGCGGCGCCCCGGCTGTCGCGGACCTCGCGGGCTCGACCGGTGGCGGAGGCGGGGGCGGCGGCGCCGGCTTGGCCGGCGGAGGGGCACTGGCCGCGGTCTGCGAGCGGTGCTCCTCGATCGCCTTGCGGAAGCGCAGGTGGAAGGTGCCGAGGAACGACAGCTCGGTCTCGCTGATCGGCCGCGCCCGCCCGAGCTTGGCGCGCATCACCTCGAGCTCGAGGAAGCGCGCCTGGAGCAGGGACGGGGTGGGGGCGAGGCGCAGGATCTGGGGCAAGGTCTGGGCGTTGTGCTCGAGCACCGCGAGCAGGTCCGGGAAGAGGGCGTAGTTCATGATCTGCTGGTACTCGCTCTCGTACCAGTCGATCGCCTTTTCCTGCTCCTTGCGCTCGATGAGCTGGGCGAGCAGTCCATCAGGAAGGCCGACCTTGTACCACTCGGATCCGTAGATCTGCTCGAGCCGTAGGCGCAGGATTCCACGCAGGTCTTCGAGGATCTCGGCAATGATCCGGTAGGCGTCCAGGTTCTGTTCCAGCCAGTCCATGACAGCGCGCCCCCCGATGCCCCGAAACGTCGCTCTTCCGATCAGGGTACCATGCGGAGGCGGGCCCGGCTATCGCGGCTCGGGCGCCGCCCAGGAGGAAGCGATCAACGGCCTGGACCCGATTCGCAGCCTGTTGACGTCGGCGCGGACGATCGCGGTGATCGGCTGCTCGGCCGACCCACAGCGGGACTCGCACCGCGTCGCCGCCTACCTGCAGCATGCGGGCTACCGCGTCGTTCCGGTCAACCCGGGCCTCGACGAGCTGCTCGGCGAGCGCTGCTACCCGGACCTGTCCTCGATCCCGGAGGGGATCAAGATCGACATCGTCGACGTGTTCCGGCGTCCGGAGCATGTGCCGCCGGTCGTCGAGCAGGCGATCGCGCGCGGCGCACGGGCGCTCTGGCTGCAGCTCGGGATCACGCACCCGGATGCGGAGCGACGCGCGGCCGAGGCCGGCCTCCAGGTGGTGTCCGACCGCTGCCTCAAGGTCGAGCACCAGCTCCGATTCGGCTCCTAGAGGCGCTCTTCGGGGAGCTTCCTTCCAGGTGAGTCAAATTTCAGGCGGCGTCGGGAAGCGTAGCGTGGGCCTGGAGCATCCATGATGCCCCTACCGTCGCTTCATTGTCCTCACCTCGTCGGTTTCAGGCGAAGCTTCACTGGGAGTTTGTACCGCATCAGGATGCGCGCAGCGCATCCCGAGGAGCATGGAGGGCAGAGGCCACGCAAACGAGCGACCAGAGGGGACACGCCCAGGGGCCTATGCCCTCCAGGCTCCTAGCCGTTCACCAAGGCCGCCAGGTCCGGGAGCTCCGGGCTGTCCTCGACCAGGAAGACGTGGCAGTTGTCGCAGTCCGCCGGGATGACGTGCTCGCCGTCGCGGGTCGCCAGCGCGTCGTCGTGGCAGCGCCAGCAGCCCGGAGACTCCTCGTGGCCGATGTGGTTGGGGTGGGTCTCCCAGTTGGTCTTCATTCCGGGGAACACCGTCCGACCGTAGATCTCGGCCGCGGCGTCCGCGCCCTGCTCGACGCGACGGGAGTGGTCCGCCCAGACCTCCGGGTACTCGGTCCGGTAGAAGTCAAGGATCGCCTCGCGCACGGCGGCGACGCCCTCGGCATGCGACGGGTAGTCAGCCTCGATCGCGCTCACCGCCTCGCGCTTGAACCAGGGCAGCCGGCGCAGCTCGTGGGCGCGCTCGAGGACCGAGTCGACCGACCAGGCCGGGGTCTGGAAGAGGTGGCTCGGCCGGTTGTGGCAGTCAATGCAGTCCATGATCCGGGCCTCGCGGGAGATCAGGTCGTCGGCGGGGGGATCCTCGCCCGGCCGGGTGTAGACCCGGACCTCGCCCTCGGGAGTCGTCAGCTCGACCCACACGATCTCCTCGCGACGGTCGTCGCCGGCGAGGTAACGGATCTTGTTGTCCGAGTAGATGTGCCACCAGTGGATGCCGCCGTGCGTGCCGAGATCGAGGCTGCCGCCGCCGGTCTTCAGCATCATCGCGGTGTAGGAGGGCGTGTTCGCCTCGTCGGCGCGGAAGCGGGCGAAGACCCGCAGCTTGTCCCCGTGGTGCTTGTTGGGCCAGTGGCACTGCTCGCAGGTCTCGCGCGCCGGCCGCAGGGTGCGCAGCGGTGTGGAGATCGGCCGGTGGTAGGTGTTCAAGGCGGTGTGCCAGACCTGGCGAAGTCCATCGAGCTTCGATTTCACGAACCAGGACGCACCGGGGCCGATGTGGCACTGGACGCAGGCCACCCGCGAGTGCGGCGAGTCGGCGTAGGCGGTGTGCTCGGGTTGCATCACCTTGTGGCAGGTCTCGCCGCAGAAGGCCACCGTCTCGGTGTGCTCGACGGCGAGGAAGGAGGCGCTGCCGAGGATCACCAGATTGACCGCGGTCAGGGCGATCACGATGGTGGCGACCCGGCGCAGCCTGGGGTCGTTGAAGTCGAACGTGGGGTAGGCCGCGAGCGCCTCCGCGTTGGTACCGAGGCGCGCCAGCTTGCGCCGGCGCAGCAGCATGCCGGACGGCATCAGCAGCAGGCCGAGCACGAACAGGGCCGGCAGCAGCCCGAAGGCGAACATGCCGATGTAGGGGTTTTCGCGCAGCCCGCCGAACAGGTTGACGATCAGGAAGGTGAGGATCGTCAGGCCGGAGACGGTGGTGAGCACGAAACCGATCATGGTGAGGGCGTTGTTGGCCAGGTTGAAGAAACGGCCCCGGCTGTTGCGTGCGAGCATTATCCCCTCCAGCAGCTGCTGCGGCCGCTCGGGCGGGCCTCCTCGGGCCTGTCGGGCCGGTGCGCGCGGACACGAACGCCCCTGGCAGCGTCGAGCTTGCGGAGGGGCGGCTGGGATCGTACCATGGCCTGGCCACAGCCTGGCGGGGAGCGTTTGCGCCGGCGTCTCATGATGCCCCGCCGTCATGAGTCCGGGGCGGAGCCCGCACGGCGATGTGGCGATGTCGTGGGGAGGGGGATTCCGGTGAACAACCGCCGACTCTCGCGAGAGCCGGTTGCGAGCTTCCGAGCCGCGCTGTGGGCCGCGGCGCTCGCGCTCGTGCTACCGGGGGTGGCGGCGGGGCAGACGAACGACGACTGCCTCACCTGCCACTCCGATGCGGAGGCGACCGGCGAGAAGGGTGGCCAGCAGATCTCGGTGTACGTGGATCCTGAAGGCTACTCGAAGTCGGTCCACGCCGAGCTCGCCTGTATCGACTGTCACGCCGACCTCGACGGGGCGGAGCTGCCGCACAACGAGGAGCTCGAGCCGGCGAATTGCGCTGCCTGCCACGACGACGTCGCGGCCGAGCTCGCGTCCGGGCCGCACGGCCGCGTGCCCGCCGACCCGCTGTCGCCGTCCGGGATGTGCGTGCGCTGCCACGGCGATCACGACGTGCTGCCGGCACGTGAGCCGGCCTCGGCGACAAGCCCCGCGAGGGCGACGGCGCAGTGTGCGGCCTGCCACGACAAGCAGTCCCGCGACGTGGAGCTCGGCGTGCACCGGGGCGGGCGCGGAGTGGCGTGCGCGGACTGCCACCGTGGCCACGGCGTGGTGGCGCCCGCTGACCCCATCGGCCAGCTCGACACCTGTGGGAAGTGCCACCAGGACCAGGCGACCCAGCACCGGCGCAGCCTCCACGGCAAGGCGGCGGTGCAGGGCGACCCGCTGGCGCCGAGCTGCGTTGTCTGCCACGAGCACCACACGATCCTCCCGCACAGCGATCCCAGTGCGCCGACCGCGGTCATGAACATCCCGTTCCTGTGTGGCCGTTGCCACCGGGAGGGCACCGCGGTGTCGCTGCAGAAGGAGATTCCGCAGCACGCCATCCTCGAGAACTTCTCGATGTCGGTGCACGGTGAGGCGCTGTACGAGAAGGGCCTGACGGTGACCGCGGTCTGCACCTCGTGCCACACCTCGCACGACATCCTCGACCACAACAATCCGGCGTCGAGCATCAACCGCGACAACGTGGCGCGCACCTGCATGAGGTGCCACGCGCGCATCGAGGAGGTGCACCTCAAGGTCATCGAAGGCCGGCTGTGGGAGACCGAGCCCCACAAGGTCCCGTCGTGCGTCGAGTGCCACCAGCCGCACAAGATCCGCGGCCGGGCGTCCACCGCCGCGGGCGCGGCCAGCCTCGACTGCATGAGGTGCCACGGCAAGCCCGAGCTCGCGATGGTGCGCGACGGCAGATCGGTCTCGCTGTTCATCGACGCGGATGCCTACGAGCTGTCGATGCACAATCGCACGGCGTGCGCGCAGTGCCACACCGAGGTCGATCCGAGACACCCCGAGCGCGCGTGCGCGACGATCACCAAGCGCGTCGACTGCGGCATCTGCCACGCCGAGCAGGTGCACGACCACGAGCTCAGCCGGCATGGCCAGCTCGCCGTCAAGGGCGACGCCGAGGTCCCGGTCTGCCTCACCTGCCACACCGCCCACGACACCCAGGGCCACCGCTTCCCGACCTCGCCGACCTTCGTGCGCAACGTGCCCGAGCTGTGCGGCCGCTGCCATCGCAAGGGCGGCGTCGCCGCGGCTCGCATCGACAGCGAGATGCCGGACATCGTCGAGAGCTACATCCAGTCGGCCCACGGACGTGGCCTCCTCGACAGCGGGCTGGTGGTGTCCGCGAGCTGTATCGACTGCCACACCACCCACCGCGCGCTGGCTGCCGACGACGCCAACTCGTCGGTCAACCGGGAGACCATCGCCGACACCTGCGGCAAGTGCCACAAGGGGATCGAGGAGGAGTTCAAGACCAGCATCCACTGGCCGGGCAACGTGGTGACCACCGAGGAGCTGCCGACCTGCGGCGACTGCCACAGTGCGCACACGATCAGCCGGGTCGACGCGCAGGGCTTCCGGTTCACGATGATGGACCAGTGCGGGCGCTGCCACGAGGACTTCGCCGAGACCTTCTTCGAGACCTACCACGGCAAGGTCACGCAGCTCGGGTCCGAGGGCGCCGCCAAGTGCTACGACTGCCACGGCACCCACAACATCCTGCCGGCGGACAATCCGGAGTCGTCGCTCAGCCACTGGAATGTCGTGGAGACCTGCGC
>Ga0209254_10001479_pt1 | contig 21075 bp, 16 predicted proteins | sample FrelakmetDIP11DI_FD_187148 | JGI IMG/M metagenome (GOLD analysis project Ga0209254, IMG submission 187148) | Freshwater lake sediment microbial communities from the University of Notre Dame, USA, for methane emissions studies - DIP11 DI (SPAdes)... | ecosystem: Environmental > Aquatic >...
GGGTACGCACACCCGTCCGGGCGGCCGCCAGGGCTGCCTCGGTGCCGGCGTGGCCCCCGCCGATCACGATGACCTCATAGTGGTCGTCTGCAAACATGGCGTCTGGTCCAATCGAGAGGGCCGTGATCTTAACCCAATTGAGCTGGCACAAGGCACTGGATCACAGGGCTTTTCTTGTTCCTTCGAGGCACATCCGGGGCCCTGGCCGTAACGGCGGTGGATCATGGCACAGCTCAACCTGAAGTCGGCTCGGGTCAATCTGCTGGACGCCGCCCTGGATGCGGCGGGGGCGGTGATCCTGGGCAAGGAGCGGGAGCTGCGGCTAGCCCTCGCCTGCCTCTTGGCCCGGGGCCACCTGCTGATCGAGGACCTGCCGGGGGTGGGCAAGACCACCCTGGCCCATCTGTTGGCCCGGCTCCTGGGGCTCCAGTTCGCCCGGATCCAGTTCACTAGCGACCTGCTCCCTGCCGACGTCGTCGGGGTCTCGGTCTACGAGCGAGGTAAAGAGAGCTTCCGCTTCCACCCAGGGCCCCTGTTCTCCCAGTTGGTGCTGGCGGACGAGATCAACCGCGCCACCCCCAAGGCCCAGAGCGCCCTGCTGGAGGCCATGGAGGAGCGCCAGGTCACGGTGGACGGCGAGACCCGGCCCCTGCCGGAGCCCTTCTTCGTGATCGCCACCCAGAACCCCGCCTACCAGGTGGGCACCTTCCCACTGCCCGAGTCCCAGCTCGACCGCTTCTTGATGCGCATCCGCCTGGGCTACCCGGCGGCCGCCCAGGAGAAGATCCTGCTCGCGGGGGAGGAACGGCGCCTCATGGTGGAGCGTCAGGGGCCCGTGTTGTCCCCCGCCGATCTGGCAGGCCTTCAACGGCAGGTGACCGAGGTTCATGCAGCGCCTCCGGTGATCGATTACACGCATGAGCTGCTCCTGTTTACCCGGCGCTCGGAGCGCTTCCTCCATGGACTCTCGCCCAGGGCCGGGATCGGTCTGCTGCGCGCCGCCAAGGCCTGGGCCCTACTCGGCGGACGCGCCTATGTGATCCCGGAGGATATCCAGGGGGTGCTGCCATCCGTGGCGGTGCACAGGCTGGTGGGGGTTGATGGGGTCGGACGCCTGGATCAGGACGAGGTGGCGGCCTTCATCCTCTGCGCCGTGCCGGTGGCCTGACGTCTTGGACTCGCCGCCTGGTGTCAACCGGAGACGCCCATCTCGGCGGGTCGGTCGCTGGCTCCAGGGCCTGTTTCGTAGGGCCTCGGTTGGGCCAGACGGGCTGGCCCGAATCGGCGCCCGGCAGATCTACATCCTTCCGACCCGCACCGGACTCTTCTACGGGTTCGTCGTCATTTTGATGTTGATGGGCTCACTCAACTATCAAAACAACCTGGGCCTCCTGTTCACCTTCTTCCTTGCCTCGATCGGACTGGTGGCCATGCATCACTGCTGGTTCAACCTGCTGGGGCTCGCGGTCCAGGCGCGGCCCGGGGCATCGGTGTTCGCCGGGGATATGGCACGCTTCGAGGTCGTCCTGCGTAACGAGCGCCGCGGCCCGCGCTACGATCTGGGGGTGCTGGGTGGGCTCGAGACGGCGGGTCCGGTGCCCTTGGCGCCCCAGGACCAGCAGACCCTCGCCGTCCTGCGACCCAGCGAGCGGCGCGGGCCCCTGGCGCTAACGGAGGTTGAGGTGGAGACCCGCCACCCCATGGGACTCTTTCGCGCCTGGTGCCGTGTGACCTGCCAGGCGAGCATCCTGGTCTATCCGCGGCCGGCGGCCCAGGCGCCGACACCCCAGGCCGCCGGTGGCCAGGCCCAGCGTCTCTCCGCCACGGGGGGTGAGGGGTCCGACGACTTCCTCGGCCCCCGAGAGTACCGTTACGGGGATTCCCCCCGACACCTGGATTGGAAGGCCCTAGCCCGGGAGCGGGGCTTGGTCGTCAAGCAGTTCGGGGGGGATCTGGGTCAGGACCTCTGGATCGACTGGGATGGGCTGCGGGCTCCCGACCCGGAATGGCGAATCAGCCTACTGACCCGCCAGGTCTTGGATGCCGCGGAGGCCCGGCTGCGCTTCGGCCTCCGGCTCCCCGGCCGGGAAGTGCCCCTAGGCCGCGGGGAGGCCCAGACTCAGCGCTCCCTCACGGAGCTCGCCCTCTATGACCACGGCCAGGCTCCGAGCGGACTCCCCCATCGGGCCGCCTGAGCGGGCTCAGGTCCCTGCGACCGTCCTGCTGGCGGCGCTCGCCTATCTTCCGTTGGCCCGGTTCCTGGACTGGCGGATCAATGCCTTCGTCGCCCTGTTGTTCGCCCTGCGGCTCGCCGCCCTGCGCTGGCCCAGGGCCAATCCGGGACGCCTCGCCCTGGTCATACTGACCTTCGCCGGGGTGGCTAATGCACTGGCGGTCCATCACAACCTCACGGGGCAGCAGGGGGGCACGGCGCTCTTCGTCACCATGCTGGCCCTCAAGCTGCTGGAGCTCAGGGATCGGCGGGACCTGCGGGTGGTGGGGGTGGTCTTGGGGTTCCTGGTGGTGGTCCAGTTCCTGTTTGACCAATCAATGGCCCTCGCGGCCTATCTTGGGCTGGTCACCATCGGGCTTGTGTTGCTCCTGGTGGACCTCAATGGGGGCCTGGGTCCCCCCAGGCTGCGGGTGGCCTCAGGGATCGCGCTGCGGCTCTGCGCTCAGGCCCTGCCCCTGACGCTGGTCCTGTTCCTGCTGTTTCCGCGACTGAGTCAACCCCTTTGGAGCCTGGGACTGGATTCCGGGGTCGGGGTCATGGGAATGAGCGATCGTCTGGAGCCGGGGGCCATCAGCGAGCTGGTGGTGAACGGCGAGCTGGCCTTTCGGGCCCGCTTTGATGAGGTTCCGCCGGATGGGGATGGGCTCTACTGGAGGGGTCTAGTCCTCTGGCAGCCGGATGGCCGGGGCTGGTCCCCCGGCCTGGACCCGACCTGGCCAATCGGCACCGAGCTGAATCAGGTAGGTGAAACCGCCGGGTACGAGATCCTGATGGAGCCGACCAGACAGCGTTGGCTCTTCGCCCTGGACCTCCCATTGGAGGCCCCGGAGACCGGTCTTAGATCGGGAGATTTCCAGCTCCTTTCCAAGGAGCCCATCAACAGCGCTCAACGCTATCGAGTCCGCTCGGCCCTGGTTTACCGCACCGGAGAGCCCCCGGAGTGGGTGCGCCAGCGGGCCCTGGAGCTCCCGCCGAATGTTTCGGAGCGCATGCGCCGCCTGGTCGCCGGGTGGCAAGGGGAGGCGCAGAACCCTTGGTCTGTGGTCCAGGCAGGGCTGCGCTTTTTCAACCAGGAGGCCTTCCACTACACCCTGCTCCCGCCCAGGCTCGGCGCTAACCCCACGGACGAGTTCCTCTTCGAGACCCGGCGCGGATTCTGCGAGCACTTCGCCAGCAGTTTCGCGGTGCTGATGCGCCTGGCCGGCATCCCCTCGCGGGTCGTGCTGGGGTATCTGGGAGGTGAGCCTAATCGCATCGGCGGCTACCACATGGTCTGGCAGTCGGACGCCCACGCCTGGGTCGAGGTTCTGATTCCGGGCCGAGGTTGGGTCCGCGTGGATCCAACGGCGGCAGTGGACCCCAGCCGCGTTGATAATCGCAGCGCCTCGCGCCTCCTGGGGGCCAGCGCACCCCTGCGCTTCGAGGTCGACCCATCAGGTGCCTTGATGCGCGCCCTGCGGCAAGCGCGGATGATCGCCGATAGCCTCGACGCCGCCTGGCAGGACTGGGTGTTGGACTTCTCCATCGACCACCAGCGCTCGCTGCTCAGCCGGCTAGGGCTCAAGGACTATCGCGAGACCGGGCTCGCAGTCCTGATGGTGGTCGCCGCGAGCCTGGTCCTGGGTCTGACCCTCTGGGGTTTCATGACCCAGAGGACCCGGCTGTCTCCCTTGGAGGCGGTCTATGACCGGTTCTGCCAGCGCCTGGCGGCCGCAGGTCTGCCTCGGCGCTTGAACGAAGGTCCCAGTGACTACGCTCAGCGCGTGGCCCGATCCCGCCCGGACCTGGCTGCTCCGGTGACGCGCTTCATCGCCCTGTACATCCGGGAGCGCTACGCGCCGAATCCAAGCCCCAACGGGATTGAAGGACTGGAACGCTGTCTGCGGGAGTTTCGGCTTCGCCGCTTCCGGGCCCGCTCCTGATTCCAGCACTACTTGCCGATACAGAAACCCGAGAAGATACGACCCAAGAGGTCGTCCGGCGTAAAGGCCCCGGTGATCTCGCCAAAGGACTGCTGAGCGGCGGCGAGATCGAGGGCGATCAGCTCCAGGCCCGCCCCGGTTGAGAGGGCCCCGCGAGCGGTCTCCAGGTGGGACAGACCCCGCTCCAGGGCCTCTAGGTGGCGCCGGCGGGCGACGAAGGCCCCCTCCGCCATGGACTCGACCCCAGCGCGGGCCTTGATGTGGCGATGGAGTCGGGCGAGTCCCTCGCCGGTGCGGGCGGAGAGGGCGATCTCGTCCTGCCCTGAGGCATCGCTTTCCAGCTCCGCCCCCAGGAGGTCTATCTTGTTGCGGATCAGGGTCACGGGTACGCCCGGGGGGCAGTCCGTGAGTGCGCTCCGGTCCAGTCCCATGGTGGCATCATAGACCCAGAGGACGAGGTCGGAGCGGGCGATCTGGTCACGGGCCCGGCGGACACCCTCCCGCTCCACCGGGTCCTGACTGTCCCGGAGCCCCGCCGTGTCCACCAGGCGAACCGGCAGCCCGTCGACCTGGATGTCGACCCGCAGGAGGTCGCGGGTGGTCCCAGGGATGGGGGTCACGATAGCCGCTTCCGCGCGTGACAGGGCATTCAACAGGCTGGACTTGCCCGCGTTCGGGGGACCCGCGATTGCCACGGTGAAGCCTTCGCGGATACGCTCGCCTTGATGGGCCTCGCCAAGGACCCGCCGGGTCTCGGCGACGAGGGCGTCCAGCTCGTCCGCCACCACCGGCTCGACCCGCAGATCCAGCTCCTCATCCGGAAAGTCGAGGGTGGCCTCCAGGTAGGTCCTCAAGCGGATCAGAGCCTCGATCAGCGAGTCGATGCGTCGAGAGAAGGCCCCCTGGAGGCTGCGCATGGCCAGCCGGGCGCCGAGGGCCGTGGAGCTCTCGATGAGGTCCGCCACCGCCTCCGCCTGGGTCAGGTCCAGCTTACCGTTCAGGAAGGCCCGCTCGCTGAACTCACCGGGCCTGGCCGTGCGGGCCCCCAGCTCCAGACAGCGCCGCAACAGCAGATCCATGACCATGGGGCCCCCGTGACCCTGGAGCTCCAGCACGTCCTCGCCGGTGAAGGAGCGAGGTGCGGGGAACAGGAGGGCGATGCCCTCGTCGATGGCAGAGCCGTCCGCGGACCGGAAGGGGCCAAAGGTGGCATAGCGCGGACGAGGGACTCTGCCGAGGACGGCCTCGGCGATTGGGCGCGCCAGCGGGCCGCTCACCCGGAGGACACCCACGCCACCGAACCCGCGCGGTGTGGCAAGTGCGGCGATGGTCTCGCTCGCCAAGACCGGAGGCCGGCGACCAGGTGCCTCAGCGACGGCGCTTCGCCGCCGCCTTCTCGATGTTACGGGTGATGTGCCACTGCTGGGCGATGGACAGCAGGTTGTTGACGGTCCAGTACAGCACCAGGCCCGACGGGAAGAAGGCGAAGAAGACCGTGAAGACGAAGGGCAGGCTCATCATGATCTTAGCCTGCATGGGATCTGGGGGTGCGGGATTGAGCTTCTGCTGGACGTACATGGAGACGCCCATGATCAGCGGCAGGATGAAGAAAGGATCCGGGGCAGACAGGTTGTCGATCCAGAGAACCCAGGGGGCCTGGCGGAGCTCCACGCTCTCGAGCAGCACCCAGTACAGGGCGATGAAGACCGGGATCTGCACCAGGATGGGCAGGCAACCGCCGAGCGGATTGATCTTCTCGGTCTTGTAGAGCTCCATCATGGCTTGGTTGAGACGCTCCTTGTCGTCTCCGTAGCGGTCCTTCAGGGCCTGGAGGCGGGGCGTGAGCTCCCGCATATTCGCCATGGACTTGTAGCTGGTCTCTGAGAGCTTGTAGAAGACCAGCTTGATCAGGATGGTGAGCACGATGATGGCCCAGCCCCAGTTGCCCACCACCGAGTAGATCTTGGCCAGCAGCCAGTGGATCGGCTTGGCGATCACTGTGAGCCACCCGTAATCCACGGTGAGCTCAAGACCCGGCGCGATAGCCTCCAGGGTGTCCTGCAGCTTAGGTCCGACGAAGAGCTGGTTCTCGAACTGGTGGCTCGCCCCCGCGGCGATAGTCACCGCCGGCGAGTAGTTGCCGATGATGTAGCGGCTGTCGTCTAGGACATTGGTATAGAAGGTCTCGTCGACGCCCCGGGGGGGGATCCAGGCGGCGAGGAAATGGTGCTGGATCATGGCAAACCAGCCGTCGCGAACGGGTCGCTCGAGCTTGGCGTCGCGCATGTCATCGAAGGACACCTTCTTGTACTTGTCCTCCGGGGTGTAATAGACGCCACCCGTGTAGGTATAAATGAAGCGCGAGGCGTTGGGGTCGATCAGGTCCGTGCGTTGCAGTTGGTTGTAGGCCCGTGCAACCAATACGGCGTCACCGCTGTTAACAATCTCTTGGATCAGGGTGACGACGTAGCTACCCCGCTGGAAACCGTAGCGCTTGCGCACTTGGACGCCGGAGGCGTGGGTCCAGGTCAGAACGACCTCCAGGGCGTCCTGACCTGGCTCGAGTACATGGCTGGTGGTCGCGGATTCGAAGATGGCCTCGTGGGTCGGCAGGAGCTCGGGGTCGGTGCCGATGAGTCCGGACTGGGCGAGGAAAAGGTTCGGCGTGTCCGGCTTGAACAGTCGGACCTTGTCTTCCGGGCGCTCAGGGGTGACCGGGTAGTCGAGCAGCCAGGCGCTCACCAGGGTGCCACCACGGCGCGAGATCTCTAGGCGAAAGACGTCGGTTTCGACGCGGATCGGCTCCACGGAGGGAGCGCCCGCCACCTGGCCCCCCGGGACCTTGGCATCCGAGGGGCCGGGCACAGCAACCTGGGGAACGCCCTGAGGAAGGTTTGCGGACGAGTCGCCGGCAGTGGATTGGCTAGCGGCGGGCTGTCCCGCGACGCCCGAAGTGGATGCGGAGCCGTAGTCCTGCATCCAGGCCTGGTAGATCAGCAACAGGACGATGGCGAGTGAAAAAACCAGGACTAGACGCAGGTTATCCATGGAGGGGACTACTGAGACTTCGGTGGGACTGGGTCGACGCCACCCGGATTCCAGGGGTGACAGCGCGAAAGACGACGCAGGGCAAGCAGACCGCCCCGGGCCAAACCGTGCCGCTGGATCGCCTCAACGGCGTAGTGGGAGCACGATGGGTGGAACCGGCAGTGGGGCCCCAGCATCGGACTGACTAGGTACTGGTAGGCGCGGATTAGGAGAATCACAATTCGTCCCATGTCAAGCTCCTGATTAGATCCCATGCCTGATCAAGGGTCTGCCTTAGACGGTCAGGGGGGAGCAGGCGCGCATCCCGCGCACAGAGCACAACTATATCCACGGGTGGCAATTGAGCCGCCCGAATTCTAAAACTCTCCCGGGCAATCCTCTTCAGCCGATTCCTGTCAACCGCTCGCCTAGCGGAACGCTTAGAGATTGCCAGACCTAGACGGGCTCTCGGTGTGGTTCCATGCCGAACGAGCACGGTGAATCCGCTGCCGGAAATCCGTTTCGATCCCTCGAAGACGCGTCGAAAGGCGGTCGCATCCCTGAGACGACTTGCGGGTGGGAACCTAGGGGCTGGTGATTGGGTTGGCGCCGCGATACTCGATGCACCGTTCAGGGCGTTAGGCGGACGCGGCCTTTGGCGCGACGCGCCGCAAGTACTTTGCGCCCGTTCCGAGTTGCATTTCGCGCACGAAAACCATGGGTGCGGGCGCGTTTGATTCGACTGGGTTGGAACGTTCGCTTCATTTTCTAGACGCTCGCTGGACGGGCTCGGGCTTAGTCGTGACCCGAGGAACAAAGACTGCGAAAGGTAAGAGGTTTCGGCCTTCCAGTCAACTTGCTTAGGGAACCTATGACGCGGAACCTATGACGGACACGCCTGTGGATAACCAGACGGTTGGGGGATAGACTGGCGGCTCGTTGATCCGCTGAAGTCGCCAGGAGGACAGGGATGTGAGAAGTCAGACCTGATTGGCAAGAGCGGGGGCGAGGATAACCAACGGTCCTGGAGGGTTTGGGTGGATCTCTGGAAACATTGCGTCAAGTATCTGCAGGGTGACCTCACGACTGCGGAGTTCAATACGTGGATACTCCCGCTCCAGGCCCGGGTTGAAGGCCCGATGCTTCGGCTGTTTGCGCCGAACAAGTTCGTACGGGACTGGGGACAGCAGCACTACGAGGGGCGTATCAGGGAGCTTTGCGGGCGCTTAAGCAGCGGCTCGGTGATCCGGGTCAGTTTCGAGATCGGTGGGATCGAAAGATCTCATGACCCGGTAAGGGCGCGCGGCACAATGGGTGGCCCCGTTCTTGCGCGCTCGGACATCCGGCGCGCAGAAGGAAATCTGAATCCTGAGTTCACCTTCGACACCTTTGTGGAGGGCAAATCCAACCAACTCGCTCGGGCAGCTTCGATCCAGATTGGCCAGAATCCGGGCATCGCCTACAACCCCCTTTTTATCTACGGCGGCGTAGGGTTGGGCAAGACCCACCTGATGCACGCGGTGGGCAATACCATCCTTGACAGCAAACCCGAGGCCCGAGTGGTCTACCTGCATTCCGAACGCTTCGTCGCCGAGATGATCCGGTCCCTACAACACAACAAGATCGACGACTTCAAGAAGACGTACCGTTCCGTTAACGCTTTATTGATAGACGACGTCCAGTTCTTCGCCGGCAAGGACCGGTCTCAAGAGGAATTCTTTCATACTTTCAACGCTTTGTTTGAATCGAGACAACAGATTGTGCTCTCGAGCGACCGCTTTCCGAAGGAGGTCGCGGGCCTCGAAGAACGACTGAAGTCTCGCTTCGGTTGGGGGCTCACCGTCGCGATCGATCCTCCAGATCTGGAAACCAGCGTGGCGATCCTGCACAGCAAGGCAAGTCAGCTCGGGGTCAACTTGCCGGAGGATGTTGCATTCTTCGTTGGGCGGCGGATCCGCTCCAATATCCGAGAGCTTGAGGGGGCACTGCGACGATTGGTCGCGAACTCCCAGTTTACGGGCAACCCGATCTCGATGGAGTTCGCCAAGGAGGCACTACGTGACATGCTGGCCGCTCAAGACAAGCAAGTGAGCATCGAAAACATCCAGAAGACCGTGGCAGAGTATTACAACTTGCGCGCTTCGGACCTGTTATCTGCGAAGCGCAGCCGCTCCATCGCCAGGCCACGTCAAGTTGCCATGGCGTTGGCGAAGGAGCTTACAAAGAAGAGCTTGCCCGAAATCGGTCAGGCCTTCGGCGGACGCGACCACACGACGGTGCTGCACGCTACGCGTAAGGTCAAGGAACTGGTTGACAGCGACGCGAGCATTGAAGAGGACTACAAGAACCTGTTGAGGACACTGACTTCCTAGCTGTGGATATTCTGTGCACGGTTATTTCCGAAAAACCGTGCACCGCTTTTCAACACGATGATGCTTCGCCAGCACACAGCATCATATGTCCACATCCGTCTGTTTTAAAAGAAGAATTAGACGTTTTCACGGATATCCACGATGCTAATTACTGGTATTATTCTCCTTATATAAGAAGATTAAGAGGAAGAGTGCATGGAGATTGTTGTCAACCGGGACCACCTGCTGCCCGTGCTGAGTCGGGGAGCCGGGGTCGTGGAACGAAGGCAGACACTACCGATTCTCGGAAACATGCTCATCCGCGCGGCCGAATCATGCATGGTGGTGGTGAGCACAGACCTAGAGGTTGAAGTGCGTGGTAGCTGCCAGGCACAAATATTTCAGCCCGGCGAGGTGACGGTACCGGCGCGAAAGTTCTTGGATATCGTTCGGAATCTTCCGGATGGCTCCGATCTTAGGCTCAAGATGACTGGGGAGCGTTGTCAGATTGTCTCCGGCCGAGGTCGTTACGTCCTCGGCACCTTACCGGCGGCCGATTTCCCGCTCATGCAGCCAGAGCCGGAAACGCGAGAGTTTGCAGTTGAGGAGAGTTCGTTTCGGCGGCTCTTGGAGAAGACCTGGTTTGCGATGGCGCAGCAGGACGTTCGGTACTATCTGAACGGATTGCTCTTGGAGGTCGATGCAACGGGGATTCGAGGGGTTTCTACGGATGGGCACCGGTTGGCGCGTTTCGATCTGTTGGTGGCTCTAGAGTGGGATGGAGAAAAGTGCAGCGTAATCGTGCCCTATAAGACTGTCATGGAGCTGCGGCGGCAAGTCTCCGTTAGCGCTTCGCCCGTTAGGATTGCCGTCGGAGACAGGGCCATCCGGTTTGAGATCGGGGACTTGGTGACAACTTCCAAGCTGATTGATGGACGTTTCCCGGAGTATGAAAGAGTGATCTCGGTTGCCCTTGGACGGAAAGCAGTGCTGGCGAAGGAACGGCTCAAGGGTGCGCTAACGCGGGCTTCGGTGCTGTCAAACGAGAAGTACAGAGGGATTCGGCTGGAGTTTCAAAGGAACATACTTCGGCTGCAGGCGCACAACCCAGAGCAAGAGGAGGCAGTGGAAGAGATGGATGTGGCTTTGGACGGAGAACCTGTAACGCTGGGCTTTAACGTGGGGTATCTCGCCGATGTGCTCGGGGCTGCGGAGGGGGAGCAGGTCGAGGTTTGGTTTGAGGACGGGAACACTAGCTCTATTTGGCGTGGGCTAGATGCTCCCGAGGAAGCCTTCGTTGTTATGCCTATGAGGCTCTGAGGACTGTCAGATCCGGGTGGCAACCTGTGCCGGCGGGGTACTTAGGCACAGTGTTCCACGTGGAACGTGGGCTTCGATCCGCATTCACTCTCACCTTTCCAGCGGGCGCGTCTCCGCGCGACCTTCCGTAAGAGCCCATCTCTCTAGGATGTAGCCAGGTCGTCCGCAGCGGAGCAAGGACAGGGCGGGGCTGTTCACGCGGCATGTCACACTGACTGCCTATTCTGGGATCAAAAATGACTTACGACTCGACGAATATCAAGGTCCTACGGGGGCTGGACGCCGTCCGCAAACGTCCCGGCATGTACATCGGCGATACCGACGATGGGACGGGCCTCCATCATATGGTGTTTGAGGTGGTAGATAACGCGATCGACGAAGCCCTCGCTGGTTATTGCACGGAGGTGCGGGTAACCCTGCATCGAGACGGATCCGCGGCGGTTATCGACAATGGGCGCGGAATACCGGTCGACATCCATGAGGAGGAAAAGCGCTCCGCCGCTGAGGTCATTCTCACTGTGCTCCACGCGGGAGGTAAATTCGACGACAACTCCTATAAGGTCTCCGGAGGACTTCACGGCGTTGGCGTGTCAGTCGTCAACGCCTTATCGGAGAAGCTCTTTCTGCGTGTCCGCCGAGGAGGGCACGTTTACGAGCAGCAATATCGCCTCGGCGTGCCTCAGTATCCGCTAGAACAAGTCGGGGACACCGAAGCAACCGGAACCGAAGTGCGATTTACCCCATCCGCGCAGATCTTCTCGAACCTGGGCTTCCACTACGACATCCTTGCCGGAAGGCTTCGCGAGCTATCCTTTTTGAACTCGGGTGTTCGCATCGTCCTGCATGAAGAGGCGACGGGACGTGAAGATGTGTTCGAGTATCAAGGGGGGATTCGGGCGTTCGTGGATTTTCTCAATCGCAACAAGGCACCGATTCATCCTAGCATCGTCTACTTCACGGCCGAGCGAAGTTCCGTGGTTGTGGAGTTGGCCCTTCAATGGAACGAAGGGTTCCAGGAGACGATCTTCTGTTTCACAAACAATATCCCGCAGCGAGACGGTGGTACCCACCTTGCTGGCTTCCGTGCTGGGCTCACGCGAACCCTTAACGGCTACATCGAGCGAGAAGGTCTTGACCGCAGTCAGAAAGTCCACGCCATCGGAGACGATGCGCGGGAGGGCCTGACCGCCGTGCTCTCCGTCAAGATCCCTGATCCCAAGTTCTCATCGCAAACGAAGGACAAGCTTGTTTCGTCTGAGGTCAAGGGCATCGTCGAATCCCTCGTGGTGGATCATGTGACCCAGTTTCTGGAGGAACAACCGGGGGAAGCGAAGATCATTGCCGGGAAGATGCTCGAAGCCGCCCGCGCTCGTGAGGCTGCACGCAAGGCAAGGGACATGACTCGGCGCAAGGGCGTGCTCGATGTCGCCGGATTGCCGGGCAAGCTCGCTGACTGTCAGGAGAAGGATCCTTCCCGCTCGGAGTTGTATCTGGTGGAGGGAGACTCTGCAGGTGGATCCGCAAAGCAAGGGCGTGACCGGGCATTTCAGGCGATTCTGCCACTAAAGGGTAAGATCTTGAACGTGGAGAAGGCTCGGTTCGACAAGATGCTTTCCTCCGCGGAGGTTGGGACGCTGATTACCGCATTGGGCTGTGGTATTGGTCGCGAGGAGTACAACCCGAACAACCTGCGCTATCACCGCATCATCGTGATGACGGATGCGGACGTGGACGGTGCCCACATCCGCACCCTGCTCCTTACGTTCTTCTATCGACAGATGCCGGAGCTCATCGACCGAGGCCATGTCTATATTGCTCAGCCTCCCCTGTACAAGATCAAGAAGGGAAGGCAAGAGGACTATCTGCTCGACCAATCAGAGCTTGACAATGCGATGCTTCAGGCGGCCCTCGACGGTGCTGACCTGGTTGTTGCAGCTGGAGCACCAGCCCTTGCCAGGACCGCTTTAGAAGCCCTCGCCCGGGACTATCAGTTGTTTGTGGGAATCTCTAGGCGACTCGGGCAACGATACGATCCACTCTTTCTAGAGCAGCTAATTCATTCACCTCCCATCGACCCCTATTCCTCAATTCACCAGGAGGCGATGACTGAGTGGTGTCAAACAGTTGAGAATGGGTTGAACAACCCACCTACCCCAGGCCTGCGCTATGCCATAGCCTATGAGGCAGGTCAAGCAGGACGGTCCGGGCATCTCCTTTTGACCCGGTTAGTCCACGGAATTCCGGAAACCCGCTTCATACCGTCGGATTTCTTCCACACGGCGGACTACGCGAAACTCGTGGAGTTCGCACAAAAGCTCGAGGGACTACTCGGCGAAGGCGCCTACATGTCTCGGGGGGAACGGCGAATGGAGATCACTGACTTAGGGGAAGGTATCCGCTGGCTCCTATCGGACGCTCAACGGGGCTACAGTATTCAGCGCTACAAGGGTCTCGGCGAAATGAATCCCGAACAGCTCTGGGAGACCACCATGAACCCCGAGACCCGACGCCTGCTGAAGGTGACAATCGAGGACGCCGTCGCAGCAGATCAGATTTTCAGCACTTTGATGGGTGACAACGTGGAGCCGAGACGCGAGTTCATCGAGCGGTATGCGCTCGATGCGGAGAACATCGACATCTAGCGGTGGCCCAAGTCCGCCCCTCCCCCGAAACGCCCTGCTGAGACGGATCTTCGGCGGATTCCGGCTGCTTTTCTCCCTGACGACGATGGTACGACGCCTACCCGGAGAAAAAGAGGGGCGGTCGCCGTGTTTGTTTCCTCACCCCGTCCTCTCCCAGAGGGATAGGGAGAAAAGTGGTGCGCAGGGCGCGGCTTCCACGGCAACTAAGCCGTACCACGCACGCGAACCTACCGTTCTCCAGGCAGCTGTGCGACCGAAGACTCGATCCACGCCTCGGCATCCCGATTGATATCGGCCGCACGCCGCCCCTGGGTGGCGATCGGGGCGCCAACGACGAGGTCAATCACGCCCGGGTACTTAAGTAAGCTCCGTCTACTCCAGAAAACCCCCGCATTGTGCGCAACGGGTATCACCGGGCGGCCACTCCTCTCGGCCAGGATAGCTCCACCGATCCCGTAAGACCTCCGCTCGCCAGGTGCTACCCGAGTTCCTTCCGGGAAGACAATGACCAATCGTCCCAGCTCCAACCATCTTATTCCTCTATCAAGTAGCTGCTTCACCGCCCGACGACCCGCGGAACGATCGATGGCAATCGGTTCAAAGGCAGCGAGTGCTAAGCCGAAGACGGGGATCCGAACCAGCTCCCGCTTCAGTACCCAGGTTTGCGCCGGGGGAAACAGCGCTCTTATCGCGATGGTCTCCCATGCAGACTGGTGTTTGCAGAATACGATCGCGCCCCCTACAGGGACATTCTCCAACCCCTGAACCCGATAGCCCAATCCGCAGATGGCCCTCAGCAGGATGAGAACTGACCGAGCCCATGTGCGTGCGATCGAGGTGAGCCACCGGTTAGGGACGAACCGTGCCAACAGAATGATAGGTACCCCGAAGAGGACGACCGAACAGCAAAGCAAGAGGTAAAAAACCCCGGATCTCAGCCAAATCACGGCGGGGGTCCGAACGCCAGTAGATGGTCAACAGCCCCCGCTAGGTCGGGGAAAACGGGTACATCCTCCAGGAGTGCAAGCTCACGCGCTAGAGTCCTTTCTCCTTTTCCGGTCCGGACCAGCCAGGGCACCATCTGGGCTGCCCTCGCCGCCTTTACGTCGCCGATGGAGTCACCGATAAAGGGCACGCCGACAAGCGACAAACCTAAGCGCTTGCCTACGGAAAACAACAGCCCCGGCAGCGGCTTGCGGCAGTTGCATCCGTCTGACGGGAGGTGCGGGCAGAACGCGATCATTTCGAGCTGGGCGCCCTGCGCCGCCAGTAGATCCCGAAGCTTCTTGTGCATTGCGTTGAGCTCGGCGAGCCCAAAAAGCCCTCGAGCCAGTCCAGATTGGTTGGAGACGACGCAAATCCGATATCCCCCGTGCCAGAGGCGTGAGAGCGCCTCGATGCTGCCCGGGAGGGGGACCCACTCCTCGGGACTCTTGACATAGGCGTCCGAGTCTTCGTTGATGACCCCATCGCGATCAAGGATGATGAGTCGCTCAACCATCCGACTTGCCTTGGAACTCGGAGACTCGTTTAGGACCCTCGATGAGACGAGCCTCGCGCTTCTCAAGTCTGGCCATCTTTGACCAGAAAGCCTCAGAGAGATCGATGTCCTGAGCGATCCCTGTTCCGAGTACCAGGACAAGCAGGTCAGCAACCACCTCAGCGAGCTTTGACTCTCCCGGTCCCTGGGTGACGCAGCGTGAGATCTCTCCAAGCTCCTCCGCCATCAGGGAGATACGATAGGTCATCTCTTCGCCTCCCAGCTCACGGAACCGATGCTTCCGGTGAAAGGGGCTAACCGCCTCCGTCATGGCTTCGAAGGAGTCAGTTTCCATGATAGGACTCAGCGTAGGAGGGAGATGTCGGCGACCCCCATGAAGGCCTCTAGGACCTTTGATAGCAAAGCCTGACGGTTCCTTCGTACCAAAGGTTCGTCGACCATTACCATGACTTCGTCGAAGAAGCGATCGACGTCTTCCCGGAGCTCTGCCAGACGCCCGAGGGCGGCAGCAAAATCCTGTCGATCCAACAGGGGGCTGATCACCTCTCGCAGCTCCAGGACCCGCCGCCAGAGGAGGTTCTCTGCGGGTAACGTGAACAGCGTCGGATCCGGTTCCGGAAAGGCACCAGCCGCAACCTCCCCCTTCAGGAGCAGGTTGCGGATGCGTTTGTTCGCGGCGGCGAGGGCTTCCGCAGCCGGTAGCCGCCGAAACTCGTGCACTGCCCGAACGCGGCGATCGATCCGACTGGGGGTGGTGTCGCCGGCGGCGAGCACCGCCTCTACCCTGTCTTCGGGGATTCCCTGGTCATGGTAATAGCCCGGAAGCCGATCCAACATGTAGCCAAGAACACCCTCGACTGTCCCAGCCTCCAGCATGCCCGCCGGATACCCGGCAGCGGCTTCCTCCAAACCAGCCCGAAGGTCGATCTCCAGCGGCGTCTCGATGAGCACCCGCAGCACCCCAATCGAGGCCCGGCGAAGTCCGTACGGATCCTTGGCCCCGGTCGGTCGTTCTCCGATGCCAAAAATGCCAACCAGCGTGTCGAGCCGGTCCGCTAATCCAACCAGACGCCCGCAGGGCGAGACTGGGAGGGTGTCCCCGGCGTACCGGGGCTTGTACTGTTCCTCCATGGCCGAACTGACGCAGGGATCCTCTTGCCCGTTGGCCGCGTAGTAGCCCCCCATAGTGCCCTGAAGACTGGGGAACTCGTAGACCAGGGTACTGACGAGGTCGCACTTCGCCAAGAGCGCCGCGCGGCGGATTAACTCAGGTGCCCCGCCCACAACGGGCGCCAGGGCGCCGCCAAGGGCGGCCACCCTCCGGCTCTTGTCGGCAACGGAACCGAGTCGATCCTGGAAAACCACCGACTCCAGTTTCGGGAACAGACTATCCAGGGGCCTCTTGAGGTCTTGCTCCCAAAAGAACTGCGCGTCGGCGAAGCGCGGCCGGATAACTCGTTCGTTTCCCGCGCGGACCTGTTGCGGGTCCCGGCTCTCGATGTTGGCGATGGCAATGAAATGGTTGTCTAGGCTGCCGTTCTTTTTTCGAATCGGGAAGTACCTCTGGTTCTTCTGCATCGTCTCGATCAGGACTTCCGCCGGAACCGAAAGGAAAGCCGCATCGAAACGACCTAGGATAGCCTGCGGCCATTCCACGAGAGCCGTCACCTCATCGAGCAGTTCGGGGTCGATCTGGGGGTCCATGCCACTCTCGGCGCATAGCGCCGTGATCTGATCAAGGATCAACTGCCGGCGGCGCTCGAAGGATGGCTCCACGAAACCAGGGTTCCGAAGCCGATCTGGGTATTCCTCCGCTCGGTGAATAGGAATGAACTCTGGGTGGTGGAACCGATGCCCACGGGTCTCGGGGGCGGCCGAGACGCCGAGCACTTGACCCTCTATCGGCGACTCACCGAAGAGGAGGCAAACCCAATGGACGGGGCGCACAAACTCCGCATCCCCCTCGCCCCAGCGCATGCGCTTCGGGATCGGAAGCCCCGATAAGGCCTGTTCCAGCATCTCCGGGACCAGTGAGACCGTCTCCGCCCCCGCCGAGCGGCTTCGGAATACGAGCCATTCGCCTTTTTCTGACCCTTCCCGCTCCAACTCCTCGACCCTCACCCCACAGGAACGTGCGAAACCCTCAGCTGCTCGCGTAGGGGCTCCGTCGGCGCCAAAGCTGGCGCTCACCGCAGGCCCGCGCCGCAGGACCTCTTGGTCGGGTTGGCGACCTGCGAGTTGTCGAACCAAGAGCGCGAGCCTTCGGGGGGTCGCGAAGGACTCGATCCCGTCGAAGCTGAGTCCTCGTTCGGTGAGCCGCGCCTTGAAACCCTCCGCAAGGGCGTCTGAGAGCCCCTTGAGCGCGGTCGGCGGAAGCTCCTCGGTTCCCACTTCGAGAAGCAAATCCTGATTCTGGTACGTCATAGGGCCCCCTTATCGCTGCAACATCGGGAAGCCGAGGGCCTCCCGACTGTTGAAATAGGCCTGGGCCACCGCGCGCGCTAAGGTGCGAACCCTCAGGATGAAGCGTTGCCGCTCCGTAACCGAGATCGCTCCCCGGGCGTCGAGCAGGTTGAAGGTGTGAGAGGCCTTGAGGACCTGCTCATAGGCGGGCAGGGGCAGATTTGAGTCCACTAGACTGCTGCTGAGCCTCTCGCAGGTATCGAACTGGGCAAACAAGGTAGGCACGTCCGCCCTCTCGAAGTTGAAGGTCGATTGCTCTATCTCGTTTTGTAGAAACACATCCCCGTAGGTGACGGTGCCGCCACCCGGTGAACGGCTCCAGATCAGATCGTAGACGCTCTCCGCACCCTGCAGGTACATCGCGATTCGCTCGAGACCATAGGTGATCTCCCCGCTGACGGGACGGCAATCAAGTCCACCGACCTGCTGAAAGTAAGTGAACTGGGTAACCTCCATCCCATTCAGCCAGACCTCCCAGCCCAAGCCCCAGGCACCGAGCGTGGGGGACTCCCAATTGTCCTCGACGAACCGGATGTCGTGTACCAGCGGGTCGATGCCGAGGGATCTGAGCGAATCCAGATAGAGGTCCTGTATCTCGAGCGGGGAGGGTTTCAACAGCACTTGAAACTGGTAATAGTGCTGCAGGCGATTGGGATTCTTCCCATAACGCCCGTCGGTCGGGCGACGAGACGGCTGCACGTACGCCGTCCGCCAGGGCTCGGGACCGATGGAGCGTAGGAAGGTCGAGGGGTGGAAGGTCCCCGCCCCTACCTCCATGTCGTAGGGTTGAACTACGACGCAGCCGAGGGCGGCCCAGTACCGCTCCAATGCAAAGATCAAACCCTGGAAGGTCGAGACGTCCTCGCGGTCCAGACTCACCTGCGCCTCCTACTCACAACAACGATGCGGTCGAGCAGTATAGCGAGTAGCTCCTTCTGTTCGCATTAACCGAGACGGCCGACGACGGCCAGAAACAGAATGGCCCCTGACGTCGCAACAACGGGGCATCGCCTCTGCGGCGTCCGTCGAACGCTGCGGGTCCCGACCCCAGGGTTGCGCTCGGCTCGAGCGGCGCCGGCTCCGCGCGCTGGGCGCCCGAGCTGGGCATTCATGAAGCAAGGGAACCCAAGCGTGAGTATCGTTTCTTATTCCGGCCACAGCCCGCGAATAGCGGCAACCCCCTGGGCGCCGTGCCGGAAGGCGACGTCCAGGTCTGCGGGGTGGAGCCCCCCCAGTGCGAAGACCGGCAGGGGGACTGGGTCCACCAGCTCGGCGAAGCGGGTCCAGCCCAGGGGGGTGAATCCGGGGTGACTTGCGGTCGCTCGCACGGGGGAAAGCAGGGCATAGTCGAGGCCGAGGGCGGCGGCGCGGGCCAGCTCGCCGGTGTCGTGGCAGGAGGCGCCCACGAGGTCTCCGGGGAGTCCGGGGCGGCTTTCCAGGGCGGCGAGGGCGCGGGCGGGCAGGTGCAGCCCGTGGCGGGGTATCTCGGCGACCTCGCGCGGGTCCCGATTGAGCAGTAGTTGGGCTCCAGCAGGCGCGCAAAGCGCGAAGGCATCCTCGGCGAGGCGCCGGTACTCGGCTCGCTGAAGCTCGTGGGCGCGCAGCTGAACCAGTCCCACGCCGCTATTGATGACCGCCTCCAGGCGTTTCAGGAAGGCCGCCGGGGCGTTCGGGTCCGCACCCGTGATGAGCAAGAGCGGGGGCAGCCGCAGGGCTGTGATGATGGGGCGGTCCGCCGCGGGAAAGGCGTCGGGGTCCATGGACTCGGGGCGAAGCCAGGCCAGGGGCTGGCCCTCCAGACCCTGGGGATCACCCGCGTAGCGCGACACCCGGCGGACGTCCAGCAGGATATGGCGGTCTCCGTAGTCGTGGTGGATCCGGATCAGGGGCTGGCTTTCCCGGACGGAGATCCCCAGCTCTTCCGCCAGCTCGCGCGCGAGACCCCGCTCGGGGTCCTCCCCCGGCTCCAACTTGCCGCCGGGGAACTCCCAGAGGCCCCCCTGATGGACATGGTCGGGGCGGCGGGTCACCAGGATACGGCCGTGGGGATCCGTGATGGCCCCGGCCATGACGTGGATCTGCTTCAGGAGCGGTACTCGGCGTTGATGCGGACGTAGTCGTAGGAGAGGTCGCAGGTCAGGACCTGGACCTGGGACCGGCCCCGTCCCAGGTCGACCCGGATCAGGATCTCCGGATGCCGCATCACCGCGGCCCCCGCCTCCTCCGTGTAGCTTGGCGCCCGTCCCCCCGCTTCCACGATCAGGACCGGGCCGAGCCAGATACGCACCCGGTCGATCTGCAGGTCGTCGAGGCCAGCGCGGCCTACTGCCGCGAGGATGCGTCCCCAGTTGGGGTCCGAGGCGAAGAGGGCGGTCTTGATTAGGGGCGAATGGGCGATGGTATAGGCCACCCGCCGGGCCTCCGCCAGGTCCAGGGCGCCTTCGATAGCCACCCGAACCAGCTTGGTGGCCCCCTCTCCGTCGCGCACGACGGCGGTGGCCAGATCCAGGCAGAGGGCCTCTAGGGCGGACCGGAAGGAGGTGCCATCGGGGCCCTCGGCATCCGTGATGAGCGGATTGCCCAAGGCCCCGGTGGCCGCGAGCACGCAGGCGTCGTTGGTGGAGGTGTCTCCGTCCACCGTGATGGCATTGAAGGAGCCGTCGACGGCCTCCTTGAGGCAGTCCTGGAGCACAGCGGGGTCAACGGCCGCGTCGGTGGCCAGGAAAGCGAGCAGGGTGGCCATGTCCGGGCAGATCATACCGGCCCCCTTGGCCATGCCAGTGAGGGTGGCGGTGCGTCCTGACAGGTCGAACTGACGGGAGACGAGCTTGGGCACCGTGTCGGTCGTCATGATGGCGCGCGCCGCCCGGGGCCATCCGTTCGCGGTGAGGCTGGCAACCAGGGAAGGCAGGGCGGCGGTGATAGGTTGCACCGGCAGGTGCTCGCCGATCACGCCCGTAGAGAAGGGCAGCACCTGGTCCCGTTTCGTCCCTGTGAGGTCCCCGAGGGCCTGGCAGCTGGCCTCTGCATCGGCAAGCCCCCGGGGGCCAGTACCGGCGTTGGCATTGCCTGAGTTGATGAGCCACCAGCGCGGCGTGGTCGCGGCCAGGTGGGACCGGGCCAAGGTCACGGGCGCGGCGCAAAAGGCATTGCGGGTGAAGGTGGCGGCGCAGCTTCCTCCTTCCGTCAGCGCCACCAGCACCAGGTCGTCCCGGTCCCGATAGCGGATGCCGGCGGCCGTGGCCGCCAGGCGAATGCCGGTTACTGGTGTGTAGGGAAGGTCCTCTGTTTCCATGGCGTGCGCTTATGCGGCCTTGCCGTGGCACTGCTTGTACTTCTTGCCCGATCCGCAGGGGCAGGGCTCGTTGCGTCCTACCTTGCGGCCATCGCGCACGAAGGGCTGATGGGGGATGCCTTCGGCGACCGCCTGGGCACGAGATTCCGCGTCGAGCTCGGCATCTTCGGGCTCTCGGAAGCCCTTGAACTCCTCGTGCTGGAACTCGAAGTCCCGGGCCGGGGCAGGGGCGGGCCCCAGGTCGGCGAGCAGATCCGGGGTCTGGATCTGGAGCTTGGAGAGGGTGCCCACCACTTCCTGCTTGATGCTGTCGAGAAGGGC
>Ga0209254_10001480_pt1 | contig 21065 bp, 19 predicted proteins | sample FrelakmetDIP11DI_FD_187148 | JGI IMG/M metagenome (GOLD analysis project Ga0209254, IMG submission 187148) | Freshwater lake sediment microbial communities from the University of Notre Dame, USA, for methane emissions studies - DIP11 DI (SPAdes)... | ecosystem: Environmental > Aquatic >...
ATGAGTACGGCCAGGATCGAAGATATAGAACCAACAGCGGTTGCGATCCCCAGATAAGCCAGGAGGGTCCCGAAAACCATCGGGTTACGGCAGTATTGATATACCCCGTCCACCAACAGCTTCTGTGTGGCCATCACCGGCAGGGGAGTCCCGTTCGCCTTCGAGAACTGGGAGTAAACCGTACTGAAAGCAAAATAAAACCCAACGACCGCCATGAGGATGCCAAGGATCACATTCCAGGGTCCTAGATCAAGCGGGGGAAAGCCGAATTTCACGTCCAAATTGGGAAATACTACGACCAGCAAATAGGGGATCAGGAACACAAAGAGGGTTCCCCCCACAAGCACCGATATCAGGATCCTCACCCACAGGGGGTATTCCCGGCCTGCCCATTTAGTGAATAGATTCATCACTAACCTCCCGGCGGATTCTTGAATCAATTGAATCCTGCCACCTACATTGTACAACAATCCATTTCGGATCTGTTAATTTGATCAGCTGCTTTTCTTGGGTACTTGATCCATGATGTATTCCGCTAATGCGGTGATTGTGAGCGCCGGATTGGCGTTCAAATTGGCGGGCACCACCGACCCATCAGCTATGTATAATCCGGGGTATCCGAACACCCTGCCCTGCCGATCGACCACACCTTCCCCCTGTGATTCGCCCATCACGCACCCGCCCAGGATATGCGCGGTGGTGGGGGCATCCAGCAGCACCTCGAACCAGCTGCCCTTGGGGTAGCCATCCATTTTTTCCGACATCCGCCAGGTTACCTGGTTAGCGATGGGGATATAGGATGGGATCCGCTTTCCCGCCGCAGGAAGTACGGAGCTCAGCCCTAATTTTCCATGGCGAAGGGTTAGATAATTTTCGGTGGACTGCATCACCAAAATGACCGAGGTCCGGGCACTCATCCCGGGGATCCATAGCGCCCTTAGAAATTGGTAAGGGTGCCGCACCAGGGTGCCCAGGAACCGCAGCCAGCGCGGGATTGATCCCCCGCCGTCGGTGAGCACGGTCGCAATCGCGTAGAGTACATCCGAACCTTTGTTGTATCGTACGATCTCAATATGGGTGTTCTTATCCGGATAGATCCCGGAGGTGATGGCTATGTGATCGTTCCAGTCTGTAGAATTATCGCGCGAGTCAACCCCGAGGATGGCCTCCGAGTTGGTGCGGGTCATTTCGCCCAGCCGGTCCGAAAGACCCGGGAGCATTCCGGACTCCTTGCATTTGAAAAGCAGGTCCACCGTGCCCATCACTCCCCCGCTGAAAACCACACCTCCTGTTTTGTAAATCTTATTCTGACGAAATAACCCGTGCGAAGAACGGGCAAGCACTTCATAACCACCATCGTCCAATGGACGCACACCTGTCACCTCGGTATCCGGGAAGATCTCGACACCCAGCTTCTCGGCTAGATAGAGGTAATTGAGGTCCAGGGTATTTTTTGCCCCGGTCGGGCAGCCAATCATGCAGGCTCCGCACAGCTTGCAGCCGGTCCGCTCGGGTCCTTCTCCGCCAAAGAAGGGGTCGGAAACAGTCTTTTCCGGTTCACCAAAGAAAACCCCCACCGGGTTGATATGGAAGGTATCCTCTCCGCGTAATTCTTTGCCCACTTCGCGCAGGAGGCGGTCAGCATTGCCCACACTGGGGCAATTCACTGCCCCAAGCATACGCCGGGCTTCGGTAAAGAAAGGAGTGAGTAAAGTTTTCCAATCCCCCCGCCCCCATTCAGCTTTTTCGAAGATTTCGTCATCCGGGATAATGAGCTGGTTGGCATATACCAGGCTGCCGCCGCCAACACCGGTCCCATGCAGCACAAGGACATGCCGCAGGAGGGTTAGCGCCTGGATCCCTAAAAGGCCAAGCCCGGGCATCCATACTGATTTACGCAGGTTCCAGTTAGTTTTCGGGAAATCTGATGGTTTGTATCGCCTCCCTTTTTCCAACACCGCCACCCGGTAGCCTTTCTGCGCCAGGCGGAGCGTGGAGACCGATCCGCCAAATCCCGAACCGATCACGATGAAATCAAATGAGAGTTGGTCAGGCATAAAAAGTATTCCGATAGTTGAATGAGACTTTAAAAAAACACATGAATGTATTAACCCTCAGCTAATCTCCGGTTACGCAGCGCCCACAATTTGGAAAATCGAACGATCGAAAAAGCGCTCTTTCGAGCGCTCAAGAATGAATGAGGTTTAAATTACTTTACAGACAGCACATGGTATTCAAACTTGTAACCGACCTCTTCAACCAAAGCCTGCACCTTGGTGCGGATCTCGGCATAATTGAAGGTGTAGGAATAATCCTTGCCAAATTGCGTGGATTGTTCCTGGATAGTGCCTGACCGGGCACCGCTGAAGGTGTTGTAGCTTTCGGTCTTGACCCCGAACCCGCTGTCCATATCCCCCCCGGAGGAAAAACCCGACCCTGCCTCGGTCAGCATTTCGGAGTATTTGACCGTTTTAGCACTATCATCAATCCGCAGCTTGAGAGAATAGGTCAGCTTTTTCTTGGAAAGGAACGCCTTTCGTTCGGCGATGACCGCAGAGAAATCCCATAATCCCCTTTTTTCATTCCATTTTCCGTTGTAAGGTTCGAGGGATTCCTTTATTTGTTTAATCAGATTGGGATCAGCCATTTTTTCCTCTGTAGATGGACGTGACGAACTCCATAAATTCTAGCATTACTTTTCTCAATAACGAATCAAAACATACCTGGAAAAGGATTCTTGTACGCGTCTTGAAAGTATAAGTTGAAATTAATTATCACGCGGTTCCTTGTCCGAGGGAGTAGTGCCTTCATGATAATGCGGTTTGATTTCCTTAAGATAAATCAAATACACCAGGAACCCCGCACAAATGATCCCCAGGATGACGAACATACCCAGAGTAAAGATAAATTCAGAGGAACCCCCGCTAGCAGGTGTTGGCGTGAAGGACATTACAAAACTCCTCGTCTTTTCAAATAATAACCGACAGAAGATTGAAATTCGTCTTTGCTTCCTTCCTCGCTATTGCGGCATGATTGATTTCATCTGGTTGTAAATGATCCCGGCAGCGCGTTTGGGCATCAACCGGCTAAGGATGTCCATCATGACGGCATCGTTTCCGATTAAAACCCTGTAGGAATTCTTCTCGATACCCTTTATTATTTTCTCTGCAGCAACGGGGGGTGCCGTCATCTTGATTTTATTCTCCGCAACCGCCGCGCCACCGGGTGCCGAGACACCCGAGTTTGCCGCGATATTGGTACCGATCGCCCCGGGGAAAACCACCGTGACTCTCACTGGGGTATCCAGAAGCTCTGAATTCAATCCCTCAGTAAAAAGTTTCACCGCCGCCTTGGATGCGCCATAGATCGTCTGCCCTGGAACCGGCAGAAAGCCGCCCATGCTGGATACATTGACCAGGTTTGCTTCCGGGCGGGCCAACAGGAGGGGCAAGAATACCTTGGTCATGTTGATGGTGCCATACAAATTTACCTGGAGCACCCGGTCAATATCCTCGAAAGTCAGATCCTTCACCCGGACGAAGCGCTGGATGATCCCGGCACAATTGACCAGACAATCCACCACCGCGTAATCGGCAATGATCTTTTCGGGAAGAGCTGCAACTGCTGCCCGGTCGGTGATATTGACAACGTGGGTGGAAAGGCTTGATTTCAGACCCCCCGCCAGAGCCACGGTTTCCTGCAGCCCTTTTTCGCTGATATCCACCGCAGCCACCCTGCCGCCCTTTTTTAATAGGAGCAGGACCAGTTCACGCCCGATCCCGTTTCCCCCACCGGTAACCACAAAAACCTTCCCCTGGATGTTCATTTCTGGTCTCCTCCTTTTGATTTAATATTGCGCAATTGGATGGTATTTCTCAGAATGGCACGCGGATTTAGTATATACAACCGCCCTTTAATTGTTTTTTTCAATTGTGAGGAAGCGGGGAAAAAGGAGATCAAATATAAATCTTCCCCTATAATTTCTTCTTATACTGTTCTAACAATCGGTAGCAACCGCTCCAGCATTAGGAAAGCTGCTTCACTGGTATTGCCTAGCAGGGTGAAAAGCAGCTTCTTTTCAGGAAAATTCCCGGAATAGAATGCAACCCCAGGATCCTCTCCCACCATGTAATACACCTCGGGTTTCCGCTTTTTAATTCCGATCCAAATCCCATACCCATAAAAAATCCGACTGCTTTTCGGGTTCGTTCGCAGGTAGGGGTTGAGCATTTTTTCTAGGGTTTCCTTTTTTATCAGCTTGCAGCCAATAAGCGTTTCCCAAAACTTCGCCAGGTCATCGCCTGTCGTGAAAGCCCCTCCATCCCCACCGCCAACAATGGGGATGGAATAGATGTTCGATCGCCACCCACCTTCTCCCTGGGGTATATAGCCCAGTGCGGTTCCCTCAGGGATCTGATCCTGGCAGAAATAACCGCTGCGGGTCATTCCTGCAGGCTTGAAGATCTCGTCCTCAATGACGCGGATAAACGGCTTCCCTGTGAGGTGCTCGATCGCCAGACCCAATAAAATAAACCCAGAATTGCTGTAGGAGAACCTCATGCCCGGCTTGAACTTCATGGACAGGTCTTTGAACAATGGCAGAAAATCCGCAGGTTCGCGGAAGGTGTAAGCGGGGTGTTCATTCCAGACGGCTTCGTAATCGCTGGTCTCTTCCTCGTCAAAGTAATCAGGGACACCACTGGAATGTGTTAGAAGGTGATGCAGAGTGATGTTGGGGTCAAACCCCGGCAGCGGTTCATGCAGGCAATCGAGCAGGCGGGTATCAAAACTCACAACTCCGCGTTCCACCAGCTGGCAGATCGCAACGGCGGTAAAAGTCTTGCTGCCGGAAGCCATCCCGAAGCGGGTTTGAAGTGTGTTGGGGATCCTTTCCGGCAGGTTGGCAAACCCGAAGGCTTGCGAGAGCACCACCGCTCCCCCCCGCCGGATATCGATCAACCCGGAAAAAGGGCAGTCGTTGTGCTGCGCCAGCATCCTGTTGAGCGGGTTTTCCAATGGATCGCGGGTTTTCATTGTTCCTGCGGGATAACTTGAACAAGGTTGATCAAATTTCCGCAAGTATCTTCAAAAAGTGCGGTCATAATGATTCCCGCGCTCTGTGGTTCTCCGCGGAAGACAACCCCCCTGGCCTTTAATTCTTTATAATCCTTTTCTATATCAAGGCTGATCAAAGCAGTTGCCGGGATTCCGGCATCAAACAGGGCTTTTTGATACACCGATGCCGGCTGAAACCGCAGCGGCTCAAGCACCAGTTCCGCCCCGTCGATGCCATCCGGCGAAGCCACGGTCAACCAGCGGTCCTCGCCGAGCGGGATATCTGACATTTTGGTGAATCCAAGGAAGTTTGTATAGAACTGGAGCGCGGCTTCCTGGTCGGTAACGAACAAGCTAACAAATTTGATCTGCATTTCGACCTCCGTGGAGTTCCAGGGACTAACAAAGATTCCATCTCAATTAGGATTTGTTTATCCCAACATAAATCAATTTTATATCCCAAACTAATTTATTCAGGTTGGAATACCTGGTGAAATCTCCAAATCCATTCCATTTTTAACTCCATCCTTCCCCTTCGGTAGAAGTATTATGTCTATTTCTGGATTACATCCTTGATTTTCAACATCACTTCATTGCGTGCCAGGAACCCAGGGATCCAGGGTGGGTTATACCCTGCAATAATAAAATCTCCTTCCACTTCCAAGCCGTTAACGGCCATCCACTCACGGAGTCGCTCTTTATTCTTCTGGATATTTTCCTGGTTGAAGTAACCGGAAAAACGGATCACTGCCAACCTGTGGGTGGGAACAGAAACAAGTCGGATCCTCTCATCTCTGGGCTCAGGAAGAGTTTCAAGGGTGTAAGCGGAGGGCATGACGAATGCGACTGTGAATTCATCATCGCCTTTCACGGTCACCGGTGTGGTCATGGCAATCTTCTCAGACTGGTTCACTTTGACCGGTGTCGTCATATCTACTTTCTGTTTTGAGGTATTATTTCCAAAAATATATCCTGCTAGAATATTAAATCCAGCTTCAATGGCTGTCTTGTAGATCAACTCGTGAACTTGAACTTCGGCCTGGATGTAACCCGAGTATTGACGGATTTCGAACTGATTTTCTTTCCTGACCACAGAATATTTGGGGGATTCGGTCATAATTAATCTCCAATCCTTATAACAATACTACAATGGTTGTACACATTCAAACAAAACATTGTACGCTTTGAGAAATCTATAATAGGGTGGTTTTACCGGGGGACTAAAAAAGGCAGAATTAACGCGATTCTTCGGTTGATCGTTGAATCGATTTTATTCCTCGCGGCCGCTTCAAACTTAAATCAAAAGACCCGGGCATTATCTATTTAACTACAAAATACCGGATGGCTTGAGAAGATGCATCGTAATCATAGTCGAAAGGATAGAACTCAACAACTACGTGATCTTTCCCCTTTGGACCTGCCACCACCACCCATCCAGCTCAGCCCCCGGTAGAACCGTATCACCAATCCAAAAATCGGTCCTGGGGGGATAGATATTATTTCCTTGAAATGTATATCCTAAATCATCCAAAGCCATGAATTGGAACGAACCCACCCAAGCTGGCAGGTCATTAGGGTTGATGTATCTCAACTTCATGTGCATCAGGAAACGTTCCGTGCCGGCTTCCGGTGCCTCGTAATTGGGATTGTCCTTTTCCAGAATTGTTTCCGCTTCCTGCCCACGAATGCTCTCCACCCGGGTGAGCTCCCAATCTTTTGTTATCGCTGTATCACCAGCAACCGCCGGGTTTTCAAATTTTATCCCCACATCGTTCGGTTTTAGATCTGCCAGTTCTTTATCCAAGGAAATTGTTGCACCAACATCAAGCTCAAAAAATTGAACCAAACTTTGCTCCATAATATGGAATTATGAGTTAGTTCTTCAAAATCCCACATGATGTATTTTCACGTATTCCTTGAAACGCATTGAACAAATAATCGGGTTATTGATAAACTCTAGTGGGTTTTTAATATATCCTGCTTTATAATCTCCCTCTTGTACCTGAAAAATGCTTTTGGGACGTATTAGTCTCTTTGAATCGACATTAAAATTCCTAAGATTGATGGGGAAAGGGATTAGACTATCCACACATGTGTGAATGGTGATTTTGGTTCATCTAGTATTCTAGAAAGGAATCTAGCAAGGTTTTAATGATCCAAATCAATATTTCCCTGGGTCTGGGTTTACTAAAATTTTTTATGGAGTGATCATGTCAGAACAGATGCGCGTTTGGGTGGAAGTTATCTTTAACATCACCTACCTTGTAGTGGTTTGGACCCTTGTTATTTTAATGATTGTGCGTCGGAACCGTGTTGACCCGGAGAATCGCGCCCTGGCCAACCGTTTCACTTGGGCGTTTGCATTGCTTGCCCTGGGCGATACTGGGCATGTTGGCTTTCGAGTAATCGCATATCTACAAGGCGGGTTGGAACTAAACCCGGTCCTGGTTGGTGCTGGCGCATTTTCCACAGCTTTCACCGTGACCATTTTTTATATTCTAATGGTGGATATCTGGCGGCTTCGGTTCCGGAAATCTTATGGTTTTCTGGGCTGGTTCCTGCTGGCTGCTGGAGCAGTTCGTTTGATCATTCTCTTGTTCCCTCAAAATGCCTGGGGACAGGTGGTAGCACCCTATGATTGGAGCTTACTTCGAAACAGCCTGCTGGTCATCCAGGGTGTGGGTGTTACTTTCCTGATCCTGCGGGATGCCATTCGCGAACATGACCGCGCTTTCACCTGGATTGGCATTATGATCGTGCTCTCGTTCACTTTTTACGCTCCGGTAATTCTCTGGGTTCAGTTGGTTCCCTTGCTGGGCATGCTCATGATCCCCAAGACTTGCGCTTACCTGGTTGTGGCTTTCATCGCCTACTTCGAGCTCTTCTATCCCAAGAAATCAAATCCTTTGATTTCGGTGGATAAGATCATCGAATAAATCCTAACCATATACACCGAAACTAAAAAAGGGATTCCACGGATATACTCAATTTAAATCATTACAAAATTAATCACAAAGAAAATAGGTTGGAACTGATGGCTGAATTCGAAAACTTAATAAAGCAGCAATATTTAAATATCGAGACATTTCGTAAAAGCGGTGAGGGAGTACGCACTCCGGTCTGGTTCGTGCAAGAGGGTGATGTTATTTTTGTCCGTACCGTTCTTGATTCGGGCAAGGTCAAACGTATCCGCCGCCAACCACAGGTTAATATCGCCCCCTGTAAAATGGACGGGGCGTTGGTGGGAGATTGGGTACCAGCTTCCGCCCGGGAGCTCTTCGACGAGGAATCAAATCAGAAAGTAGACAAACTGCTCGATAAGAAATACGGGCTGATGAAAAAGCTGTTCGGATTCTCTTTATCCAAAAAGAAACAAAAATACACGGTCCTGGAGATCAGAAGCCGTGATTGAAAATTGGATATTGGTGCCATCCACCTGATTCTTATTGATTTTCTGATCTTGGCGATTTTATTTTGACAAATGATGTCCTGTCCGAAATTGTTTATATCTGATACTTTTCATTTACTTTTCAAGTTCAATGTGAAGTGCGTCACCCTTGTCCAACAAACACATTTTTCGAGACCAATTAATTCAAGGGGTTTCCTAACAGCAATATAGGATTTGGGAAAAAAGAAAAGAAATTTCTCGGTGTAGATCTCACAATCTGGGAATAACTCGAACATTTCATTCTTCCTGATCAATCTTGTGGTATCGACCATGCGATCGATCTCAATTTGAGATGGTTTTGCGATCCATCCCCACGGGCTGAGCCAACGCAACAATCTTTTTTGAATCCGCGGAGGGAAATAATGAAAAAACAGCGCCAGGTAATGCGGTTCCACAGGGCATTCATAGGCAGGGGTTTGTAACCACATTTTTTGAGATGCGCGCGATATCTCTGCCGCAAACTTCTTCTGCTTTTCCCAAGAGCCAACATGCTCAATTACACTGTTGGAAAATCCGATCTCAAATTTGAAATCTCTTAGTGGTAATTGGCAGCCGTCAGCAATAACGAATTGAAGGTGATAAGTAGGGCACAATTCAGGTTCCCAACTGAATTTATGATTATTAATAACTACAATTTCCCGTACAAATCTCGGATGTTGAAACCAAAATTGGGGTGTTCCCCCGACATCTAAAAGGTTCTCTTGGGATCCCGGCTGTAAGATTTCAAGAAACTTCTTGAAGCGGAGTTTTCTCCAGATTTTAAATATCTGGGAATATAAAGAGTGTATTGTGATGTGCATTTTTTCGTTGTGAAGTTGAAGGTTTACATTATTATAAATAATAAACGGGATTTGCTGACTATGCATCCTAAGACTTGCATTGAAAATTGGGTTAATATCATTTCTAATAACCAGCTTTTTAAATATTTGCACTTTACTGGCAGCTCCCAATCAAGCACCAAGCAATCTGATATTCATTATACGGTCTCATGGTATCCCTAGATCGAAAGAGAGGATAAATAAAACGCCTCCCAAAAAATGAGAGACGTGTCTGCTATTAAATAAATTAAGCGCTACTTTTCAAATATTAAGGATGCTATCGGGCTTTCATCCACATTAAATTGCTGGGTATCTTTTTTGTCGTCACGCTACTTGAAGCTCCATCGCCTGCCGCCGGATGCGAGCATCGCGCGTGCGGGCCAGCACCTGGGGGACCATATCCTCAGGAATATCCACAAAGGAACGGCTGGCCTGGATGCTGATCTTTCCAATGGCATAGCCTGGGATCTCAGCGCGTGAAGCGATCACCCCCACAATTTCATTCGGACTCACTCCATGCTGGCGGCCCATTTTGAGCGTTAACCTCACCATCCCCGATTCGTGCGAGTTTTCACCGGAGAAATTGTGTCGAAATTCACGATCCGATCCGCGGTTGGGGGTTCGAGGAGCGACTACCTCCACCCTGGTGACCGGATGGATGGGTCGTTGTTTTTCTTCACCGCGCGCAACCTTTAAAGCCGCGGCGGCGATATCCAGGGGGTCATACCCTTCCGCCACCATTTTTTCGGCAAGCTCGCGCTCGCGTTGAAAGCGGCCTCGTTTTAACCAAATGACCATCTTCCCGGTCAGACTTGCTTCACGTTTTGCATGAATATCTTCCTCGGATGGCAGGGTAGCGAGCTGGATCTTTTTACGGGTGAAAGCCTCCACACGGCTCAATCGCCTGCGTTCTGCAGAGGAGACAAAGGTGATTGCAATCCCGGTTTTCCCGGCCCGACCGGTGCGTCCTATACGGTGGACGTAGATCTCGGGATCATCCGGTAGTTGATAATTAAATACGTGCGAGATGTTATCGATATCCAACCCGCGGGCGGCCACATCGGTTGCCACTACCACCTGGACCTTGTTCTGGCGGAAACGATCCAGGGTTCTTTCCCGGGCTTCCTGGGTAAGATCTCCGCTCAACGCTTCGGCGGGAAACCCCCGGGAAGATAATTCACCGGCCAGGTTGGTTGTCTCAACCCGGGTGCGAACAAAGATCAAAGCGCTGCTGATCTCCTCCACTTCGAAGAGGCGGGTAAGCGCGGCGGCTTTTTCGTGCGAGTTCACCAGGTAATAGCGCTGTTCGATGGCATCCACCGTTACTTGTTCGTGCTGGACGGCCACCTGCTGCGGGTCGCGCATATATTTTTCTGCCAGTCGTCGTATCTCTGCCGGCAGGGTGGCTGAAAAGAGCGCCGTCTGACGGTCTGGAGGGGTGTTGGAAAGGATGGCTTCAATATCTTCGATGAAACCCATGCTGAGCATTTCATCGGCTTCATCCAATATAACTGTCCGGATGCCGCCCAAATCAAGCACGGAGCGGTAGATCAAATCCAAAAGGCGCCCCGGGGTACCCACCACGATATCCACTCCGCGGCGGAGCTGCCCGATCTGGGAGCCGTAAGCCTGACCGCCATAGACAGCCAGGACATTTACCCCGGTGTGGCGGCCGAGGTCAGAGATCGCCCCGGCAACCTGGGTGGCCAGCTCGCGGGTAGGTACCAGGACCAGTCCCTGGATATATTTCTGCCCGGTTTGGATGGTTTGGATCATGGGGAGAGCAAATGCAGCAGTTTTTCCGGTGCCGGTTTGCGCCTGCCCGATGATATCGCGGCCATCCAGCATGAGCGGGATGACCCCAGTTTGTATGGGGGTGGGGGAAGTAAAACCCAGTTCAGTAACAGCCTGCACCAGCTGCGGTTGCAGGTTTAATTCGGTAAAATCGGTGATCATCAAAACTCCTAAACTAAAAAGTGGCGAGAGCGTTTTGATGAACCAGACTTACCCATTTGGCCGAGCGTTGGATATGCCTTTCCTCGCGGTGTGGCAAGCCGAGCCAATAAAAAAGCCCGAGACTTCGTCGGGCAATCATCCGTAAGCACCAAAACAATTCCCTAAAAATGGTGGCCCTATTCAGACCAAGATGGATAGTATATCACACTTTTATATAGTTTTCGGTTTCAGTCTCCAACAGTTTTTTTGATCCGATCAGCCAATTCCAAGGTCCTTTTTTGAGCGATACCGAGATACTGATCTGTGTCCAATGCAAGCCGAATTTCTTCTTTCGATAAAATGCTCAATAATTCCGGGTCAGAACCAAGATCGTCTTTCAATGGATTTGGCTTGCCATCATTCACAGCGGTCCAGGCATCCAGGCTGTGTGCTCTGAGCAGCTCGTGCATTTTCTGCCGGTCAGCACCTTTTTTGACCAAAACCATCATCAACCTTTCGATCCCGGCGAATGGCGCGTATGTGTTCAAAGTCCTGTCAATCGCCTTGGGGTTGATGACAATCCCTGTAACAATCTTGGAGGTTGTATCGATCATTTCATCGAGTGCCAGGAAAGTCTCAGGCAGCAGCGTGCGGCGGTTGGCACTGTCATCCAGGGTGCGTTCAAGGATGGAATTGGCCGCGTTCTGCCAGGCGATCTGAGGTGCAACTGATACGGTGCGCGCGAGGGAATCGATTTTTTCGGCCTCAACCGGGTTGCGTTTGAAGGGCATGGCTGATGATCCCACCTGCTCCTGCCCGAAAGGCTCTGAAAGCTCGCCGATAGGTTGGGACTGCAGAATTCGCAGGTCCAGTGCAAATTTACTCAAGCTTGCAGCCAAGCCAGCCAACCGGCTCAAAAGGACAAAATCCTGCCGGCGGGAATAAGTTTGGGTGGCAACCTGGAAGAAAGGCAGATCGATCAATTCGCTGATCTGTTTTTCAAAATCGTCAAACCCTTCTTCCCCGAGGAGTTCAATAAAAGAAGCTGCGTTGCCTACTGCGCCTTTGAATCCCTTCCCTCGAAGATTTTTCTTGAATTCAACCAATGTTTCGTAATCTTCCAGCAGGTCCTGGGCAGCAGAAGCGAAGCGGTATCCGAGCGTGGTGGGTTCGGCAGGCTGCAGGTGCGTGAAGGCCATCACCGGAAGGTTGGCAGTCTGATGAATCAAGGAGGCGAAAGCCATTAAGAGCGACTTGAGTTTCTCCTCAAGCACTGCGATGGATTGGCGGATCTGCAGCACCTCGGCGTTGTCCTTGATATCCATGGAAGTGGCACCCAGGTGGATGATGCCGCCGCCGACCGGACATTGAGAAGCGAATACTTTTATCTCCGCCATCAAGTCGTGTTTCAGAACCGATTCAATCTCAACCGATTTTGGCAGGTCGATTTGAGTGGAATGCGCTTTGAGATCCTCAACCTGATCGCGGGTTACCAGGTTCCAGCGGCTTTCAACCTCTGCGAGCGTTACCCATAGAATGCGCCAGATCAGGCGTTTATTATGTTCGCTCCATATCCTGCGCATGGCCGGGGAGCCATACCGCCAGCTGAACGGGCTCTGATAATTATCGAATTCGTTTATCAATCCTTCACTCCCGGGCCATCACTGCGGTGCGTTCCGGACCAACGGATACCAGGGTGACGGGGATTCCGCAAAAGTCCTCAATGATCTGGGTATACTTTTTCGCCTGGGGAGGTAGGTCTTCCCAGTTGCGCAGCGGACGAAGATCCTTGCTCCACCCCGGAGTGTATTGATAAACCGGCTGGCAGCGCTCCAATTCAGCTGCACCACCGCTGAAATCCGATCCGGAAATGGACACCCCATCTTTTTGATACTCAGTACAGTATTTGATCTCCACCAAGCCGGATAAAACATCCATTTTGGTGATAAAGAGCTCGGTAGCACCATTTAACTCGATCGTGTATTTCAACAGGACCAAATCCAGCCAGCCTACCCGGCGCGGTCGCCCGGTGGTGGTGCCATATTCGTCCCACGGGTTCGCGCCGCTGCCACGCAGAAAAGAAGCAGTATCATCGAATAATTCGGTCGGGAATGGGCCTGCCCCGACCCGCGTTTGAAAGGCTTTTGTGATACCGATGATCCGCTCCACGGGCTGGATGCCGATCCCCAGGCCGCTGAAAATGCCTGCCGCGGTGGTGCAGGAGCTGGTCACAAAAGGATAGGTTCCCTGATCCAGATCGAGCAGGGTTCCCTGGGCGGCTTCTGCCAGAATGGTTTGACCATCTTTGAGTGCTTTGCGAATTTTCGCGCCTACCGGTTGGATATATGGAACAAGTTGGCTCGCTTGGGCAATGAACTCGTCCGTCATGGTTCCAATATCGATTGCTGGTTGGTTATAGAGAATCGTGAGCAGCTCATTGGCATCCTGAAAATGCTGCTTTACTTTTTCGCCAAAGGTGGCTTGATGAAGCAAATCCCCCACGCGAATCCCCCGCCGGGCGGATTTATCCACATAAGCTGGGCCTATGCCTCTGCCCGTGGTGCCAATCTGAGTCTTGCCGCGTGCAGATTCCTGGGCACAGTCGATCAACCGGTGAGCCGGGGTGATGAAATGAGCCGCATCGGATATCCAGAATCGTTCAGGGGTAAGGACGATCCCGGCCTGGTGCAGCATTTCCATTTCTTCAAGCAGAGTGCCCGGATTAAGCACCAGTCCGTTCCCCAATACCCCGATGGTGTGGGTATGGATGATCCCGGATGGTATCAGGTGTAATTTGAAGATCTTTTCGCCGACGGTGACGGTGTGACCGGCGTTATCACCCCCGTTATAGCGGGCAACAATATCCGCCTTTTCCGAAAGCAGGTCAACTGCCCGGCCCTTTCCTTCATCCCCCCACTGCATCCCGACCGCAATGATGATCGGCATTCTTACACTTATTTCTGATACCGGCTGAGATCAACAGAAGCGATGTAGGGCAGGTTTCTGCCTTTTTCATCAATATCCAACCCGTATCCGACCACAAAGTAATCGGGGATTTTGAAACCGTAGTAATCAATTTTTAGATCCACCTTGTGCCGTTCTTCTTTATCCAGAAGAGCGCACACCTTGAGGCTGCGGGGTTTACGGTCCAGAAGTAATTTTGAGACGGTATGGACGGTATAACCTGTGTCGATGATGTCGTCGATCAGGATGACATCCCACCCCTGGATATTCGTTTTATGATCCAAATCGATCCGCACAAACCCGCTTGATTCGGAACCTGAGTAAGAAGATACCGACATAAAATCCATGGTCATGGGCAGGTGAACATTCCGCATTAGATCGGTGATAAAAACAACGCTTCCGCGCAGAAGACCGAGCAGTAGCAAATTCTTGGAGTCATGATAATCGCCCGCAATCTGCCTGCCCAGTGCTTCTACCCGGTTTTTGATCTCTTCTTCAGAGACGATTATTTGATCAATAAAGCTATATGGGAATTTAGGGGCTTGTTCCATGGGGTATCTTTCTTGTTATTTGAGTAATGATTTTATTGTAATAAATAATCGGGAAACCATAATGATTTTAGCATGAACACGGCAGCAAGGTTCTTTGCGATTCTTTCTAGGAAGTCTGAGCCAGGTGAGATCTCGATTGCCTTTGACCCGCTCAACTACAGGCAGCACCATTTCATCCAAAGGTTAGTATGGGATTTCGTTCCCCACACTCTGGGCGAGTGAGTTTTTCCCTTTTTAAAATCGAACTGAACCTGGCGGGAAATGTGCCAGGTCATCAGGGAATCTTGGAGGGAGAGGATTTACCTACAAAGTTAATTGTTTTACTGGTTCAAGGTTTCAATCACAATTGAATTAAGAGGGCCTTGATCAGATAATAAAATTCGAAATGAAAACTAATTGGGGGTTGAATTTAATCACCGGTTTCCGATACATTCAAATCACAATGGCTAAGTTACCTTTATAATAGGTCTTACTTATCTTCAAGGTTATTCATATCGTTCTTTTGCAGTAAAATCGTAACATTCATTTTTGAAATTGATCAAAGCTGATAACAGGTTCAATCGAATAACACTCGAGTTCTTTTTATTAACTTAAAACAATTTCGGTTTTCTCAAATAGGGATTGGAAAAGATATTTTCTTTTTTATACATATTTGGGTGTGAGAAGAAACCGGTATTTGATTCAACTTTTTTCAAAGTTTTTTCTTCTGAGGTAGAAATTAGCTAGATGAATGTATCAAATTCCAAGCAATGGATCCGAATATTGGGTATGACTGCGGTCCTAATTCTGATCTTTTCTTTGATAGTTTCTTTAAAAATACCATACACTTTTTCTGGATTTTTCACCAAATACTCCTTACCGCTTTTCTTAATATCCTGGGTTCTGTTTTCACTCAGCTTTCGCATACAAGGCTGGAAAGGGTGGTTTATAGGACTGGGAATCACCTTGATATTTGTCGCTCTACCGCTTTCTTTCAAATGGACGTCCGGATTTTCTGATAATAGAGTTATTGCCGGACTTATCCCTTATAAAGATCAATATTATTTTTATCATGGCGCTCAGGAAATACTTTTTGGAAATTTAATCTCAGAAAATTATTTAAACGCAAGCTGGCGCCCTCTATTTCCTGCGATTATCTCAAATATCCTATTCATCACGGGCCAAAATTTGAAGTGGACCTTGGCGATATTAACATTCCTGTGTGGGATTACCTTTTACTTATCTGGACGTGAGATGAAAAATGTAAGTGGAAACTGGGCTGCAGGCTTGTTCATGGTGCTCCTATTTTTTTATTCAAATTATTTCATTGGTTTATTCGCAACCGAACTGGTCGGGATTGCTCTAGCTTGTTTAGCATTCACCCTTCTTTTGTCTGCGGCACAGAAGCAGGAGAAATGGTCCCTGTTTTTCGGAATCGTTATTCTTATGTTGGCAATTTGCATCCGGGCTGGTGCGTTCTTAATTTTTCCAATGATTGCGGTTTGGAGCGGGTGGGTTTTTAAGAATGATAAAAAGTATTCCTGGAAATTCATGGGGACCAGTTTATTGGTTGTAGTATTTTCGTTTTTCGTGTTTACCACGCTTAGCCAGAAATTACTTGTTGAACCGGGAAATCCCACTTTTGGAAATTTTGCTTTTACAATCTATGGCCAAGCCATGGGAGGAACAGGCTGGTATCGAGCTATTCAAGATGTGGGGGTGGACACGAGTCTCGTTTATTCGAAAACCCTGGAAGTGATCCAAAATCATCCTATAAGCCTTTTAATTGGAATATTGAAGTCATTTAGGGATGTGCTATTACCAAAGAATCTCATTCTTATCCCTTTTAATCCTTTGGTGAAGCCTATCTGGATGAATTATGCTCTCTGGTTTTTTATTATCTTGCTAATCATTTGGGCAAGTATCAAACTTATTAAGCAATGGCGTTTGCCTGTTTCTTCATTATTAATCGCAACAACATTGGGTATTTTGTTTTCGGTGCCCTTTCTCCCTCCAATCGATGGTGGGAACCGCGCTTATACCAGTGTGTCTCCTTTTATCATTGCTTTACCCGTATTCGGGTTAGGTGAAATTCTTTCGCGCTGGAAGAAGAATCAACCTGAAAAACATCCGGCTATAATTTTCGCCATTAAATCCGCAGGTGTTTTATTGGCAGTTTTAATTCTTTTCACCCCGATTCTTTTCAAGATTATTAAATTCCAGCCTGTTTTAATCACACCAACCTGCCTGAAAAACCAGACACCATTCGAAATTCAGTTAGATCCAGATTCTTATGTGGATATCATACCTACAGACAAAACTGGTTTTGGGATCGTCCCTGAGATCAGTCTTGGTGATTTTAAAGCGAATGGGGCTGAGCCCTGGGACGACTTTTATCAATTTCTATTATCAGAAGTAAGTGCTTCCAGCAATCCAACTCGGATTATGGTCGCCAAGGACCTAATAGGAGAAAATAAACATTTCTTTGTTGGTGATGCTCATTTGTTTAGGAATGCTTCTCCTGGACAAATTATCTCTGGGTGTGCCGAAGCCGTTCATACACAATTTCAGAGTGTGTTTATTATTCGAAGCATTATTTCGACAACTAAATGATAATTTAATACGATAATTGTTTGTTCATTAATTTCAACAACTAGAATTGCTGACCCCAAAGTGAATAGGAAATTAATTTACCTTCCTATTACTAAAAGTCTAAAATACAATTCGGTTTCGGTTTCAGAACACTCAACACAATATTCACCACTTCAATATACATTTGAATAAATTAGCTGGAATGGCATCGAAATACTCGAATTACATTGAAACCAGGATCGGGATGATCACCAGCAGGTCATACCCCGCGTGGAAGAGCACCGAACCCCAAATGGAATCTGTCTTCAGCATCATGAAGCCGTTCACCAACCCCAACCCGACGACAATTGCAGGGAAAAGGATCCGTTCCGCCGGGGAGATATAAGTTCCAGCTGTGTGGGAGATCCCAAAGACTAACGAAGTGACTATCACCGCCAATACCGCCCCCAAGACCGGACGCAGCTTTCCGAGGGAGATACCCCGAAACCAGAGCTCCTCCATGAAGCCGTTCACTAAGACAAAAATCAACATCCAGGGCATGGCGTTAATGAGAGTATCCAGGCTGACTCCTGAGGCAAACAGCCCGCTGGTTGTGGGGGCATTTGATTGAAGCATTGCGATCACAGCAAAAATCACGGCAAAGACTCCGAAAGAGATAAATCCGAAGGTAAGCCCCAGCTTTAAGTTACCTTTCTTCAGGAAAATCGATCCCAGATCATCCCCTGCCAGCAGGGTGAGCAGAATGATCGCGAGGACTATGGGAACAGCCTGCGATACTTTATCGATAGCATACTCCTGCGCCAGGCTGGTCGACGGGATTATCCGCGCTAACCAGTTTCCTAGGGCAAGGTTGACCGCATTGGCGAAAGCGGCAACGAACAACGCGTAAGCGACTTGCCAGAACCTGCTCAGGTTTGAGCTTCTGCGTAAGAGCAGCGCTAGCGCCAGAAAAAATGCGGTGAGACCCCACTCATATAATGGATTCGAATTGGTCGGGAATATACTGAAAGTATTAGCGCCATATAGGAATACCGCCAGCCCTCCGATAAGGTAAAGGACGAAAATTATCCCCCATGTCAACCGGGTTTCATTCTCTGGTTCATTTGCTTGCATCTCGTTACCGCCCTTCCTGGTTCAGGAAATTTCTCTGATTGAGCTTCTGGGGAGGAGGGTTGAAGTAGAAAATCGAGCTCCACCCCCTTTTGTATGCTTTTCTCGGGCTCAACGTTCCTTACGTGAGCGCGAGCGTAGCCATCCGATGATCGCTGCGATTATGAAAATATCCACCGCGATTGCTGCCAGCCCAAAAACAATGCGCCCGCCTATCGGGTCTTCGCCTTCGAATTGAAACGGTCCGATGGAGCTGGATGAAGTATAGGTGACCCCCGGCGCAAAGGCCGTCCAGTTGCACACCGCTGCCAGGGTGGCAAAAGCAACGATCCCAAGCGCTGTGCGCAGGATGGCTGGTGCGCTCTGGGGGATCAGGATCGCCAGCCCGGCGGCGAAAAGGCAGATCGAAATGCTGAGAACGATGACCTTCGGGGCAGTGAACTCACCCTCTACCGGGATATACCCATAAACCGCACCTAAAATGATCAAGGCCATCATGATCATGACGCTGCCGAAAAGGATCGGAATCCATTGAGGGGTTGAGTTCATTTCATCTTCCCTTTACAGGTTGATTTATCGTTACCCGTGTTGTAGCACCAAAGAAATATAATTCAAATTATAAGAAACAAATTCCATATTGATATTGTACAGAAAGCTGATATAAGTGGATCTTGGATTAATAAAACGTTTTAACCACTGTTAAATTGCCTCATAAATTAAATTTTCCCCTTGTTGTGTTAGTCGCATCTATGTAAAGATATTGATCAGTGTTATAGCAACCTCGGCAAGTCCCCCATCACTTCCAATCCGGTATGCAGGCCAGTCCCTTCAAATACCTTATCCCCCTTCAATGTTTCCAGCCGCACCTGCACCATAGCGTTCAGGGTTTCCAACACCCGCTTGCCCATATCCAGTTTGCTCGGGCCGCGCAGCAGGCCGCCCTTCACCCTGCGGGCGGTCAGGAAAAGGCGGTGGTGCTTGTTCTTCAGCACCCAGTCGACGTGATCGTCAAATATCTGCAAGGATTCGATCCTCGCTCCGGAATAGGTGGCGAAGCGGTGCAGGGTGCCATCCAGCCACAGCCCGACAATGAATCCCCGGAAAGCGCTCTTCATCCAGGGGATCACCGCCACCGAAGCCGTGATACAGGCTCTCGCGACTTCGAAATGATTGCTCTGGAACCAGACCCATGCCGCCGGGAAGGACTGCCCCCAGTCTTTTTCAATATACCCGTGCCCGCCGCTGAAATCCATCTTTTGCCCGTTGAGGGTCAATTCTCCCTCCAGCGGGTGGTCGAAGCTGAGCACCCCGTGGTAACATTCCATGCGCGGCACCCAGGCATACCAGCCCATGATCCCCGGCGAGAGTAAGGTCACCGGCCAGGGTTTGAGTGCTCCAAGTTTAATATCACCAGATATTTGCCCTTCCGCATTATTGATATCCAGGGATATTTGGTGATCGTCAAACTTGTTGCTGCCGATCTTGAATGAGAACTGTCCCGAATCAGCCTGGAAATCCTGGAAAGCGAAGGTGTGGTAAGCAGTTTTTCCAGATACGCCCTCCAGTACCTGGATGAAAGCATGTGCATCTTTGCCCAGGATCACCCCCGGGATGATGGCCACCTTGCGGCTGCCATCTGCATTGACCAGCTTGAAATACCAACCTTCGAAAAAGGGTGGTTTTTTACCAGTACCATGATACATCCCCGGGGTGAGCGTGCTGTGGAGAGACATTGCGTCCTCTCAATCTCCTTATCGGATAATGCTTATCTGATTATACAGTCTTCCCGCCTGGAATTCCTATTTTGGCAGCAGCCCTGCCTTCTACAAACGCCGCTACCGAACGTTTAATATCCTCCTCCGTCGTTGCCCAGGAGCACACGCTGATGCGGATCGCAGGCTTCCCCATCCAGGTTGTCCCACCGCACCAGCATTCTCCTGAGTTTTGAATTCTTTCCATCGTTGCCTGGGTCAATTCTGGTGAGCTGCAGCGCACGAGCACCTGGTTGAAAACCACATCATTCAGGATCTCAAATCCTTCCGAACCAAGCATCGCGGCAAACCTCGCGGCGTGCCCGCAGAGGCGGTCCACCAAGTCCTCCACCCCGCATTTCCCAAGCGATTTCAGCACAGCCCAAAGCTCAATCCCCCTCGCCCGCCTGGACATATCCAGAGTGTAGTACATATTGTCCCGTTTTTCGCTGGTAGGGATATAGGCTCCGGACATTTGCATCGCTGAAAGGAGCGCTTTCCTCTCTTTACAGAGTACGATGCCGCAATCATAGGGAGCGTTCAGAGTCTTGTGTGCATCCACCGACCAGGAGTTTGCTTTTTCGATCCCTTCCGTCAGGTGTTTTTTCGATCGCGTTCCGGCAGCCCATAATCCGAATGCTCCGTCGATATGGACCCAAGCTCCGCTTCCCCGGGCACGATCACAAATTTCATCCACTGGGTCAAAGGCGCCGCTGTTGACATTTCCCGACTGGGCGATAACCAGGCAGGTGCCATCGAGTTTGGGCATTTTCTCGACCATCATTCGTCCCTGGTCATCCGCCGGTACAGTCTCCACCCGCCCCCTGCCCAGCCCAAGGATACTGAGCGCTTTGTATACTGT
>Ga0209254_10001481_pt1 | contig 21065 bp, 19 predicted proteins | sample FrelakmetDIP11DI_FD_187148 | JGI IMG/M metagenome (GOLD analysis project Ga0209254, IMG submission 187148) | Freshwater lake sediment microbial communities from the University of Notre Dame, USA, for methane emissions studies - DIP11 DI (SPAdes)... | ecosystem: Environmental > Aquatic >...
CCCGTCGCTCGGAGTCGAGATCGGCCCGCTGCGCCATCGCCAGTTGCTGCAGCACATCGAGCGGGTCTTCCGCGATCACGGGCACCGGCAAAGCAAGCCCGATCTCCCAGTGCGAATCAGCATCCAGGCCCATCAGTTCGTTCAGGACGATCGCCACATCGGCCGCATCGGCGACGGCCCGTTCCTGATCGAGCAGGGCCTGGCTCGCCGCTGTCTGGGCGATCGCAAGCTCCAGCGCATTGATGTTGCCTGCGGCGTTGAATCGCGCGGTCAGCTCCGCCGCCGCGCTCGCCGCGGTCGCGACGGTGGTGCGCATCTGCACAATCTGCCGGGTGCCGACAACGTCGTAGTAGGCGCGCTGCACACGCGCCGCAAGATCGAGCAGGCGCTGGGTCGAATCGAGCTTGGCGCGTTCGAACTCGCCTTTGGAAAATCGCGTGCGCGCATTCAGCAACAGCAGCTGCGCAAAATTCTGCGTCAGGCCGAAATCGTAGCGGTTCGCATCGCTCGAACGGCTCGACGTCTGCCACGCCGCCGAGAGCGTCGGGTTGTCGAGTCGCCCTGCCTGGATCACGTCGGCGCCGCTCAGCCCGAGCCGCGCGTACTCCAGCTGCAGCAGCGGGTTATTGATGAACGCAACGCGCACCGCCGCGTCGACTCGCAGCGGTTCGGCAAGCAATTCACTGACGAGCGCCGCGCGATCGACATCGGCCACGTCGTTCCATTGCACGCCCCGCCCGGTCAACTGATCGCGAACATCGCTTTCGCCGCGATCACTCGGGATTGTCGCGCACCCGGCGACGGCCAACACCGTCCACGCGACGAGACCTCGTAAACAACAACACTGCACGCAGTATCTCCGTCGAACTCAATCGCCCGTCCTCGACGAAAGCAAGCACCGCCACCCGCAAGCACGCGGACAGATTCACACCGGAGGGAGTCTCGAGCCGCCGCAGCGACGGCAGAAAACCTCAGGCGGCGCCTGGCAGCGCCGCGATCGGAGGTCGGAATGCAGGACTGCTCTGTGGGTCGGCAATCAGCGCAACGAGGTGATCGTTGCTCTGCCCGGCGCGCTCCGCCGTCACTATTTCCAATGGCTGCAACGTCAACGCCGCGTTGCATCCGCCTCCTGCGCAGTGAGCCGCGCAGTCACACTTCATCGGGCAATCGCAGTTGTCGTGACGCACCGGGGGCTGAGCCGCGTGATCTGCATGAACCATCGCCGCGTGATCGTGGTCCGTGGGTGTAGCGCCATCGAAGTGCGCGGCTGCGGCGTCATGGTGACACCCTGGTCCGTCAACGATCGACGCGACCGCTGAATACGGCAATACGATCGTCAACAACAACGCGATGATCATGCGGAATCTTTTCACCGTCTGAGTCTGTTCTTCGCGCTTCAAATCTTCAACAGCTCATCCATCCTTTCGAGAAATGCGTCGACCTTGTCGAGTTGGCCAATCGTCGCCAGGTACTGGCTTTCATTGGTCTGGGCACGCTCCAGGCCGACGTTCAGCTGCAGCGGGTAGCGCGGGAAATCCGTGATCAACGTCCGCAGGCACTGGCATGCGCGCGGATCGAGCACCAGGGTGAGCAACACCAGATTGTCGCCGACGTCTTCGAACTCGCCCTGTGCGATGAGATCGAGCATGTCCGGATCGCTGACCGCGGTTTCGATCTCGTCGAGAATCCAGCGTTTACGTTGCAACTGCTCACGGACGTGATCGGCGCGCAGCGCATCCAGCAGTGCGCGGGCCGCGCGCAGCGGCAGCGCCTGAATCAGGTTCCAGCCGATCTGGAACAGCCGCACGATGCCGGGCGGCTCGTCGAGGATCGACTCGATCAGCAGCGCCCGCTCTTCCGCACGCGTCATACCGTGCTCCGTCAGCAGCTGATCGAGTCCCAGATTGGCGCAGGCGAGTGCCGCTGCCGCGGCTTCGGTTTCGCTGAATCGGCCGCCCTGATACCAGCTCCCGGACATCAGCACGTTGGCGAGAAAAATGAGCTCCCCCAGGCGGGTGGCGAACACCGCGGGATGCGTCAGCTGCAATCGATCGAGGTGCGCCTGCAGCGCAAGCGTCGGCTCACGTGCGTGCTGCGGTCCGCTCAACAGCGCGGGCGACCGGTCGCCGACAATCTGCGCGTCGACCAACGCGGTCTCGAGGGCGCGCAGCTGCACCGGCGTGATCGTCATCTGCGCCGATCCGCCGTCGTCGGGCTCGGCGACCTGACGACGCTGCTCGGCTGCGGTTGCCGCCGCCGCTGCGAGCTGATCGAAATAACGTTGACTGATCGTGTCGTAGTCGACCTGCGCGACGAGGTCGTCGTGCGACGCCTGGCGCGCTGTCTTCAGGAACACCGCCGCCATCTGCGGGGTAACGAAGCCAGTGCGCTCGCGGCGCTGTTCGCGTTCGTACGTTGCGTCTTCGAGCAGCATGCCTCCATCGGGGTTGAAGTCGCGCATTGTCGGTGCGCTGGAGCAGCGCGCCAGCACGCGGCCGACGAACTCGGCGTCTTCGGTTTCGAGTTCGACCAGCACGGCATTGACGGTATCCCACTCGTCGTCGTGGACGCCGGTGACGATGTATTCGCCGATCACTTCGAACGGCGCGTCGCGTGCGGCGAGCTGACACATCAAGCACACGCAGGCGTCCTCCTGGTGCTCAGCGGCAACGCTGCGATCGAACACCGTCACCAGCGGCGCGAAGTTCAGCACCACGAAGGTGTCGCCGAGTTCGATGAGGCGCTGCGCCGCGAACGCGGCGCCGGCTTCGAGCATCACGTCGAGCCACTCGAGAAACCGCTCCGGCCGCAGCCGTTCTGCCTGGCCGGGAATCAGCGTCTCCCACAACGACTCTTCGAAGATCTCGCGCAGCTGCTGTGTCGTCGTCAGCGCGATCAGATCGCCGGCGTCGTGCAACCCGACGTGTTCGATCAGCCGCTTCAGCACCGGCGCCTGGAGAGTTTGTACGAACGCCGGCAGCGCCGGGTTGTCCGTCAGGGTTTTCAGCAGTTGTTTCGACGCTTGGGCTTTGGTCAGCTGCCGACGTTGCTGCATACAAGAACCTCCTACTCAATCCCTCTACCCTTAGAGAGGGGCAATCAAGCGATGGTGCTATTCGAGAGAACGCGGCGTTCTACGCCTCAAATCCCCGTCCGAACAGACTAGGCAGTGCGGTGGCCGGCTGGTAACCTTTAACCTCAATAAAAGACGGCGACTCGAAGTCGCCGTTTTTGTTTTCCTGACCCGAAAAACTCTCCGCGTCAGCCGCGAATCCGCACCGGCAGTTCACGGATTCCATGAATGAAGCTCGATTTCAGATACACCGGATCGCCAACGACGTCGATCTTCGGAAAACGCTTCTGGATTTCTTCCCAGATCACGCGCAGCTGCATTTCGCCAAGGCGGTTGCCGAGACAGCGGTGAATGCCGAAGCCGAACGACAGGTGGTGCCGCGAATTCGCGCGATCGATCAGGAATCGATTCGGGTTCTCGATTGCGTCAGGGTCGCGATTACCCGAGATGTACCACATCACGACCTTTTCGCCCTGCTTGATCTGCTTGCCGCCGATCTGCGTGTCTTCGAGCGCGGTGCGCGCCATGTGCGCGACCGGCGACTGCCAGCGGATGATCTCCGGCACCATGTTCGTGATGAGCCCGGGATTACCGCGCAGCTTCGTGTACTCGTCCTGGAAGCGGTTCAGCGCGAGCACACCGCCCGTGATCGAATTGCGCGTGGTGTCATTGCCGCCGACGATCAGGAGCAGGATGTTGCCGAGGTATTCGTTCGGCGGCATATTCTTCGTCGACTCACCGTGCGCCAGCATCGAAATCAGATCGAGCTTGTGCGGGTTCTTGACGCGCTCCTGCCAGACTTCATTGAAATAGCCGTAACACTCCCACAGCACGTTGAACCCGGCCTGAACCGACTCGAAGTATTCCGGATTGCCGAGGTTCGACACGCTATCGGACCAGTAAATCAGCTTGTGACGGTCTTCCTGCGGAATGTCGAACAGCGTTGCGAGCATCTGTCCCGTCAACTCCACCGACACGTGCTTCACCCAGTTGAAGTCTTCGTTGCGCGGCAGGTTGTCGAGAATCTTGCACGCGCGTTCCCGGATGATCGGTTCCAGATCCATCAGGTTGCGCGGCGTGAACATCGGCGCGACGACCTTGCGCTGATCGTCGTGCTTCGGTGGATCTTCCTGAATGAACATCGGCAGGTCGAACTGCGGATCCGGATCGGCCATACCACCGAGGTTGATGCCGCCGATCTTCGAATCGGACGAAAAGAGCTGATGGTGCGTGTCGACGTGCATGATGTCGGCGAACTTCGTCAGCGACCAATAGGGGCCGAACTGGCTCGTAGCACAGTAATGCACGGGTGCTTCGTGGCGCAGCCGCTCGAAGTACGGCCAGAACGCATCGGCTTCGAACAGATCGGGATGGCCGACGTTGATCGACTCGAGCGGAACGCTGTACGGATCCTGCTGCACGTCGATCGGCCACAATGCGACGAGGTCGGCGTTCGTCATCGTTGGGTCGAACGGCCGTGCCACGGCCCGGATGCGCGCCTTGATCTGTTCTTTGTTGGAGACGGTCTCGCTCATGCGGGCCTTCCGGAGTATTACAGGCGCGAGTATCACACAGCATGTTCGAGCCATGAATACGCGGTTGCACTAGCAGCGCCCAAAGTGAGACGCACCGCTGTATCGTTACGCCCAACACCGCTGCAGGAACGTCACCATGCACCGACTCCTCCCGCTGGCCGAACGCGCTGCGGCGCTGCTGAAATCACGCGGCGAGACCGTCGCGGTCGCCGAGTCATCGACGGCCGGGTTGATTTGTGCGGCGCTGGTCGCGGTGCCGGGCGCGTCTGCCTATTTTGTTGGCGGCGGCGTCATCTACACGGCCACGGCGCAACGCGGCCTGCTCGATATCCCACGCGAAGCGCTGCGCGGCATACGTGCATCGACCGAACCGTATGCCCGACTCGGCGCACAGACGATGCGTACACGACTCGCCACACACTGGGGCATCGCCGAAACCGGCGCGAGCGGGCCCAGCGGCAATCCGTACGGCGACGCGGCCGGGCACAGCTGCATCGCCGTGAGCGGTCCGCTCGAGCGGTCGATCACGCTCGAAACGGGACGCCACGACCGCGTCGACAACATGTGGGTATTCACCGAAGCAGCGCTGCGCCTGTTCGTCGAGTGTCTGACCGACGCGCGCGGGTGACGTAGCGCGGACGAATCCACCTTATCCACCGATCGCACCGATCATCACGACAACAATCGTGCGATGCGCGACAACCCGCTGCGCGAAAGGCAGCACAACTGACATCGGTCACGCTCGCGACAACATCAACACGGGCGTAGTGTTGCCCGCGTAAGCGCAAAGGATTGGATTCATGACTCGAATTCCCCGCCCGATCGCCGCTGTGGTGGCAATCGCAACGATCGCATTCTCCTGCACCGCACGCGCGACCGACCCCGCCGACACTGAATGGCCGACCTACGGCAACGACCCCGGCGGCAGCCGCTACGCGCCGGTGACGCAGATCGATCGTGGCAACGTTACGCGCCTCGAACTGGCGTGGACCTATCGCACCGGCGACCTCGGCAACGACTTTCCGAGCGGGCGACGAATGGCCCACGAAGCGACACCGATCCTTTTGAATGGCCTGTTGTATGTCAGCACGCCGTACGGACGCGTTCATGCGATCGATGCCGCCAGCGGCGAAGGAATCTGGCAGTTCGATGCGCAACTCCCCAACGACCGCCACTATTCGGAGAACACGTCGCGCGGCGTCAGTGCCTGGCGCGATCCCGACGCGGCGCCGAACAGTACCTGCGCCGTGCGCATCTTCGTCGGCACCCTCGATGCACGACTGATCTCGCTCGACGCCGCAACCGGCACACCGTGCAAGGATTTCGGTGCCAGCGGCACGGTCGATCTCAACGAGGGCAGTCGGCCGCGCGATAAAGGCGACTATCTGGTCACGTCGCCGCCGGTGGTGTGGCACAACCTTGTGATCACGGGATCCGCCGTCGGCGACAACCGCGCGGTGGACGTTGAGATCGGCATCGTGCGCGCATTCGATGCACGCAGCGGCGCGCTGGTGTGGTCGTGGGATCCGATTCCGCGCACGCCGGACAATCCTGTTTATGCCCAGTGGACGCCGAACGCCGCAAAGATCACCGGTGCCGCGAACGCGTGGTCGGTGCTGTCGGTCGACGTCGAGCGGGGCCTGCTGTTCGTGCCGGTGGGCTCCGCGAGCCCGGACTTTTATGGCGGCGAACGTACCGGTGACAACCGTCATGCAAACTCGATCGTCGCGTTGAATGCCGCCACCGGTGACGTCGTGTGGGCGCGCCAGCTCGTGCATCACGATGTGTGGGACTACGACATGCCGGCGCAACCGGTGCTGATCGATCTGCAGCGCGACGGCAAATCCATCCCGGCGCTGGTGCAGGCCACCAAGATGGGCATGCTGTTTGTGCTCGATCGCCAGACGGGCGAGCCGCTGTTCGGCATCGAGGAGCGCACGGTGCCGCAGAACGGCGTGCCAGGCGAAGTGCTGTCACCGACACAACCGTTCTCGGTGTTGCCGTCGCTGGTGCCGCACGGTCCGCTGACGGCCGCGGACGCATGGGGTTTTACGCCGTGGGATCGCGGCAAATGCGCCGACAAGTTCGCGAAGCTGCGCTCGGAAGGCATCTACACGCCGCCCAGTCTCGAAGGCACGATCGAGTGGCCGGGTTATTCCGGCGGCTCGAACTGGGGCGGCATATCGTTCGATCCGACGCGTCAACTCGTGGTCGCAAACGCCAACCTTCTGCCGTTCGTCGTGCAACTGATTCCGCGCGATGAATTGCAGAGCGTGCACGACTCCGACGTTTATCCGGATTCGGAATTCGCGCGCCAGACCGGCACACCGTACGGCATGCGCCGCGAGCTGATCGCATCGCCCCTGGGCGTGCCGTGTACCGCCCCACCGTGGGGAACGCTGAGCGCCGTCAATTTGACCACCGGCACAATCCAGTGGCAGGTTCCGCTGGGTACCTCACGCGATCTCGCGCCGTGGCCGGTCTGGTTCATCGACGGCGTACCGAACATGGGCGGGTCGATCGTGACCGCCGGCGGGCTCGTGTTCATCGCCGCCGCAACCGACGATTTCCTGCGCGCGTTCGATATCGAGACCGGCGCGGAATTGTGGCGCGGCCGATTGCCGGCCGGCGGCCAGGCGACGCCGATGACCTACAACCGGAATGGCCGTCAGTTCGTCGTCATCGTCGCGGGCGGTCACGGCGGCGCCGGCACTACACGCGGCGACTATGTCGTTGCGTTTGCGCTGCCGGAATCGTAAAGGGGCACCGGCTAAGGAGCCGCCACGAGCAGCGGCGTGAAGCCGAATACGCCGACGCTGTCCGGATCCACGCTGACGGCCACCGCGCCGATCTCCGGAGCGCCATAGACCTCGAGGCGGGTGATGTTGGTGTACAGCGACATTTCGCCCTCGCCGCGCTGTACGAGGAACGGCCGGCCAATCTGGAACTGGTGTGAATCGCCGTGCACCAGCAGCACCTGCCCGGCGAACCGTTCGCCGCCGAGTTTCAGCTCTTCGATGATTGGCCCGAACGGCCCGTCTGCCGTATCGTCGCCGTGTAGCATCTGCGCATGCATCGCTATCACGACAGCCCGGTAATCCCCGGCGCGCGCGATGCGGAACGAATCCCTGATCCACGCGACGTTGGCCTGCATCCGCTCGCGTGCCTCCTCGACAGCGGCCTGATCCTGAAGCAGGAAACCGTTATGCGAGCCGACGACGTGCACGGTAAAAAACAGCACCCGATCGTGTTCCCAGCGCGCGTTTTCGACATACCGTGTGTACGGCGACACGTCACTCTCACGCACGAGCGGCATCGGCTGCGCGCCGAGACTGGCGGGTTTTGCGAAAAATACGCTGCGCAGTTTTGTCAGGCGTTCCGTGGAATCGTAGCCACCCATCGCACTGTTGCGGCAATCGGTCCATTCGTTGTCACCAGGCGTGTAGACAACCGGTTGCCGGTACAGCGCAAAGAATTCTCCGATCTGTGCGTAGTGCGCGTCGTGACAGTTGCCCGCCCCCCAGATGTCACCGATGTGGATACTGAACGCAGGCTTCAACGCATTGATCTTCGCGATCAGCGCGCGGTAGATCGGATAATCGCGTTCGCCGTTGTACGCGGTGTCGCCGAGCGCGACGAACGTGAACGGTTGCGTGTAGCCGGGTGCCGCTGCGAGCACAGCTACAACAAGCACCGCCGCCGACATGATCAAACGCTTCATCTGGCTTCTCCACATCGAGGGGCGCTATGGTACCGCCGTGAACGCGCATCGGCATCCATCTCACCTCGGAGGACAGCATGCTTCGCCAAATCACGGTCTCGATTATTGCCGCATTCTTAATCGCGACGCCGGAGACGATGTTCGCCGCAGCCAACACGACCGTCGGCAGTTTCGAAGCAGTTGAACTCGAAACGTATACACACTCGGCACCGGATTTTTCGGTGCGGTATCCGTACGCGTTGCGATCGTCGCCGCCAACACGCAAGGGCGAAGTGTTCAGCGCCGCGGGCCTCGGACGCGCGCCGTCGCTGAACGTCATGGTGCTGCCGCGTCCGGCCGATCTGACGCTCGCTCGAGCGGCACAAGCCGCGGCCCAACAGCTTGCGCCCAACGGCGTCATCAAGGCGCAGCAGGCGGTCGATCTCGGCGGCGTGCCGGGCGAAGCGGTCACGTTCGAGTGGTCGATGCCGATCGGACTCGGCGTCGATCTGCGCACGCAGCAGGTCTCTGCGTTCCACGGTGATGCGTGGGTCATCGTGACCATCACGGATGGCCGTGTCGGTGACACCCTCGCACCGGATCTCACCGCCGCGGTCAACTCGCTGCGATTTGCACCGTAACGCCGATCTCGCGACGCGTGCGGTTCCGCCGCGGCGATTCGCCGCGGAAACGTTACAATGCCGCCCCGCGCCGCCTGCCTGATCGCCGATGAACCTGTTCGCCACGCACCCGTTGGGGTTTTCCGACCTGCTCGAACAGGAACTGCTCGGCGCCGGCGCGCAGATTACCGCGCGTGTCACGTCCGGCATCGGCTTTACCGGCACGCTCGAGTGCGCCTACCGCGTGTGCCTGTGGAGCCGGATCGCCAACCGGGTGCTGCTGCAGATTGGCGACTTCGATGCACCGGAACCCGACGCGCTCTACTACGGTGTCCAGCGCACGACGTGGCTGGAACATCTGACCAGCAACTGTTCGATTGCCGTCGACTTCACGACCACACATTCGCAGATCAACCACAGCCTGTACGGCGCGCAGCGCGTCAAGGACGCCATCGTCGATCAGCTGCGCGAATCAAGCGGCGTTCGCCCCAACGTCGACATCAAGGCGCCGGATGTGCGCATCAACGTGCATCTGCAACGCGATCGTGCATCGCTTGCAATCGATCTGTCCGGCGAGAGCCTGCACCGGCGCGGTTACCGTCAGGTGCCCGGACCCGCACCGCTGAAGGAAAACCTCGCCGCCGCGCTGCTGCTGCGCGCGGGCTGGCCGCAGATCGCGCAAGCCGGCGGCGCCCTGCTCGACCCGATGTGCGGTTCCGGCACGTTGCCGATCGAAGCGCTGCTGATGGCATGCGACATCGCGCCCAATCTCGCACGGCGGCAGTTCGGATTCACGCGCTGGCGCGGCCATCAGCCGGACCTCTGGGCGCCACTGATCGAGGAAGCTGGCGCACGGCGCGACGCAGGCTTGTTGCGCGCGCCGATCGTTCGCGGCAGCGACGTCGATGCGCGAGCGGTGGCTGCAGCCCGCGCGAATATCGCCGCCGCGGGACTCGCCGCGCACATCAGCGTCGATCAGCGCGCGCTGCGCGACATCATGCCGCCGGCCGCGCGCGGCCTGTTGATCACTAATCCGCCGTATGGTGAACGGCTGGACGACAAAGCCGAACTGCCGGAATTGTTCACCGATCTCGGCGCGGTGTTGCGCAGCCGCTTCGACGGCTGGCGCGCGAGCGTGCTGGCACCCGACGCCGAACTGGGTTTTCGCACCGGCCTGCGGCTGAAGAAAAAGCACGCCGCACGCAACGGCGCATTAGATGTTGTGCTGCTGACATTCGAGATCAGCGCGGAGCAGACGCTGCCGCCGCGCGCGGAACGCGCCACACCGGCGCTCGATCCGGCCATCGACGAGTTCAGCAACCGCATCCGCAAAAATCAGAAGCGGCTGGCGCGCTGGGCACGCCGCCAGGCTGTGACCTGCTATCGCATCTACGATGCGGATCTACCCGATTTTGCGTTCGCGATCGATCTATACCACGGCAACACAACGTGGCTGCACGTGCAGGAATACGCGCCGCCGGCCAGCATCGATGCGCAGCGCGCGCAGCTGCGCCGCGACTCGCTGCTCGCGGTGCTGCCGGCCCTATTTGGTGTCGCGGCGGATCAGGTGTTCATCAAAACGCGTGAACGTCAGCGCGGGACGGCCCAGTACACGCGACGCGACGATACCCGTGTTTTCCAGCGGGTCGAAGAACGCGGCTGCCAGCTGCTCGTCAATCTGGGCGACTATCTGGATACCGGGTTGTTCCTCGATCACCGCCTGCTGCGGCAGCGGATCCAGAGTGAAGCCTCCGGCAAACGGTTCCTCAATCTGTACGCCTACACCGGTTCGGCGACCGTTCACGCGATCCGCGGCGGTGCATCGAGCACGACGTCAGTGGATCTGTCGAATACGTACCTGAACTGGGCGCTGCGCAATTTCGAACTCAATACCGAGGACTTGCGTACTCACCGTCTCGTGCGCGCCGACTGCAGGGCGTGGCTGGACGACGCCGTCACCGGCACCGATCGGTACGATCTGATCCTGCTCGACCCGCCGTCATTCTCGAACTCGAAGTCGACCGACGACGTGCTCGACATTCAGCGCGATCACGTCGCGCTGATTCGCGCCTGTGTGGCCCTGTTGGCGACGGCTGGAACGCTGTACTTCTCGTCCAACATGCGCCGCTTCAAACTCGATGAAGCCGCGCTTGCCGATCTCGACATCGAAAACATCACCGCGAGCACGATCGACGAAGATTTCCGGCGCAGCCCGCGGGTACATCAGTGCTGGCGGATCGGTACATCTAACGATGCGCGCCAGAACCGGTTGCCACGGCCGGCCACGGCTACGTAGACTCGCTCCGGACCCACCCACTCCCATCAGAGGCTCCACAACCATGCTGCTACGTTCTCTGCGCGTTCCCAAAAGCGAATTCGAAGCCGGCACCGGCTGGACGCTGAAGCCCGAAGGCGCCTGCCAGGGCGACGTGTGTATTCCGTTGTCCAAACCGGCCGGCGATCCGATCGACGTGAAGCAGGTCGCCCACGACATCGGCATGCCGTTGGTCGAGGCACCCGAGCACGGACTCTGGGCGCTGGGACCCGCATCGATTGGTTCGCGCGCGCTCGCGAGCGCGCAGGCACCGGAACTGCGGTTGCCGGATCTCAACGGTAAAGAATTCAAACTGTCGAGCCTGCGCGGCCAGAAGGTGCTGCTATTCGCCTGGGCACCTTACTGAGGCTGCTCCGGCGACCTGCCCGTGTGGCAGGCATTACGAAACGAACTGCACCCGAAAGGTTTTGAACTCGTTGCAGTGGGCCTCGACACGCTGGGCGGCGCGGGTTGCCGTGCGTTCATCGAAGCGGCCAAGCCCGAACATCCGTCACTGATCGATCAGCATCACGTGCTCGCCGATCTGTTCGGCGTCATCAATATCCCGAGCAGCGTCTGGATCGACGAAAGGGGCATGATCGTGCGGCCCGCGGAAGCAGCTCCGGCCCCGCCGCAGCCGACGCAAACCGCACCGCGCATCAACATGCCGAGCGAAGTGCCGCAGCGCTTCGTCGAAATGATGACCGAGGCCGTCAAGATCAAAAGCGACGCGCCGGCTTATCACGCGGCGCTGCGCGACTGGGTCAACAAAGGCGCGGCGAGTCGGTTCGCGCTGTCGAGCGACGAAGTCGTCAAGCGTTCACGGCCGCGCGACAACGCAAAAGCGCTCGGACACGCGCACTTTGCACTGGCGACCCAACTCGAGATGGACGGCCACCACGACGCCGCGGTGCATCACTTCCGCGAAGCGCATCGTCTGGTGCCGGACAGCTGGACGTTCCGTCGGCAGGCGTGGTCGCTGGAGAAAATCGGCGACGGTCCGCTCGCGCGATTCTGGCAGGGACCGCAGCCGGACGCACCGGATGCGTGGCCGTACGAAGGCGACTGGCTCGGCGACGTGCGCAAAGTCGGTGCTGAAAACTACAGCGAGCCGTGGCGCCCCTGACGATCGCCCGCATCGTGACCGGCAACGCGTTTCGATCCACAGTGGACACGCGACATGAGGCGGCGGTGGCGGCGTGTTGCGCCGGACCGTCGCGCGTCAGTGTTCCTGCGCGCCGGTCGCGAACTCCATCAACGTCTCGAGCGGCACGAACTCCAGCGTTTTTGCGTGCGTCGCCGCCAGCACGACGCGCGGCGCAGCACCCGCCTGAAATGCCTCGACCCAACGCGCGGCGCACAAGCACCACTGATCACCCGGTTTGAGTCCGGCAAAGCCGTATTCGGGCCGCGGCGTCGACAGATCGTTGCCCGCGCGGCGCGAGAATTCGAGGAACTCCCGCGTGGTCTCCACACACACGCTGTGCACGCCGGCATCGGTATCGTCGGTGCGGCAACAGCCGTCGCGAAAGAATCCGGTCAGCGGCGCGGCACTGCAGGTGCGCAGCGGACCGCCGAGAACATTGATACCGCGCGGCGCAAATGCCCGCTCTCGATTGATCTGTACACTCATCGTCGAACCTCGCAATGACCGATGCGCGCATTATTGCACCATCGAACGATGTAATAATGCGCGCCCCGATCCGTGGGTGTGCCAATAACACCCGGCCACCACGATCCGGAACGACAATCCACTGGAGCATTCACGATGAGCATCAAGCGTCTTCACGTTGGTCCCCGCCTCTCGCAAGTCGCGATCCACGGCAACACCGTCTATACCGCCGGCATCGTTGCGGGCGATGCGACCGCCGATGCGGCCGGGCAGACTCGTCAGATACTCGCATCGATCGACGGCTACCTCGCCGAAGCCGGCACCGACAAGACGCAGTTGCTGAATGTGACGATCTGGCTCGCCGACATCAAAGACTTCGCCGCGATGAATCAGGTGTGGGATACCTGGGTACCAAAGGGTAACTCGCCGCCGCGCGCCTGTGTCGAGGCGAAACTCGCCGCACCGCAGTACAAGGTCGAAATCCGCGTGCTCGCGGCGATCGGCTGAACATCCAAGGCGAACAGCGGAGGCACGATGAAAGCAGCAATCGGCTTGATGATCGAAGGCCAGTTCGGCCTCAACTGGGACCGTTGGACGCGGGTGCTCGACATGGCCGAGCGCGCCGGCTACCAGAGCGTGTTCCGCTCGGATCACTTCACGAACCCCGCGGCGCCTGACCTCGACTCGCTGGAACTGTTCACGTCGCTGACGTATGCGGCGACGCGCACGAAGCGCATCGAGTTCGGCTCGCTGGTAGCTCCGGTTACGTTCCGGCATCCGACGATGACGGTGCGCCAAGCCGCCGCGATAGACGACCTGTCAGGGGGGCGGCTGGTACTCGGCCTGGGCGCCGGCTGGCAGCGCCGCGAGCACGAAAACTACGGCATTCCGTTCGACGACTTCCCGATCCGCTTCGACAAGCTGACGGACGCATTGGAGATCACGCGGCGCCTGCTGCGCGATGACAAACCAGTCAACTACACCGGCAAGATCATCAGCGTGCACGACGCCGTGTTGTTGCCGCGGCCCCGGCGCAAAACGCCGATTCTGATCGGCGGCAACGGTCCGAAGCGCAGCCTGCCGCTCGCGGCGAAATACGCCGATGAATGGAACGGTGTGTTCCTCGACGTCGACAACTACCGCGCGCGCAACAATCTGCTCGACGAACTGCTCGAACGTCAGGGACGTGATCCGCGTTCGGTCAAACGTTCGCTGATGGGGCCGTTTTCGTGGGCCGAAGGGACGCAGGGAATCGAAACGCTCGAGGCCTACATCGACGCGGGTTGCCAGCGCTTCATGCTGCAGTTCACCGACTACGACAACCTCCACCCGATCGAAGCGTGGGCGGCGGAGAATCTGCAACGATTCCAGTAACGAAGCGGCGCCGGTCACCCGCGCGACCGGCGCCCGACCTTCGGACGAAGTGTTACTTCACCTCGACATCGTGCCGTTTCGACCTGGCGGTTTTCGGGATGACGATTTCGAGAATGCCGTCCTTGAACTCGGCCTTTGCCTTCGTCCCGTCCACTTCCGCAGGCAGCGACAGCGTACGTGATACTTCGCCGGTGGAAATCTCGCGCCGGTAGTACTCGCCCTTTTCTTCTTTCACTTCTTTGCGCGTCGATGCACTGATCGTGATCGACCGGTCGCTCAACGACACCTTGACGTCGTTTTTTTCGAAGCCCGGCAGTTCGGCGCGAACCGCGATTTCGTTGTCTCGCTCGACCAGGTCGACGCGCGGCGACTTCAGCAGTTCGAAATTCGTGCGCAGACCCGGAAGGTCGCGGAACGGGCGCAACCAGTTACGGGACATGAAATTATCGAACATCCGTTCCATGTCGTGTTCGAATTCGTCGAACCGGGTTACCGCGGTCGCCTTTTCTTTCGCCGGCGCCGGGGTTTTGTCGATCTCCACGCTTACCTTCGATTCTTTTGCGGATTCAGCCATTTCGTTTCTCCGGCGCTATTACAAAGTGGACTCACTCTATTCGCGTGCGGGACAGCGGGTATCCGCAATTCCCCGTAGCGAGGACACGACGACGTCGCGGGCGAGTTACGATCTACAAACATCGCTGAAGGATCCGGTTGATGACTCTGGCGAAATGCCATCGGATTGAGTGAGTGGCTCTCGCCGTATTCCTCGCGATTGTCCTGATCGGCAGCTATGTGCAGTCCGTGGCCGGCTTTGCGATGGGCCTGCTGATCATCGCGGTCGCCACCACCAGCACGCTGTTCGATCTCGAAGTGACCGCCGCGGCCGTCAGCCTGCTTTCGCTCGTCAACATCGTGTTGTCGCTGCACGGTCACTACCATCTGGTGCACGGCCGCACGCTGCGACTGCTGGCGATCGGCCAATTGCCGGCCGTTGCGCTCGGCATCTGGCTGCTGGGCGTGCTCAATGCCGGCGCGACCGCGTGGCTCGAACTGCTGCTGGCGGCATTTCTCATCGGCGGCAGCGCGGCGATGATGCTGCGGCCGATCCCCCTTGCACAACCGTCAGGCACCGCGAGCACGTTGACCGCGGGTTTCGCCGGCGGTCTGTTGGGTGGGCTGTTCGCGGCGTCGGGGCCGGTGATGGGGTGGTTCTGCTACCGCCAGCCGCTGCCGGTCACCGAGATCCGCGCGACGCTGCTCGGTTGTTTTGCGATTACGACCGTCGCGCGCACATTGCTGGTCGCGGGCACCGGTGCGCTTTCGATGGACGTGCTGACGATGGCCGGCAGCGGCCTGCCGGTCGTGCTGCTCGGCACGTGGATCGGCCGGCGCTTCCCGCCCGCGTTCGGCGAAGCGACGATGCGCCGGGCCGCCTTCGGCGCCCTGCTCGCGATGGGCATCTGGATCGGCGTTGCCGCGATGCGTGCGTTGGCGACCACCCATGGATGACGGGCATGAACAGTTCAACAACCGCGGCGGAGCGTCGCCTGGCGAGGGGTCTATGCAACAACAATCGCTGATCGCCACTTCGATCCCGAACCGGTTCTATCTCGCCGTGTGGCGCTGGCACTTCTACGCCGGGTTGTTCGTCATCCCGTTCCTGATCGTGCTCGCGTGCAGCGGCATGCTGATGCTCCTGAAAGATCCGCTCGAGTCGTATCGGTATGGACACCTGCTCCACGTCGAGCCTAACGGCGCAGCACTGGCGCCGCAGGCGCAACTCGCCGCCGTCGCGCGCCAGTATCCGCACTCGGTGGCGCGGCTCTACATTCCGCCTCGTTCGGCCGATTCGGCAAGTCAGTTTGCGGTGTCCCCTGCACATGGCGTGCATGACGACGGCGGCCATTCCAGCCACGCGGAATCGACGATCACCGTTTTCGTCGATCCGTACAGTGGTCGCGTGCTCGGTGAACTCGACCCTGCACAGACGTTGTACGCGTGGGCGAACACGCTGCACGCATCGTTGTTTCTCGGCGATGTCGGCGACTATCTGATCGAGATCGCCGCCGGCTTCGGCGTGCTGCTGACGGTGAGCGGCCTGTTTCTGTGGTGGCCACGGGATAGCCGCTGGCGAGATGCGGTGCTGCCGCGGGTGGCCTTCGCTCGACGTGCCGACTGGCGCAACCTGCACGCCGGCCTCGGCTTCTGGCTCGCCGGCGCGCTGCTGTTCTTTTTGATCTCCGGGCTCACGTGGACCAGCATCTGGGGCGGCAAACTCACGCAGGCGTGGAACTCGTTTCCGGCCGAAAAATCCGCTCCGCTGGCCGATAAAACCCATGGTTCGCTGAACCGTCCGCCGCTCGACGAAGTGCCATGGGTCCTCGAGCAAACCCCGATGCCCGCGTCGGGCTCGCTCGCCGGTACGGCGGGAATTGCCGCGGGCGCGGCGGTCGAGCTCGACTCCATCGTTGCGCTCGCAAAACAGCAGGGCTTCGAACGTTTCCGCGTGAACATGCCGCGCGCTGCCGATGATGTCTGGACGATCTCTGCCGCGGCGATGGCCGGCGATGTCGCCGACCCGCGCGACGAGCGCACGGTGCACGTGGACCGCCACAGCGGCCATGTGCTGGCCGACGTCGGCTTCACCGACTATTCGTTGCCGGGCAAGGCGATGACGCTCGGCGTGCCGTTGCACCAGGGCAGCCTGGGGGTGTGGAACATCGTCATAAATCTGTGCTTCTGCCTCGCGGTGATCGCGATGACGGTGACCGGCATCGTCATGTGGTGGTTGCGGCGTCCCGTCGGTCGTCGCGGGATGGTGCCGCCACCGCTGCCGTCCGACCTGGGCGCGTGGAAGAGTGCGATCGCGGCGATGTTCGTCCTCTCGCTGTGTTTTCCGCTCGTGGCGATCACGATCGCAGCGGTCATCGCGCTCGATCTGCTCGTGATCGCGCGCATTCCGGCGCTGCGCGTGCTGTTGCGTTAGCGCAACCAGCGCCCCGTTCTGATTTCAGCTCGCTTTGGGTGCCAGTGCGGCCGCCACCCGCGTGCGCACGTCGTCCTGCATCAGCCGTTCGAACGGCAGCAGCAGATGACCGACCTCGGTCGAGAGTTTCCGCACCACGTCGTCCCGCGCCGCGGCAATCTGCACTTCCATGCGGTAGCGCAGTTCGTCGTCGCTGAACATTGTGCGATCGCCTTGTGTGGTGGGATACAGGAAATCGTTGTAGTTCGCCTGCCGCCACGGCATACGCGCGACGTCGGCCGCACGCCGCAGGTACGTGCGTGTGAGTACATCGAGCGAATCACCGTTCGCGCGCTGCGCCAGCGTGTCGAACAGCGCATGCGCCTGCAATGCCGCCGACGTCATGCCCTGGCCATAGGTGGGATTGAAGCTGCACAGCGCATCGCCCAGCGGAATGAGTCCGTGTGGCAGCGTCGTCAAGCGTTCGTAGTGACGAAACCGGTTGGCCGGATAGATCATCCGCGCAACGGGAGACACGAACCGCGCCGTCTTCAGCGCCTCGTACATGTTCGGATGCGGCAGGCTCTTCGCGAACTCGAGAAAGCCGGCTTCGTTGTCCGGTGGATAGTCGCCGGCGCGGCCGCCCAGCGAGCAGATGAACCGCCCGCCTTCAATCGGCAGCAGCACAGCGCCCCGCGCGCCGACGCGCGGCAGGTTGCCCATCACCAACGCTTTCCAGTCGCGCGCCGGGTCCGCCGCCAGCTCGACAACCGCGCTCGAATAACCGAAATCGACCCCCACTTCCTCGACGTCCGGCAGCGTTATGGCCAGCGCTGACAGCCAGCGCAGCCCGCCTTCGCCGCGACCGGTTGCATCGATCACGAGGTCGGCTTCCAGGTTCGCCGTGCCGTTGTTGGTTTCGAGCTTCACACCGCTGAAACGATGCGCGCCGGCATCGAGCATCAACCCGCGCACGGTCGCACCGGTTCGCAGCGAAACATTCGGCGTCGTTGCAAGAACCTGCTCGCGCAGACAATGCTCGAGCATCCAGCGGCTCTGACCGTGCAGCTCGAGGCCGCCGTCGAAGCGCGGAGCGAAGCCGAGTTCCGAGCCCGCGAGAAAATCCTGCCCGGCACGCATCTTGACCGACCCGCTGGCTTCGATGGCGCCACGGAAGCCGGGAAGAATCTCCTCGATCGCGTTCTCGCCGCCCTTCAGCAGCACGTGCACGTGGTGTGACTGCGGCGTGGTGCGGCGCGGCGCCGGCGTGGCCGCAAACACGTCGCGCTCGAGCACGACGACTTCGGCAAAGTGCGGCGCAATGGCACGCGCCCCGAGCATGCCCCCGAGGCTGCCACCGGCAATGACGGCACGCCGGCCGAGTGGATTGAACGATGCTGAAGTCACGACAAACTCCTGTGACGATTGTTGACACGCTCGAGCAGATGATTCCGGAGATTCGCGTTAGTAGCATCGACACCGGCGCGCCATTTACTCACTATCAGCCCTCTTTCGCCACCGGGAACGACGATGGGTCAGCTCAGCATCAATACCTTCGCCGACGTCGGCGCTGAAGTGACCGGTGTAGATCTGCGCTCGATGAGCGACACCGAGTTCGCGCAGATTCGCGCGACCTTCAACGCCCGCGGTCTGTTGTTTTTCCGTGACCAGAAGCTGTCCGAAGACGAGCACATCGGCTTGGCCAAACGCTTCGGAAAAATCAACGTGAACCGATTTTTTGCAGCGCATCCGGACTTCCCGCAGATTGCGCTGGTCACCAAGGAACCCGAACAGAAGACCAACATCGGCGGCGGCTGGCACACCGATCATTCATACGATCACGAGCCCGCGCTCGGTTCCATCCTCGTCGCGCGGGAACTGCCGTCGATCGGCGGCGACACCGCGTTCGTCAGCATGTACGCCGCGTACGACGCACTCTCCAGCGGCTTGAAAAAAACGTTGGCGGGGCTCAATGCGGTTCATTCCGCCAAACACGTTTTTGGTGACACAGGCTATCAAGCACGCGCCGATTCAATCGAGGGGCGCATCGGCAATCCCGAGGCTGCAGCGAACCTGCGCGACCCGGTGCATCCGGTGGTGATCCGCCATCCGCTCTCCGGCAAGAGTGCGCTCTATGTGAACCCCGGCTTCACGCTGCGCTTCGATGGCTGGACACAAGCGGAATCTCAACCGTTGCTCGACTACCTGTATGGTGTTGCCACCCGGCCCGAGCACGTGCACCGGTTCGCATGGCAACCCGGATCGGTTGCGTTCTGGGACAACCGCGCGACTTGGCACTTCGCACAGAACGACTACCATGGACATCGCCGCATCATGCATCGCATCACCATCGACGGCTGTGCGCTCGAAGCGGCGCCCACTTGCGCCGAGGCGGCTCCAGATGCCTGAGGTCGGTAAATTCTGCGGTAACTCGAGGACAGACAAAAATGGCAAGACCAACCGCCGGCACTGCACGCATGGACATCACCCCTTCCTGGCCGGTGATGCTGGCCGGCTTCGGGCAACGCACAACGCCGTGCACGGGGATTCACGACAACATCTTTGCTAAGGCGCTGTTTCTGTCAAACGCATCGCATCGATTGGTGCTCATCACCGCGGACCTGATCTGCATTCCCGCGCCGCTGGGTCGCGCCGTAGTCGGGGAGCTCAGCCGTCGGACCGGAATCGCCCCCGAACAGATCTGTGTGTGCGCATCACACACGCATTCAGCGCCCGCGCCGGCCGATGCCAACGACGGCGCAACGGGCGTCGCGCGATTCGTCGCGTTTCTCACAGAAGCGCTCGTCGATGTGGGTGCAAAGGCAGTCGCCAACGCAAAACCATGTCGCGTGCGCAGCGGCGTCGGCGACGTTGACCTGTTCCTGAACCGGCGCACACGCGGCGATCCCAACATCGTCGATCGTCGTGTGGCCGTGTTTGCCGCCGATGATGCGCAAAGCGGTGAACCGATCGCCGTGCTGTTTGGCGTCGGCTGCCACCCGGTGACGATGGGCTGGGACAACATGCGCATCAGCGCCGACTTTCCAGGCCAGGCGCAACGCGTCATCGAAGCGCGATTGCCAGGCGTCAATGCCCTGTTCTTCAACACCACCGAAGGTAACGTTATCCCGGCTACGAGCCCGAACCTCGACGCGCTCGACCCACGCGGCTATTGCGGCGGCGGATTCGAGAACAGCATGAAGATCGGCACCGATATCGCCGCTGAAGTTGTGCGGGTCGTACGCGCGAGCACTGCACGGGACGATTTGTCGCTCTTCTCGAAGCGCATCGACCTGCAGGTCATGCCGAACAACGGCGGGCTCGATACCGCGACAACAATTGCCAGACTGGCAGACGGCACACGCACGTTGCAGCAATTTCTCGGCGAGCATTTCGAACAAACCGTCGCCCCGGCACAACTATGGTCGGTTGCATCACGGCGCGTCATCGACGACAACCTGCCCGAAGCAGACATGCGCCGGCTGATGATCGCGTGCTGCCTCTATCTTGGCCTCAGCCAACGCCTTAAACGAGGGGCGTCGCCTCGCCCCGTTGACGTACCGATCATGGTGATGCGGATCAACGAACTCGAGCTGCTCGCGTTGCCGGGCGAAGTGCTCGTCGAAGTGGGTCAGGAATGGTGCCGTCGGGTCGGCTCCGACTCGGCATTCATCGTCGGTCTTGCAAACGCTCACCTACGCTACCTGCCGCGCGCCACACACTTTGCCGAGGCCCTGGCCGACGTGCGCTACGAAACCGTCACGGCCGGACTCGAACCCAACGGAGTCGAAATCGCCCTCGACGCCGCCACCCAGCTGCGCGCTTCTTTGATGTAGGAGGGATGTCCCCACCCCGAGCGTAGCTTGTAGGAG
>Ga0209254_10001482_pt1 | contig 21055 bp, 18 predicted proteins | sample FrelakmetDIP11DI_FD_187148 | JGI IMG/M metagenome (GOLD analysis project Ga0209254, IMG submission 187148) | Freshwater lake sediment microbial communities from the University of Notre Dame, USA, for methane emissions studies - DIP11 DI (SPAdes)... | ecosystem: Environmental > Aquatic >...
CGGTGTACGGCGACTACTCCTTCTCGCCCTATCGCAAGAACAGCGAGCTGATGGCCTTCGTGGCAAGGAAGCTGTGATGGACCTCGGGCGCATAGACCTCGATCACACGCTCTCCTGTGGCCAGGCCTTCCGCTGGAAGAAGGTGGGAAGGGCCTGGGAGGGCGTGATCGAGGGCAGGAGCGTCCGTCTCTGGCAGAAGGGGCGCGGCGTAGAGGCGGAGAGCGATCTGCCAAACGACCGCCTGGAGTCGTACTTCCGTGCGGATGATGATTACGAGAGGATCATCAAGGACATCTCGAAGGAGGCTTACGTCGCCTCGCTGGTCCACCGCTTCCCTGGCCTGAGGCTGCTGCGCCAGGACCCCTGGGAGTGCAGCGCCTCTTACATTCTGGCGACGTTCTCCAACATCCCCCGCATCAAGGGGATGATCGAGCGCATCTGCGCGCTCTATGGCGAGGAGATCGGGCCAGGTTTGCATGCCTTCCCCGAGCCTGGGGCCATCGCCGAGAACGGGGAGAGGGCGGAGACCTGCGGCCTGGGATTTCGATGCAAGCGGTTCGTCGAATACGCTAGGAGGGTGGACCGAGGCGAGGTGGATTTCGAGGAGCTGAAGGGCGCGGCCTACGAGGAGGCCCACAGGTCGCTGGTAAGGCTCGAGGGGGTCGGGGACAAGGTTGCCGATTGCATCGCGGTTTTCTCCCTGGACCACCTGGAGGCGTTCCCGATCGACGTGCGGATCGCCCGAACGCTCAAAGAAAGATATGGCGTCTCCGGCTCCTATGGAAAGATGAGCGCCTTGGCCCGTGAGCGCTTCGGGCCTTACGCTGGCTACTCCCAGGAGTTCATCTATTATGCAGAGGACCGCAAGAACCTGAACCTAGAATGAGCCTCAATCGATCTGGCAGCTCACGCACTGCGGGGCGTTCACGCCGGTGTGGGTCTCGTAGACCTTGACCAGCATCCCACTCTTCTTAACCATCTGGCAGATACGGCAGGTCTCCGTGACGATGTCCGACCCGCCCATCATGCGCACGGCCGCCAGCTCGACCTCCTTGCGGAAGTCCTCGTACTTGCCGCTGTTCTCGATCTCCTTGCTGGTGCCCCTCTTCGCTTTTAAATACTGCGATATCGCAGCGTCTGTGACCCCGAAGCGCCTAGCCACCTCGGCCTGGCTGAGATGGTGCTTGTCCACGAGCTCCCTGGCCAATTCTCGGCGTATGGAGGGCAGGACATACCAAACGATCAACTCGCACGGGATCTTCATGCTAGCCACGATACCTTTAACGATATTTAAATGTTCGATGAACGCAGAGTGCCTAAGCGAATGAGCGCCATGTAATCTGAAAAAGGACCAAAAAGAATAATACTTCACGATTGTTTACAGCATCCCTAAATCCTAAGTCATGGATTACCCGCGGAGCAGTGAGCCCAATGCCAATCGACGAGGTCATGGTTTCCCGTAAGATCATCGAGCGCTACGCCAGAGAATTCCTGGACAATCTGGACGTTGATGTGATAATCGCGGGTGCCGGTCCTGCCTCCTTGACCGCCGCGCGCTATCTCGCCAAGGGCGGGCTGCGCACGGTCATCTTCGAGCGCAAGCTCACTCCTGGCGGCGGCATGTGGGGTGGCGGGCTGGCATTCCCCGTGATCGTGGTCCAGGAGGAGTCCAAGTTCCTCCTCCAGGAGATCGGCGTCAGGCTCGAGGACTCCAAGGATGGCTACTACACCGCCGACTCCGTGGAAGCGAGCGCCAAGCTCATCGCCAGCGCCATCGATGCCGGCGCTAGGCTCTTCAACACCATCTCGGTGGAGGACGTCGTGATCCGCCAGGACCGCGTCTGCGGCGTGGTGATCAACTCGTCGGCCGTGGAGGTGGCAGGCCTGCACGTGGACCCGATCGCCGTGCGCTCGAAGTACGTCATCGACGGAACTGGCCATCCAGCAGAGGTGGTCAACGTCGTGCAGCGCAAGGTGGGCAAGCTCAACACCCCGACGGGGCGAATAGAGGGCGAGAAGAGCATGTGGGCCGAGGTGGGCGAGCGGATGACGGTGGAGAACACCATCGAGGTCTACCCTGGCCTCTACGTCACTGGCATGGCCTGCAACGCGGTAATGGGCGCGCCGCGCATGGGCCCGATCTTCGGAGGCATGCTCCTCTCTGGTAAGAAGGTCGCCGAGCTCATACTGAAGAGGGAGAGGAAGTAGCTCAGTCCCCGGGATGCGTCCTCTCGTAGAAGTCCTGGACCTCCCATTCTTCGCGCTGGTCCGGGCTCCCTTCCCTAATGGTCATGCCCAGCATGCGCACGTGCGCCTTCATGGCCCGTTTCGCATCCGGGCCGCCGATGACCTCGGTCACGTAAAGGTCGTTGCCCTTCTTCTTGGCGCGGAAGGCGCCAGCCATCTCCGCCCCGTTGAAGATGACGTAGCACCACGCCCCGAACCTTTCCTTGATCTGCGGCTGCAGCAGGTAGGAGAGGTTGTCCATGGGCGAGAGCACGAGCTCGGCAGAGGGCGCTCTGAACTCGCGCTCCGCGTCCTGGGCGAGCATCCAATGCACCGTATCGTCCCCTTGGACGAGGAAGCCCTTGACCAGCAGGCCCTCTTCCTCCAGCTCCGCGAGGATGGAGCGCAGCTCCCGCATGCGCATCTCGAACTTCATGAACCGCACCAGGTTCTCCGCGCTCATCAGCCCGTAGTTGCGGAATAGCAGGCGGATCACCTCCCTCCTCGCCTCCCTGGCCCCCCTCCCTTTCGAGGGCACGGCCCGGAAGCGGTTCGACCCATCCAGGCAGAGGCAGCTCCCCAGGTACAGGCGGCGCATGGCGTCGTAGGTGCGCCTCTCCCCCACCGGGGAGAGGTCGAAGAGCTTGCGCCTGGATATGGACTTGGTCTCCTCCACCACCTTCATGACCGAGAGCATGTCCTGGTCCATCGCCACCGCCTTCGCGTCCCGGTAGAGCGAGGCGAAGTCCATGGTGGTGTAGGTCGAGAACTCGGGGATGGCGATGGCCCGCACCACCAAGCCCTGCTCGTTGAGCTTCTTGATGGGCACCTTCACCTTGCATCGGAGGTAAGACTCCCAGTCGCCGCGGATCCCGCCCATGCGCTTCATGGCGGCGATGATGTTGTCGTACTTCCTGCCCGATAGCCGTTGCTTCTCGAAGAGGTAGGAGAGGACCTCTTTCCGGCTCATCGCCCTGGGGATCAGCCGGCCCTTGGCCAGCATGTCGCCTATCCTGACGAACCCGGCGGACCGCATGACCTGGGCCGTCGCCTCGTCCAGCTCTGGTACCGGCTTGCCCAGCACCTCCTTCACCCGGAGGATGTCGTAGCCGAGCGACTGGTCGTAGCGCATGACCTCGTCCAGGGCCTCCAAGGCCTTGGGCAGCATGGCCGGATCGTCCAGATCGATGGCACGGACCTCCACGCACCCGCTCATGCTCCACTTCTCCACCGCCCCCGCCAGCCTGCCCTCCGACAGGATGGGGAAGACCCAGCCCTCTCCGAAACGGGAGGCGATCTCGGCCCAGAGCGGCTGCACCGACGGGTCGTAGAGGCTGACCACCTTGACCCCCTCGGGGCGTGGTCGGAAGGAGCGCAGCGCCTCCATGTCCTCGGAGAGCAGGTGCTCCTCGGTGCGCGCGTCCCCCACCATTATGGCCTGGGCGTCGAGCTTGAGCAATGCTGAGCGAACCTGGTCCGCGGAGAAGGATGTGTAGGCAGTGATGGCGTAGAAGGGCAATGGACCGTAGGCGCGCAGGAACCTTCTGACGACCTCCAGGACGGTGTCGCCTTGGAACTCCTCCGCCTCGAAGGGCAGGTAGACGTTCTCGCGAGACCAGTCCTCCCCCTCCTCGTACTTGCGCACCACGTACATGTTGCGGTCCAGGCGGTCGATGGAGTCCTTGACCTCCTCCTTGTCCGCGCCCATCTCCTGCACCAGCTGACGCATGCTCAATCCCTCGTAGGAGGAGAGGACGTCCAGCACCCTCTGGTCGAAGGAGGTGATGGCCGATTGGCGGAACGCCGCCACGTACAAGGGCGCGTCCTCGGCCAGGATGTAGCGCACCCTTCCCCGGAAGAAGCGCCCCAGCAGCACCTTGCCCTTGGACCTGAGCTCCTCCCAGCGGGCCTTATCGAAGGAGGGCACGCGGCGATAGATGTCCAACAGCATGCCGCACTCGTTCAGGCGGCGGAGGCACTCCTCCTCGTTGGCGAATGGACCGCCGAGCTTGTGCCTTCGGAACGCGTCCACCGTCCTGGCGTCGAAGGCCATGGCGTTGCCTTGGCGCAAGCGGAGGTGGTCGAGCTTGAGCATGTACTGCGCATGCTCGGAGACCAGGAACCTTCCCTCGTCCAGGACCTCCTCGGCCACCATGGCGGCCACGTCCCTCCTGACCTCGGCCTCGTCCTGGCCCAAGGAGAAGGCCAGCTCCTCCACGGAGGCGGGCCCGAACGCCCCCAGCTGGGTGGCGATCGCCGTCTCCAGCGCGCGCTCCCTTTCGACGGATGGGAGCTCGCGCCGGCGATACCTCCACCTGCCAGCGCGGCGAGAGGTCCTTCCCACCAGGTGGGCGATCTCCAGCGCGTGCAACGAGCGCACCACTTTGTCGGTGTCGGTCCCCAGCAAAGAGGCGAGCTCGGGCGCCCCTCGTTCCTCCTCGAGCAAGGACAGCATCCGCTGTTCCAGCTCGGACGCCTCCCTGCCCCTCCTAAGGATGGTGGCATAGGAGGACAGGTCCTCCGCGGCCACATAGCGAACGTCGTCCACGTACACCGAGGCTACCCTTCCCTCTTGCAGAAGCTCCTCCGACCAGGCGTCCACCTGGTCCTTGGAGGGGGTGGCATAGGGGTAGATGGAGCGGCCCCTCTCCTTGAAGAGGTGCAGGGGGCCGGTGCGCTTGAGCAGGGGGACGATGTCTTCCTTCCCCTCCACCCGGCCGATCTTGCGCCGGAAGTAGTCGGAGACCTTCTCCTCCTCGAACTCGAACCTATCGAGCTCCCCCTCCATTACCTTGGAGAGGACCTTGCGGTGCAGCTCGCGGAGGAGCGAGGAGCGGTCCTCCATCAGCACTATGTCCGATATGCCGGCCAGCACCACGTTGTGCGCGAAGGGCGAAGGGGAGCCGGAGAAGTCGATCATCACCAGGGACATGCCCCCCTTCTCCAGGGCGTCCAGCACGAAGCGGGCGTTGGCTATGTCCATAACGTCCTCCAGGATCTCGCGGAACGTCTCCTCGATGACTGGGACGTCCTTGAGGTTGCTGAGGTAGTCGAGCAGGTAGCCCGAGCGGACCTGCTGGCGGTTGACCGAGACCTCCCTGCCCTTGTAGTTGCGCAGGATCATGAAGGAGCGGGCGGCGGTGTGGCGGAACCTCTGCTTGAATATCTCCGAGTCCTTGATCGCCTTCCTCAGTATCGATTCCAGGTCCTTGCTCGGCACCAAGCCCTCGACTTCGCGCAGCTTGAGCTGGCGCGGGACCGAGATCATGAAGGCGTCGTCGACCACGCTGACGGAGACGTTGCATCCCAGGCGCTGAGTGAGCTGGAAGGCGTAGGCCCTCGAGAGCGCGTCATTGACGCGGCGCCCGAAGGGGAAGTGGAAGATGAGGTTGTGGTTGCCGGTCCGGTCCAGGTAGCCCTCTATGGCCAAGGTCTTGTCGTCCGGCACGACCTCCACGGCCGCGCGCTGCTCCTTGAAATAGGAGAGGATGGAGCGGGCGCTTCCCTGGTCGATGTCGAAATCGGAGACGAGCCAGTCCAGCACCTTCTCCTCGGGCTCGTCCAACCTCTGGGTGAGCTCGCGACGGAACCTGGCCACCTCCATGGACAGGTCGAAGGAGCGGGGCAGCATCTCCCCGGTCCACGAGGGCACGGTCGGCTTGCGCCCGGAGGCGGACTTGACGAAGACCCTCATGCCCTTGGCCCGGACGAATTCGTAGGACTTGCCGCCGAGGACGAAGACGTCCCTGGTCGCCAGTCGCTCCACGAACTTCTCAGAAAGGTCTCCCATGAAGGCGCCGCGCTCGTTGACCACCTTGTAATTGGCCTCCTCTGGAATCGTCCCGAGGTTGAGGAAGTAGATCATGCGGCCGCCCTTCTTCTTGCCGAAACGGGCCTCCGTCTCGTCGTACCAGACCTTGGAATAGACTCCCTCGAACCCGTCTTTGCTTCCTAGGTAGCGCAGGACGCTGAGGAAAGACTCCTTGCTCAGGTTGCGGTAGCAATGCGAGCGCCGCACCACCTGGTAGGCGTCGTCCACCTCCCAGCGCTTCTCTATGCTCATGCCCACCAGGCTCTGCGCCAGGACGTCCAGGCAGTTCTCGGGGATGGTGACGCGGTCGATGTTGGCGCGGTGCGCCGCCCGGCAGAGCACCGAGCACTCCACCAGGTCGTCCTTCTCGAAGACGATCATGCGCCCCTTGGAGGTCCGGCCTTGGGAGTGCCCGCTCCGGCCGATGCGCTGCATCCCCTTGGCGACCGACTTGGGCGAGCCTATCTGGCACACCAGGTCCACGAACCCGATGTCTATGCCCAGCTCCAGGGAGGTCGAGGACACCACGCATTTCAGCTGCCCGTTCTTCAGTCGCTCCTCGACGTCCAGCCTCGTCTCCTTGGAAAGGGAGCCGTGATGCGCCTCGATGCTCTCCAGCCCCCGCTCCTTGAGCTTGTAGACGACGTTCTCCGTCCCCGAGCGGGTGTTGGTGAAGACGATGGTGCTCCGGTGCTCGTCGATCATCTCCTTGAGCATGTCGTACATCTTGGAATTGGTGATCTCGAAGGAGAGCGCGGTCATGTCGTCCGCGGGGCACAGCACCTTCAGGTCCAGGTTCTTTCGCGTCTTCACCTCCACCAGGTAGACGTCCCGGCCCTTGCCCTCCTGATGGCCGACGAGGAACTGAGCGATCTCCTCGATGGGGGCGAGGGTCGCCGAGAGGCCTATGCGGGTGACGCCCCTCCGGCAATAGTCCTGCAGCCTCTCCAGCGTCAGGGAGAGGAAGACGCCCCGTTTGGAGTCGCATATCTCGTGGATCTCGTCCAGGATGACGTACTCCACCCCCAGGAACTTCTCGCGGAACTTCGGGGCGGCCAGCGCCAACGCCAACGACTCGGGGGTGGTGATGAGGATGTGCGGGGGGTGCTTGAGCATCTTCTGCCTTTCCGCCTGGGGGGTGTCCCCGGTCCTGACGCCCACCCGGATCTTGGGCATGGCCGCATGCTCCCTCTGGGCCAGCTCGGCGATCTCCCTCAAGGGCTGCTCCAGGTTGCGGTTGATGTCGTTGGCAAGAGCCTTCAGAGGCGAGACGTAGACGCAGTAGATCTTCTCCTCCAGCTTCCCCGACTTTGCGTACTTGAAAAGCTCGTTGATGATGCTGAGGAAGGCGGTCATGGTCTTCCCTGAGCCGGTGGGGCTGGAGACCAGGACGTTCTGACGATGGTGGATGATGGGGATGGCGTAGGACTGCGGCTCGGTCATGTCCTCGAACTTGGAGGTGAACCACTCCTCGATCAGGGGCTCCATGAGGCCGAGCACCTCCTTCTTGCTATGCTTGAGTGCCACTCTTTCCATCAGTTTCCACCGAGCTTGAATCACGCTCCATTCGGTGCCATGGTATTACTAGTTTACTGCTTTCACTTGGGAGCGAATGGATGCGTCCACCCTTTCGATGAGGAGGGCATAAAGATCGCCCAGGGCTTCCCAAAATAGGCCGTCAGCTTTATCCCGGCGACCGACCTAATCAATCATGATGAGAGCTAGCTGGTTCAAGATCGACGACGGGGTGGCCAAGGCATCTTGGAAGGAATGGAGGGCTTGCGCCGCGGACCGGGAGGACCTCAAGGCCTCGGTGGCGTTGGGCGGCAAGGTGTTCCAGATATGCATGGGACCGTTGGTCCCGCCGATGCCAAGGCACGCCAGGGCGCAGATCGAGGCCTATGCCCACGCCCTTCACCATGGGTTTGACGGGGTGGACGAGCGAACGCTCCAAGAGTTGGTCTCCAGCTTCGAAGGGCGAGGTGGGTTGGTGGAGCCTCGCTTCTGGGAGGACCCCCGCCACCGTCTGGTGCAGCATCTCTCTTTGAACGAGGTGCCGTATCGTGGAGGCGGCCTGGCCAGGATAGAGCTGTTGGCCCTGGAGGACGACCTGGACCATAACGTCCGCCTCAACCTCCTGCGCCTGGCCTGGATCATGGAGCTGGGCGCGGGCATGGGTTCGCCCTACTCGAAATCGCAGTCGGACGACTGGCGCTCTCCTAGGAAGATATCCGATGCGCTGAGCGAGATCTCGCAGCTCCTGGACGAGAGGCTGCCCGAGTTCCTTGACGATAAGGAGGCCAAGGCGCTAAGGAGGATGGTCTCGGACCTAAGAAAGCTCGGAGCACCAGCGCTGGGCCCGGAGGCCTTGGTCAGCCTCTCCCAGCGATCGGATGTGGGGATGAGCTCGGATGGAAGGCCGGTGCTTCTCTCCGCGGCCTTCAAGGCCGGAGAGCTCAGCGCCAAGGACGCACGTACCTGGCGGAGGGCTTGCTTCCTCTACGGCTCGCTTCTGACGGCGTTCAAGGTCATGATGCTCGCCCATGTTTCGGGCGAGGTTGGAGGCCTTCGACCTCTGAGCGCGCTGCTTTGATGTGCGGCATCGACGGTCGATGCCGGTCCAAAAAGGTTTTTGAGCTAGTAGGCGTTTAAAAACCCCGATAACTTGAGAAAACCAGTCGTCCTGCTGCTCGGGTTCGCTCTGCTCGCCCTAGCCTTGATACCCGCCTCCTGCCCTACGGCAGCCGCTGGTCCAGAGCATCTCATTTCGGGAACGGTGAGGGACCTGGAGGGGGTGGGGATGATGAGCGTCGAGGTTCGGGCCGAGAGGGTTGATAACGGGTCGGTCTACCAAACCATCACCGGTGTGCAGGGAAGGTACAACATGAGCCTTCCTGACGGCCTTTATAACTTATCGGCCGCGATCGCTAGCTACGGTTCGAACATCACCTATTCCATGATCCAGGTAGCCTCGGACATGTTCGAAGTGGACTTCACCGTCCAGGTCGTGACCGGAAGGGTGGAGGGACACGTGACCTCCAAGGACGTTCCGATCGTCGGTGCCCAGGTGGTCCTGTCCAACGGCAATTCCACGTACCTCGGGATAACCACCCTCCCCCTTGGCAGCTACTCCATAATCGGCGTCGTCCCGGGGGTATTCGTGGCAAGGGCGGAGAGGGTGGGATACTGGACCAATGTGTCTCAGCAGCCAGTGTTCGTCAACGAGAACGAGGTCACGGAGCAGGACTTCGTGCTGGAGCCACAGCCTGCGCGCATCTTTGGAAAGGTGACCGTTGGCGACAAGCCAGAGGAGGGTGTGAACGCCAGGCTGCTGTCTGGGACGATCGAAGTCAGGATGGCCGTGACGGACGTGAACGGCAACTACTCCTTCTCCAACATCATCGCTGGCGAGTACCTGGTGGTATTCAGCAAGGAGGGCCTGGTGGAGAAGACCTATCCCATCTCGATTTCCCCCTTCGAGGACAAGGAGCTATCGGTCTCCATGGACCCGGACCAGATCTCTGGTGATGGAGGTTTCATCGATGGTTTGGACCTTACCCATTCGATGATGGTGGTCGCATTGATCGTGGTCATGCTAATGATGGTCTTCGCCATCTTCGTCAGGATGCGAGTCATGAAAAGGCCGGAGCTATTGGCCAAAGAAGAAGAGGAGAAGGAAGAGCCCCCCTCGAACCAAACCAAGGAGAAGTAAGCTCAGATCCCTAAGGACCGACGGACCTTGGCCAGGTTCGCCTTGACCTCGTCGTCTACGCGTTTGTAAAGGCTGTTGCCGTGCGCGTCAATTGCCACGGTGAGCGGCCCGAACCCCTTGACCTCCATTATCCACATGGCCTCGGGCATCCCTAGGTCCAGCCATTCCACGCCCCTCACGTCCCTGATGCCCTCTGCGCCCTGCACCGCGGCTCCCCCGGTGAAGGCCAGGTATACGCAGCCGAACTTGGACATGGCATCGACGGTCGGCTGGGACATCCCTCCCTTCCCGATGATGGCCCTTACGCCAAACCTCTCGATGAACTCGGGCTCCATGGAGTTCATCCTGGAGCTGGTGGTAGGACCGGCGGCGATGGCCTTCCACTTCCCTCCGTCCTTCCTCATTAAAGGCCCAGCATGGAATATCGCCGCGCCATTAAGGTCCAAAGGCAGCTTCCGACCCTCTCGGGCGTGCTCCAGGGCGCGGATGTGGACCTCGTCCCGCCCCGAGATGATGACCCCGTCGATGGTCGCCGTGTCCCCGACCTTGAGCGCCCGGACGTCCTTTTCGCTCAACGGCGTCCTCAGCTTCATTCGAATCCCTCTCTGGAATAGTGCACGGTCCTATCCTTCATGATTCGGGCGGAAGCACGTCTGGCGGCCCAGCATTGCAGAGTTACAGCCACGGGCAGGCTGGCGGTGTGACAATATGCCGCCTTAGCCTTCACCCCCAGGACGGTGGCCCTTCCCCCCAGGCCCATCGGTCCTATCCCCGTCATGTTCAAGGCTTCCTTGAGCTCGGTTTCTAGCTTGGCTAGATCCACGTCCTTGTTCTCTCGGTCGAGCCTTCCGAGCACTGCCTTCTTGGAGAGCAATAGGGCCTCGTCGGCGGACCCTCCGATGCCGAGCCCGACGATGGTTGGGGGACAAGGATTTCCCCCCGCCCTTACCACCGTGTCCAGAACGAAGGCCTTGATGCCGTTCTTGCCCTGGGAAGGGGTCAGCATGGCCAGGGCGGTCATGTTCTCGGAGCCTGCGCCCTTGGTCATGACCGTTATCTCGGTGTATTCGAGGTCCGCGAACTCGAAATGGATGTATGGCATCCCCTTGCCAAGGTTGTCACCCGGATTGTGCCGGGTCAGAGGATGCACCACGTTCGGCCTGAGGGGGATCTCGGAGGTGGCACGGGAAACCCCCCTGCGAATGCCCTCCTCCAGGTGGGAAAGGCACTTGCCCTTGACGAAGAAGAGGGGGATTCCAGTGTCCTGGCACATGGGCAAGGAGAGGCGGTTGGCCGCGGCGACGTTGGTCAGGATGGTCCGGAGCTGCTGCCTCGCGATCTCGCTGGTCTCCTCCCTCTCAGCCTTTCTCAAGGCCTCCAGCACATCCTCGGGCAAGGTGGTCACGGCCGTCCTGAGAAGATTGACCGTGACGTCCTCCAGCAGCTTGGTGGATCTCATCGCGCCCCTCGCACGGTATATCTCACATCGAGATATGAATCATTTTCCAGAGCGGCAGAAGAATTTATATCGTCGATACCCTACGAGGAGGGCAATCGAGGGTGGTCCATCATGCAGGAACCCATCGTATTGCAGAACCTTACCAAGGTCTACGGAAAGGAATTCAAGGCGGTCGACGACCTGACCTTGACGGTGAAGCCCAGCTCGTTCGTTGGCATCCTCGGCCCGAACGGCGCGGGCAAGACCACCACCATCAAGATGCTGACCAACCTTCTTACTGTCACATCTGGCCATGCCTACCTCAACGGGATAGACGTTTCGTCGGACCCGAAAAACGCTCTTGGGGGGGTTGGCGCGGTCGTGGAGACCCCAGAGTTCTATCCGTTCCTGACGCCGACCGAGACGCTTGAATATCTTGGGGCCATCCGCGGCATGCCCAAGGCCGACGTGAAGAAGAGGACCAAGGAGGTGCTGGAGCTGGTCAAGATGACGGAATGGTCTGGAGTTCGCATCGGCAAGTTCTCCAAAGGGATGAAGCAGAGGATCGCCCTGGCCCAGGCCCTTCTTCACGAGCCCACCATCGTCATCCTGGACGAACCGACCTCTGGCCTCGACCCCAGAGGGATGGTGGAGGTGCGCGAGGTCCTCAAGGAGCTCAAGAAGATGCAGTACACCGTCTTCATGTCCTCGCACCTCCTGAATGAGGTCCAGGAGGTATGCAACGAGGTGGCGCTGATCGACCACGGCAAATTGATGGCCTACGACTCGGTCAACGCCCTCTCCTCCAGAATCGATTCCAAGAAACTGGAGGTCCGCATCGCTGACCAGGTTCGAGGCGATGCTATGGACAAGCTGAGGGAGTTCCAGGGCGTCAGGTTCCTGAACATCGTGAACGAGCAGCAGTTCTTCATCGACTTCGCCGGCGACGAACAAGCCCAGGCGGACCTGCTGCTGAAGATCCAAGGCTTAGGTTACAGGGTCGTGTCCTTCAAGGAGGCGGGCGTGGCCTTGGAGAACCTGTACATGAGCCTGATCAAGAGCTCGAGGTGATGCAGATGGCGGTCACTAGCACAAGGCAGCTTCCTTCGGACATGGCTCAGGTCGTGACAGTGGCAAGGTATGACATCTTCAAGCACCTGAGGAGCAGGAGGCTCATCGCGATCTTCATCATCGAGGTGGCCATCCTGGCCGTGATGCTGGCGCTTCCCGCCATACTGGGCCGTCCTTACCCAGAAGACCCTGCGGTGTTCGTGCAGAGCGTTCTCGTTTTCCTCTTCACCAACATCCTGATCATACTTGCGGCGACGATGTTCGCAGGGGATTCCATATGCTCGGAGTTCCAGAACCGGACCGGATACCTGGTATTCCCCAACCCGATAAAGAAGTCGTCCATCTACCTAGGCAAGTTCCTCTCGACCGCACTGATCGTGCTCCTCGTGATGAGCATATGGTATTGGGTGGCCATAATCGCCGGCGTGATAATGACCGGCGGAGTCTCGCCCCTGGCCATCGAGTCCTACGGGCTGGCGGTACTATACGCCCTGGCGGCCTCCTCGGTCGGCTTCCTCATCAGCAGCATCCTCAAGGGCAGCACCGGGGCGCTGGTGCTCACCTTCTTCCTGCTCTTCATGATCTTCCCCCTGGTCGACTCGGTGGGGACCTTGGGAGGCATAGAGCCGGTACCTTCGATAACCTACCAGGCGAGGGCGATAGACGCGGTGCTCACCACCCCCTATCCTGAGAACTGGGTGGAGTACGCAAATGAGACGACAGGGCCTCCGTTCAACATCTATTACTTCTATCCTCCCGTGGCGTCGAGCGTGGCGGTGATGATAGGGTACATTGCCGTCAGCAACGTCGCGGGCTTGATACTGTTCAAACGAAGGGAGATGGTAGGATAGGATGCGCATCGAGCTACTGCTCATCGGTGACGAGCTCCTGACGGGGGAGCTCGACCCTTACCCGTCCAGAATAGCTAGCGCCATACGAGGCAAGGGCGCCTCGATCGCCAGGTTGACGGTGGTCCCGGATGTCGTCAGAGAAGTCATTCTTGAGCTTTATACCACCTGCTCCAGGGGGACCGAGCTAGTCCTGGTGACCGGGGGGCTCGGGCCGACCATCGATGACGTCACCAGGCACGCCTTGGCGGCGTTCCTGGGCAAGGAGCTGGTGGTCGATCCAGAGGCAAGGTCGTGGATGGAGGGGGCGCTGGTCCAGAAGCACGGGCGGAGGCCCAAGCCCTCGTCAGCGGCCATGCTCATGGCCATGATCCCCGAGGGCACGCAAGCGCTGCGCAACCCGATCGGAGTGGCGTGCGGCATCAAGGCAGTGCTGGGCGATACCACCATCGTCTGCGTGCCTGGCTTTCCCAACGAAATGTTGGCCATGTTCGAGCAGTACTTCCTTCCGTTGGTGATGCCCGAGGACCAGGTCGAGAGGAGGTTCCATGTCAAGAGGCGCGAGACGACCATGGAGCCGATATTCCAGGTCATCGCCAAGGAGTTCGGGGTTCGTATCGCCTCCCTTCCCAAAGAGGATTGGAGGGAGGGCGGCAACGTGGTAATGATCCGCGGGCATGAGAAGGATGTCCATGCGGCATCCAAGAGGTTCCTGGAGCTGGTGGAGGAATCGCGCGACGAATGGGAGGACGAGTGATCAGGGTAGCAGGTACATCTCGTCCTCGAAGAGGACGACGCGCACCGTATCGCCCTCGACCTTGAACCCCTGCGGCTTGCGCAGCTCCACCGTGGCGTAGCTACGAGGGTGCATGACCTGGACCTCCTTGGCGCTCTGGCTCAGCACCACCGCCTCCAAGATGTCCTCTCTCTTGCCTATCAACCGCGCCTCGCGCAGGTCCATGTTGTTCTCGTTGATAGGCTCGTGGGTCTTTAGGTTGACCAGCTTGGTCTTGCTCGAGGTGATCGCCGTCACCAGGTGCGGCCGTCCCTTGTGCAGGATGACCTCACCCCTTAGGTACGAGGGCAGCCGGACCAGGAATGTCACCCGGTATACGTCCCTCCCCTCCTTCTGGGTCACGAGGGTGGAGGACTCCTTCACCTCGGCGCCGTACTTGTCGGCCATGTCGTGGGATATGGCCTTGGCCAAGGAGATGGAGGAGAGATAGGCGTCTACGCCGCCGGGGACCTCCTCCAGCTTGGATATGAACATCTCCCGGTTCTCATCCTGGGCCTCCTGCACCTTGTCCTGAACGGAGGAGACCAGGCGTTCCTTCTGCGCCTCGGTGAGCTTCCTCTCCCTTCCTCGGATCTGGATGATGCTCTCATAGTACGAGCCCATGATCTTGGAGCAGCGGGTGCAGACCCCGTTCTTCAGCCGGACGATGGTCTTGTCCTCCTCCTCGATCTTCAGGTCCGAGTGCTCCAGGTAGACGTGCATGGTGACGTGGAAGTTATAGTCGTCCGCGGGGAGCACCTCCTGGCGCACGCGGGTGACGTCGGTCCCTCGGCGCACTTCCAGCGAGCCGCGAGCCGCCTCCCTAATCGCCTCGTCCAGGGTGACCTTCTGCCATTTGCCCCGCAGCAGGAACTCCCTGCAGTGATAGCATTGGACCAGGTCCACGTGATCCGGCGCCTTGGTGAACCGGTTGTTGGCCAGGAAGCACTCCATGCACAGCGATTCATAGGTGCTCCCCTCCTTGCCACATCTTACGCAGAACATGTCACATCTTCACCAGCTGCACATGCGGTACGCCATCGATGCGTAGCACGCAGCCCTCGTCCACCAGCCCGTGCTTGGTGGCTACGCCTACGGTCCTCTCCCCCACCAGGTTGGCGATGGTGGCGTTCTTCAACCGGTTGAGCAGCAGCTCCTCGCTGGCGTCCTCTCCCTCGTAGAAGGAGGAGCATACGTCGAGCTTCAGCATGCCCTCCCTGAAGGTCCTGCCCATGAGCTCCTTGTCGCAGGCCGCGAGCACCACCTCGCCCCTGTGCCGGTAAACCCTCAGCGTGATCATTCCATCCTCTCCGACGCCAGCTTGTAATAGCCCACGGTGGGCGAGAATATCTCCCCGCTCTCGTACAGGCGCTTGATCAGGGTGCGCACCCTTTCCTCGGGGATGCTCTCCTGCTCGGCGAGGGAGATGAGCTGGTCGATGCTTATCCCCTTGTCCCGGTCCGCGTTCTCCTGGATGATGGCGCGGATGGAGACTATCTGCTCGCGCTGGGAGCGGGACGTGCCGGTGGCGATGATGTCGATGTCCAGCTTGCCCGCCTCTCCCGCGATCTTGCGCAGGTAGTATTCCACGATGGCCACGGACCTGCGGGCGTCGTCCAAAGTGACGATTCGGCTGAGGCGCGCCCGGGCGCTGGCCTCTGCCAGGCGCACATAGGCCTCCAGCTGCCTGGCGGTGATGGGCACGGACTTGCTCTCGCCCTCCCCCATCTTCCTGATGTTGAGGTAGTTGTCGGAGATGAGCTTCACTGCCTCGTCGGTCAGGATGGGCGTGATCCTCTTCGAATAGGCCACGTACTTCCTCAGGAATTCCTTATCATAGACTGGCTCCAGCATGCTGCTCTCCTGCATCATGGCCTCGATGTCCATGCCTGGAAGGTCAGAGAGGTCCTGATTGCCTAGGATCTCTCCCCTGCGATGCACCTTGAGGATGTGGCTCGTGATCCTTGCGTCCTTCTCCGAGTCGGGCTTGTCCGTCATCGCGAATATGAGGTCGAAGCGGGACATGAGAGCAGGCGGTAGGTCGATCTGGTCCGAGATGAACTGCGACTCCTCGAACCTGCCGTACTTCGGGTTCGCCGCGCCCAGGATGGAGCAGCGGCATTGGAGACGAGCTGTGATGCCGGCCTTCGCAACAGAGACTGAGTTGCCGCTGAACACGGGCTTTCCTCCTCGCCTAACGCATAGTATGTGGTTCGGCACTTCTACGCAGCTTACCTTGCCTGAGTAATTGATCGTTCGAACTTCCTCTGGGGTCACGAGCACCTCGGCACCATCGTTTCCGTCCAAACCAGGTAAGAGGAAGATGAGCCCTGTGTCAACCAATGGAAGCCAGCACATTTGGCAAGTCAGAAAGGGGAGTCCCTTCGATACCCCATCGTTGACCTTCACGAGCATCCTGTGGGTTGGGGTTATGGCCATGTTCACATCTTGAGAGCAGATGTGATATATTGGTCCACAATAGTCGAAACAGAAGCGATTCGTCGGTTTCTCGAACTCAATTGACCCGCTCTTTCCAAGCGTAGCCACATTGTCTCCGTCTAGGAGCTCAGAGAATCGCTTCCATCCATTATCTGTAAGTATCTCTGTTTCATCATCATAGCACTGGCTTTCCATAGCCTCGTGCATGGAACTCCTGTCTTTGTCATCCATCTTGTCCAATTCGTCGATACTGGCGAGCCCAAGGTCCGCGAGCACGAGGGCCCCGGCCTCCAGCGTCCACCTGCCCTCGCCGAACTCGTCCTTGACCGCCGCTGCTGTGAGTCCCGCCGCCGACGAGGACTTGCCCGAGGCGTAGATCCCCCTGGGGGCGAGGTCCGCCATATAACGCAGGATCTGGCTGTTATGTGAGATTATCCCGTTGGTGATGAAGTTGTGCGTGCCCTCGACCTCGAGGTCGTAGACCCATTCCTCCTGTGCGGGCACCTCCTCCTTGGAGACTATCGGGTCCCAGTCCAGCCCCCTCTGGTAGCCGTGGGTCTCGTCGTATCCCGTGAGCCCGGCCTGGGTGGCCACCGCCACGTTCTGCCCGACGAAGAGGAAGTTCGCCGCGCGGAACTGGATCCATGGGCCGTTCTGCACGAAGAGGGGGTGGGTCGGGGTCACCGTCAGCTTCCTGCCGGACTTGGTGGTGATGCGCAGCATCTTGGGAGGCGATGTCCTCCTCCACGCCCTCACCGCCTTCCCATAGTCTATGGCCCCACGGTTCGAGAAAGTGAATATCCTTAGGTCCAAGGGGGCCCACACGCCATCATCTACCTTCTCCACCGGCCCCTTGGCGATGGCCTCCTCCACGACCTCCTTTATCTTGACCGTGCTCTGGTCGGATAGGAGCACGTCGGTGTCGCCGGTGAGGCATTTGGCGACGCCCGGGTCCCCCACGAGCAGGATGTGGATGTCGCCCCGTATCTTGGTGCCGTCGTCCAAGGACTTGTGCACCCCGCCGAACAGCTGCAAGGCGATGGCCTCCTTCTCGCGGTCGTAACCGTAGATGGTCGGGGAGATGGAGGCCACGATCTTCTTGAAGAGGGTGGGGTCCCTGGCCTGGCGGAGGATCTCCATCTCGTCATCCTCGGTGATGGAGACCTCCTCGTACTCCTGGGTCTTCAGCTCGACGCTGAGCACGTCCAGGTTGATGTCGAATAAGGTGGACTTCTGCACCGCGCCCTTTTGCACCGAACGTATTATCCCGTTCATGATCAGGCGGTCGCCGGGCGAGACGAAGCCGGCGAGGTCGTCCTCGATGTAGCCGGTTAGCCTCTCGGGCTGCGCCCCTCCCCTCAAGCCCTCGGGGTTCTCCTGGATCTCGACCTTCTGCGTGTCGACGTACCTGGAGTCCTCGCTGAGCAGCTTGAACTTGGTGCTGGAGGCGGTCCGGCCGCAGCCATTCTGCTCCTTGTAGCACTCCATCGGCTCCTTGAAGTACATGCCCTCTTGCGGCTCCTTGATGATCGTGCCGCATCTGGCGCATTGGAAGAGCGCGTCCACGATCTTCGGCCTGACCTCGGTGGCCTTACGCACCAGGCCCTCCACGGCGATGAGCCGGCCAAGGTGCTCGCTTCGTATCTTACGGACCTCCACCTTGCTGTCCTTGGGAAGGCTCTTCATCCTGAGCTGGATGGCGACCTTTTCCCTCCCATGGGGCAGGAGCTTCCTCATGGCCTGTCGGCCGAAATGCAAGGACCGCACCGGGTGCTGCAGCACGTAATCGGCCCAGTCCGGGTCGAAGAGGTCCAGCTGGTCATATACCACGTATACGCTGCGCTGCTCCGGGTATTGGTCCGCGACCTCGATCACTTTTACCCGGTAGTCGGTCGCCTCGAAGAACTCCTCCCACCGGGCGAGGAGGTCCTCATCAGTGTAATCGTTGGCCAGAAGCCTCACCTCTCCCCTTAACGGAACTGGCGAATTGACCACTATGCGCTTCTAGCATAAAAGGTAATGCCGGTGTCCCCCTGGCATCGTTACGCTTCATGTACTGCCTCCTACCATTCGTGATTTTATGGTATTTAGCTGCATCGAGAGGGCGCTTGAAACTATCTTCCGTTAGATGTAGTCTGACTGGATGGCGACGACCTCGGCGCTCGTCGCCGCCTGGGAATACCTCTCGAGCGGTTCCTGGTTCAATAGCAGGAACTGCTCCCCGAAGGAGAACCTCGATAAGAGCGATTTGGCCTGGTCCTTGAAACCTACGATGAAGAGAGTGGCGGCCACCGCCTCTGCGCTGGAGAGCTTCAGGGGCTTGCCCCAGTTCACGGGGTTGGCCGCGAGCAAGTAGGGAAGGGCCCTGGGATACGACCCCTTGCCGACCTTGGGGAAGGACCCGATGCTCTTCCAGGAGAGGTCCATGACCAGTATGCCGTTGGCCTGTACTGGGGCTCTGTCCTCGACCGACACCGCCTTCTCCGCCGCGGGATCCAGCACCAGGCAGCCCTTGGGGGAGCGGCGGAGGTCGCGGACCTCCACGGCCAATCCCAAGCGCACCAGCTTCTTGGCCGTGCACCTCTTCGGGTCGCATTGGCCCTCGTCATAGACGTAGATGGGGACCCCCGCGGGGTTCTCCGAGACCGAGACTCCCAGACGCATAGGATGACATTTAGGTTCATGGAAGGGCCAGCTCATAGCACTTGTGGCTTTGGACGATTTATTTCGAGTTTAGGATAATGCTTAATTAGTTAGATGTTCAATTAGCATTATCGGTGATGGGATGCATACGGGATTCGATCTGCTTAGCGGAAGCAAGCAACTGCAGATACATTGGATGAAGAGGACTTTGGCGGGGTTCATAGACCTAGCTATAATCACAGCCCCGATCTCCTTGGCCCTCATGTCCCAGGAGAGCCCGGACATCGTCTTGGCCGGGGTGCTCTCTGGCCTGGGGTTCTTCCTTTACAGCACATTGCTCGAAGGGCTGTTCGGGCAGACCTGGGGCAAGCGCCTCCTCGACCTGAGCGTGGTCACTGAGGGGCATCGCCACAGCCTGGTGCATGCTGCCGCCCGCTCCGTGTCCAAGTTCTTCTGGTACATCTTCCTGCCCTTCGATATCCTTGCTGGACTTGCCATGGAGGGCGACCCAAGGCAAAGGTTCACGGACCACATCGCCTCCACCAAGGTGATCGCCCTTCCTGCCGAGAAGAGGAACCGGGCCATCAAGGCCTCGGGCGATAAGGCCCAGCCAACGAAGCAATAGGCTCAGGAGAAGTCTGAAGGGCGAGAGCGGTATCGAGGGCTTGATGGCCCGAACGCCCCCTCGATCCATTCCTTTATCCTATCCCTTACCTCACGGAATTTGTTGACCAGCTCCTCCGGCGTGCCATCGAAGGAGCTGGGGTCCTCGAAGGGGTGATGGAGGAGCTCGGCGCCTCCAGGGAAGATAGGGCAGCTCTCCCTCGCATCATCGCATATCGTGACCACCGCGTCGTAGAAGCGCTCCATGACCTCCTCGATGCTCTTGGATCGATGATGGGAGATATCGATGTCAATCTCGGCCATGACGTCGATGGCGAGGGGGTGCACGCGACCTGGCCTCACCCCGGCAGAGAAGGCCTGGTAACGGTCGCCATACAAACAGTTCAGCAGACCTTCGGCCATTTGCGAACGGACGGAGTTATGGGTGCAGATGAAGAGGACCTTCTTCGTCCCGCTATGATCACGAGTGCAGGGCCGTGCCCTCCCATCCGCTGAGTTGAATGGTCTTGCCTTGACCATCTCATCTCCTTACCTTTTCCTTGATGACGGACTTGCTGCCGCATTTCGGGCAGCTTGGGCCTTCATTTGCAGCTTGGAGGTCTTTTGCAGTGGGCATGAGGGTGGCCCTTCGACCGACCCATTGGAAGACGTTCCCGCACTTCTTGCATTTGTATTGGGTCTTGGGGGCGAGGAGCAAGAGGATCCTGACGACCCCGACCACCACTATGACCATCCAGAAGACCCAGTTGTCAGGAAGAAGGAGAAGACCGGTTATCGCCACAACTGCGATCCAGAACAAGGCCGCTAGGGTCTTGGCATTCCTCCATGGGCTCTTCTTCTGCGGTTCTTGATCGCTCATCTAGGGATGCATCGCTGCACTGATTTTAAAATCACTCTCTTGGACTTCGTCAGGTTTATTTCGAGGGAGGCGCTTCGGAGCATTGCCACCGTGATGACAAACCCAGCTCTGATCCAATGATGACAGACGGGCGAGCTGAGTGGCTTATTGTCTCTCAATCCAAAAAATAAGAGTAGAGCGCTCCTCGGAGAACTTACTTGTCACGATCTTTTTTCTCCTTAACCTACTAAGCGCTCTAGCTACGTCATCTGGACATTTTATATCAATAATATTGGAGAGTTGCCCTATAATCTCACTCAATGTCTTCGGTCCCTCTCTGAGAATTATTACGATGGCATCGTCAATCTTGACCTCTGAGGGTTCGTTCGTTTTAATCCCGGGGCTTATTGGCAATGATGCTTTTAATTGCATCTTTCAAACACTAATTAATATCATGGTATCCGTCTACATAAGATTTGAGAAAAATAGTGATTTGGGGCAGAAAGCCCCATTAAAGCTGTTTACGGAGTTGTCCATCCCTGAGAGCAGATCTGGCCGCCACTTGGGTTGAATACCAAGGATAGCGAATAGGCAGTGGTCGCTGCGAATCCACCCGTAGCTTTGACAATT
>Ga0209254_10001483_pt1 | contig 21054 bp, 13 predicted proteins | sample FrelakmetDIP11DI_FD_187148 | JGI IMG/M metagenome (GOLD analysis project Ga0209254, IMG submission 187148) | Freshwater lake sediment microbial communities from the University of Notre Dame, USA, for methane emissions studies - DIP11 DI (SPAdes)... | ecosystem: Environmental > Aquatic >...
CGCCATCGACGCTGCAGTCGCGGTGCAGGCCGCGCTCGGCCTCGTGGAGCCGCAGAGCTCGGGCCTCGGCGGCGGCGCGTTCCTGCTGCATTACGACGCGCAGACCAAGCGCATCACCGCGTACGACGGTCGTGAGACCGCGCCGGCGGGTGCAACGCCCGACATGTTCCTCGACGAGCAGGGCCAGCCGCTGCCGTACGCCGATGCGGTCACCAGTGGCCGTGCCACGGGCGTGCCGGGCGCAATGGCGATGCTCGGTGTCGCACAGCGCCAGCACGGACAGCTGCCCTGGTCGTCGCTGTTCGGTGGCGTGGAGCACATTGCCGATGAAGGTTTCGTGGTGCCCAAGCGGCTGGCGCGCTTCGCCGGCAGCGACTTCCGCCAGGCGACCCTACCGGATGCACAGGCCCTGTTCGCCAGGTCCGACGGCAGCCGGGTGCAAGCCGGCGACACGCTGCGCAATCCTGCCTACGCCGCCACCCTGCGCCAACTCGCGGAGCGCGGGCCACGCGCCCTGCTCGAGCCACCGATCGCGGATGAGATCATTGCGCGGACCCACGCGGAGCCGCGGCCGGGCACGCTCGCGCCCCCGGACTTCGCGGCCTACCGCCCACGTTTATCCGACCCGCTGTGCCGTCCCTACCGCGTGTACGTAGTGTGCGTGCCACCGCCGCCGTCGAGCGGCGTGGCGCTGCTGCAGTTGCTCGCGATCCTCGAGCAGACCGACATTGCGAAGCGCGGCCCGGCCGACCCGCAGGCGTGGTTCCTGTTCGCCGAAGCGAGCCGCCTCATGTACGCGGATCGCGACCGCTACATCGCCGATCCGGCGTTCGTCGCGGTGCCGGTCGAAGCACTGCTCGATCCCCGGTACGTCGCTAGCCGCGCACGACTGATCGGTGAGCGCGCCGGCGCGCCACCGATTGCAGGCGAACCGCTGCAACTCGCAGCCACGTCACGCTTCGGTGCAGACGCCACTGCGGAAATGGCGGGCACCAGCCACTTCGTGGTGGTCGACGCCGCCGGCAACGTGGTGTCGATGACCACGTCGGTCGAGTCACTGTTCGGCTCAGGACGTGCCGTGGGCGGATTCTTTCTCAACAACCAGCTCACCGATTTCTCGTCACGCGCCGTCGAGGACGGGCGTCCGGTCGCCAACGCGGTGGCGCCCGGCAAGCGGCCGCGCTCGTCCATGTCGCCAGTGATCGTGCTCGATCGCAATGGGCGCGTGCTCGCAGCGCTCGGCTCGCCGGGCGGCTCCGCAATCCTCGCCTACAACGCGAAGGTGCTGGTGGGACTGCTGGCGTGGCACCTGCCGCTGCAGCAGGCGATCGAGCTGCCGAACCTGATCGCACGGGGCAAGGATTTCGGCGGCGAAGCTGCGAAATTCCCGCCCGAGGTGCTGGCGGGACTCGCCGAGCGTGGCGTCGAAGTGAAGCCCGGCCGCGGCGAGGAATCGGGGCTGCACGGCGTGATGCTACGCGAGGGCGGCGTGCTCGAAGGCGGCGCGGACCCGCGCCGCGAGGGCGTCTGGCGGCAGCCCTGAACTAAAACGGGCGCCGGGCTCGAACGTGAACCCGGCGCCCGCCAGTGTCGCGAGTCAGTCCCGCCTCAGAACAGGCTCACCGTGCTCGTGCCACCGGGCAGCAACTGCGAGTTGATCTCGCTCTCGCTGAACGGGATCGAGCGCATGTTCTTGTCCGAGTAGCGCCGCATCTGGTCGTTGAAGTACGGCGACGCCGCGTTGCTCGATTGCCCGTAGCTCAAGAGGCCCAGCGCGCGCGGACCACTCGCCGTGAACTCCAGGCCGAAGTGCCAGCTGGTGCCGTAGGCGATCAGCCAGCCCTCGCCCGCCGTGGACGAGAGCCCCGCGGTGCTGGCAATGGTCGCCGGATTGATGCGCGGCAGCCGCGTGTCTTCCTGCACCGCCGAATTGACGACGCGCACGGCGTTGAACGCGCCGTCCAGCGAACCGTCGCCGCCATGCCACGGGAACGACTGTCCGAGCGCGACCGGCGTGCCGCCCGGCGGCACACCGCCCGACGGCTGCGCGTACTGCACGCTGCCCAGGGTCGCCGTATATGGGATGCGCGCCTGGTCGAGCCGCTGCAGGCCCGAGGCAAGCGACTGCAGCAGCGGATCGTTGGCGAGATCGACTGGATTCGCCGGTGCCGGCGTTGAAGGCGTACCGACCGGGTCGGCTGGATTGAAAGGCTTGGTCAGGTTGGTGGCGAACTTGTTGCGGTAGTCGGTGATGAACACGCGGTAGACATGGGCACCGACACTGGTCACGTCGTAGGTACCGTTCCAGTTCTTGAGCACGGTGCAGGCCTGGTCGACCGTGCGGGTGCCGCCACCCGGAATGTTCACCGGCTGCACGCCGATCAGATTACAGCGTGAACGTAGCTCCGGCAGGAACTCCTCCGCATACCAGGTGCGGTTGTTGTGCAGCACCTTCGCCAGGTCGGCAGCACCGAACTTGCCGTCCTGGCCTGCGGGCGCCTCGCCCGCGAAACCGGGCTTGGTCGGGTTCTGCAGCATATACAGGCCGATGCGCGTGCGCGGGCCCTGCGCCGTGCGCTCGGCGCCGAACAGCGGCGAGATACCCTCGATCGGCGAGGCCGGGTTGGTGGCCCAGAAGCTGTCGTTCGAGTTCTGCACAAAATCGCGGCGCGCGAGCTGCGGCTTGCCGTCGAAGGGCACCAGCCCCCGGCACGTGCCGGTCACCCAGTCGTCACGCGAGGTCGAGCCATCGAGCAGCGTCAAACCACCATCGAACAGCGCGCGAAACCCGGCGCTCGCCTGGTACTTCGCCTTGAGGACACCGATCGCCGTTGCGGACAGGTTCGGCACCGACGAGCTGTCGATGTAGTAGGCGTTGCCCTGGTCATCAGCGTACGTGGAGTTGGTCCATAGCGTGGTGCCGCAACCGCGGAACACGTCCTTGAACTGCTCCAGGGTCGCGGCACGCGACAACTTCACCCAGGTGTCGACGAAGTTGCGCGTGTCGGGGTTGGCGTCGCGGTAGGTGTACGCGGTCCCAGCCACGCCCCAGGCCGGCAAGGCACCGCCAGAGACCGCGTCCGCGGCCAGCATCGGGCCGTACTCCGAGTAGTAGAAGCGGCGCTGCAAAGTGAGCAGCGTCGGGCTGCCGGTGTTGACCTGGATGGTGAGCACCTCGGAGGTGATCTGCTTCTCGACGCCGTCCTTGATGTAGGTAAGGTTGTCACCCGCCTTGAGCTTCAGTTCGTAGAGGGTGAAGCGTCGGCTCGCGCTCACGGTGTGCGACCAGCCGAGATTTTCATTGAACCCGATCAACGGCAATGGCGTGCCAACCAGGCTGGCACCGTGGAAGTTCATGTAACCCGGTACGGTGATCTGCGCCTCGTACAGACGCCGCGTGCCGGTATAGGGGAAGTGGGGGTTGGCGAGCAACGCGCCGCGACCGTTCTCGCTCAGGTTGCCGCCGACGCCCCATGCGTTGCTCGCAAGGCCCATGTCGGCGAAATCCTGTTGCTCGGCGTTCACCCGCGCGAATCGGGCGGTACCGTCGAGTGCCTGCACGCCGGGGCGGTTGGCGGCGACCGCGGTGGCCGGCGAGGGATTGGGGTCCACGCCGGGCGGTACCGCAATGAACAGCGCGCCCGTGGCGAACAGCTCGCCGCTCGCGTACGCGGAGACGACGCGATGGTACGCAAGCAGGTCCTCGACGGTGATCTCGAATACCCACGGCGCGTTGCGGCACTCGGCCGGGCGGCTCGACGCCGGCGTCTCCCGCACATACTTGTTGTAGCCGGCGGCGAAGCCCTTGAGCACTGCCTTGCCTTCCGCGCTGAGCGAGGCGTATTCGGCCGCGGCGCCGCTGCGAACGCGCTGCGCCTTGTAGCTGAAGTCGTTGATGACGTGAATGCTGCCCGGCCCGGGACCGAAGTAGCGGGCACGCTCGCTGCGCGCCTTCACGATCGCGTCGGCGATCAGGCAGACGTTATCCTGCGCCTGCACGTAGCCTGCCCCGAAAGCCGCCGACTCGAGGTTATCGGCCTTGATGTGCGGCACGCCGCCGGTGGTGCGGCGAATCGTGGCCACTGGGCCGGTGACAGGCGCATTGACGAAGTCCGACACAGTCGGCGGCTCATACGGCAGGTTGACGTGGTCGTTGTCATCGGAGCAGCCGGCAAGGATCGCCAGCCCGGCCACCAGCGACAGTGCTGGACCTTTGCGGAAGTGACGGAAGTCTGCGCGTAGTCGCGCATTGCGATCGCTCATGCGAGTTCCCCTGGTTGAGTCGTTGATCCCGGCGACGCTGCGGTCGCCTTGTCATCCTTGTAGCACAGCAGCCGACGACGAACTAGCGGCGCCCCCGCTGCAGCAATTCCACGACTGCAGCGCGGGCGGCCAGTCCGTGCACGGGCAGCACAACCACGTCGCCGGGACCCGCCCAGTCGAGTGCCGTCGCGACGGCTTCGAGTTCCGTCGTGCGTTGCGGCAGCGCAGCATCCGTCATGCCGGCGTGCAGCAATGCCGTGCGCAGGATGCGCGGCACCTCGCCCGGCTCGCGTCCGCGGCGGAAACCCTCGAGTTCCTTGAGCACCACCAGCGACGGACAAAACGCGGCAGCCGTAGCGGCGAGCCGCTCGATATCCCGGTCCTCGCGGTTACCCGCGTGACCGAGCACGAGGCCGAGTCGTCCACCAGCGCTGCGCAGGCCATCAGCAATCTGCAGCAGGCCGCGGAGGCCCTCCGGATTGTGCGCGTAGTCCACGAGCACGTGCACACCACGGTGCTCGAAGCGCATCAGGCGGCCCGGATTGTCGGCGACCTGTGCGCCGAAGCGCGCGAACACCGCGGCGACCGTCGCTGGCTCGATGCCGAGGCCGACTGCAGCCAGCGCCGCGGCGGCGAGGTTTGCGATGTTGTAGCGCGCCCGTCCGCCCGCGGTGAGCGGCATGTCCTGCGTCGACCCGAGGTCGTGTTCGACACCGGCGCGCCACAGCAGCAAGCGGCCGTCGCGCAGGCTGCAGGCAGCACCGCCCGCGGCAACGTGCGCCGACACGACCGACTCGGCCCCATCGATCGTGAACCAGGCGATCTGCGGGCATCGGCCGAATCGCTGCTGCAGCCCGGCAACCTTGCTGCGCAGCAGCGGGTCGCTCGCATTCAGCACCAGCCAGCCGCCAGGCACGATCGCAGCGCCGACGGTGAGCTTCACATCTGCCAACGCGTCGAGGTCGTGGATGCCGTATTCGCCGAAATGATCGGCGCTGACGTTGGTGACCACGGCGACATCGGTGCGCATGACCGCGAGCCCACGCCGCAGGATGCCGCCGCGCGCCGTCTCGAGCACGGCCGCCTCGACGCGCCGGTCCCTCAGCACGCGACGCGCGCCGGCCGGGCCCGAATAATCCCCAGTCGCGAGCTCCTCGCCGTCCGCGAAAACACCGTCGGTGCAGCTGTAGCCAGTGTGCCAGCCGTGCGCGCGGACACAGGCCGCGATGAGGCGTACCGTCGTGGTCTTGCCGTTCGAGCCGGTGACCAGTGCCGTGGGCACCGCGCGCAGCTCGCGCCACGCGACATCGCCAGCCTGGGGCAGGGCCGCCAGCGGAAAATCGCTGCCAGCGACGCCGTCGCCGAGGGAGAGGATGTCGTCGTCGATCAACCACGGCACGGAGTGCGCCGCTGCCGTTTGCAGCAGCGCGCGCAGGTCCGGGCGTGCCTCGCCGGCCGCAAGCTGCTCGAGTCGCAACATCGCAGCCGGCTCGCCGATCTCGGCGGGCAGCTCGCTCGCAGCACTCGGGCCGGCCTCCAGTGCGGCAGCGCGCAGCGCATCACGCAGGCCGGACCAGTGCTGCGGGTCCAGTGCGTGCAGCGCGCTGCACAGCGCCCATTCGTTCAGCTCGGTGGCGGTGAACAGCTGGTCGAATGGTGCGGCGATCGCAAGCGACGCACCGCGCGCATGCCTGCGCACCACACACGCTGCATCCAGGGACCAGCCGAGCCGCGCGCGGCCGCGGGCAACGCGGGCACGCCAGTCGTCGAACAGCGCGGGATCCCTTGCCATCCCGGCAAGCTCGAGCACGGCGCCGGGGCCCGCAAAGAACAGGTTGCTTCCCGTCAGGCGCCGCGAGTCCTCGAACGGCAATGACAGCTGGATGGTCAGTCTTCAGTCTCCGGCGCGAAGCGCACACCGCGCTCGTCGCGGATGAGGCCCTCGAGGCTGAGAGCCGGTCCCTCGCCCGCCTTGGCGGGAGAGGGTTGGGGTGAGGGCTCTGAACCTCCGGAGCCCTCACCCGCCCTGTGGGCGACCTCTCCCGCTGCAGCGGGAGAGGTGGGGAAGATGGGAGAGGGCGCGCCCTCGGGCTTGAACTTGGTGATCTGCTTCCACGAGCGCACCAGCGCATCCGAAAAGACAAGCAGCAGGTCGCCCGGCCGGCCCATGCGCAGCGCGGCGTCGATCGCCTCTTGTTCATCAGGGATGATGGCAATCGACGCCTCGGGCACGCCGTGCTCGCGCAGCGCCGCGGCCATGATGCGCGGCACATCGTCAGGCTCGCGGCCGCGCAGATTGTCGTCACGGCGGCAGACGTAATGGTCGAACCGTCCGGCCGCAGCCTGTGCAATCGCCACCAGGTCCTCGTCGCGCCGGTCGCCAGGCGCGGCGAGCACCACGATGCGTCGTCCCGTGCAGTCGAGCCGTTGCGCAAGGTCGGCCATGACCGACACCGCGTGCGCATTGTGGCCGTAGTCGAACAGGACCTTGAACGGGTGCTCGTCGTAGACGTTCATGCGGCCCGGCGCCTGGTAGAACGTCGAGTCGAAGGTGCGCAGGCCCTGGCGGATCGCGTCGAGCTTGATATCGAGCGAGAAGGCGACCGCCGCGGCGAACATCGCGTTCTGCACGTTGTGCAGCGCGCGGCCCTCGAGCGTCGCCGGGATGAGGTGCGTCCACACCAGCGGAATGTGCCGGCCGCGCTCATAGAGCGTGATCATCTCGCCGTTGACGCCCGCCTCGAGCGCGCAGGCGCGGCCGCCGGCACGGATGTGCTCGCGTACCAGGACATGATGCGGGTTCATCGTCACATAGCAGATGTTCTTCGCCTCGGTGTAGCCCGACATGCGCAGCACCAGCGGGTCGTCGGCATTGAGCACCGCGCAGTCGCTGGCAACCTCGATCACGATGCGCTTCACCTCGGCGAGTTGCTCGAGCGTGTCGATGCCCTTAAGGCCGAGATGGTCGGACTGCACGTTGAGCACCGCGCCGACGTTCACCTCGGACACGCCCATGCCGGCGCGCAGCAGGCCGCCGCGGGCCGTTTCCAGCACCGCGATATCGATCTGCGGGTCGGCGAGCACCATGCGCGCCGACACCGGGCCGGTCATGTCGCCCTGCACGGTGCGCTGGCCGTCGATGTACACGCCGTCCGTGGTGGTCAGGCCCGGCGTGCAGCCCGCCATCTTGGTGATGTGCGCGAGCATGCGGCAGGTGGTGGTCTTGCCGTTGGTGCCGGTCACCGCCGCAATCGGCACGCGCGATGGCGCGCCCTGCGGGAACAACATGTCGATTACCGGCCCGGCGACGTCACGCGACGCGCCTTCGCTCGGCGCGACGTGCATGCGGAAGCCGGGGGCCGCGTTCACTTCGCAGATGCCACCGCCGATCTTGCGGAAGCTCTGCGTGATGTCGGTGGACAGGAAGTCCACGCCGCCCACGTCGAGACCGATGGCCCGCACCGCGCGCTCGGCCATTTCACGATTGTCGGGGTGGATCACGTCGGTGACGTCGGTGGCCGTGCCACCGGTCGAAAGGTTCGCGGTGGAGCGCAGGTAGACGACCTGGTCGGCCTCCGGCACCGACGCCGGCGTGAGGCCCGCGCGCTCGAGCATCTTGAGCGCCTGCGCGTCGATCTCGAGCCGGGTCAGCACCTTCTCATGGCCGACACCGCGGCGCGGGTCCTGGTTGACGATCTCGACCAGCTCCGTAACGGAGTGCTCGCCGTCGCCCACCACGTGGCCCGGCGTGCGGCGGGTCGCCGCGACCAGCTCGCCATTCACGACCAGCAGGCGGTGATCGTCGCCCTGCAGGTAGGTCTCGACGATGATCGAGCGCGCGTGCTCCCGCGCTGCCGCGTAGCCCTGCATCACCTCCGCGTCGGTCGTGAGGCGGATCGAGATGCCGCGGCCGTGGTTGCCGTTGTAAGGCTTGGTGACCACCGGGTAGCCGATGCGCCGCGCGGCACGCACCGCCTGGGCCTCGCTCTGCACCAGCTCCTGCTTCGGCACCGGCAGGCCGAGCGAGGCCAGGATCTTGTTGGTCTCTTCCTTGTCGCTCGCGAGTTCCACGGCGATGTGCGAGGTGCGGCCGGTGACCGTCGCCTGGATGCGCTGCTGGTACTTGCCGTGGCCCAGCTGCACCAGCGACTGGTCGTTGAGCCGGAGCCACGGGATGTTGCGCGCCTCGGCCGCCTTGACCAGCGCCGCGGTCGAGGGCCCGAGCGCACGGCGCTGCGCGAAGCGGATGAACTCGTCGCGCGCCTCCGGCCAGCTCCAGCCCTCGGGCACCGAGTCGGCCGGTCGCAGCAGCTCGGGCAGCAACGAGCAGATCAGCCTGAGGCCCAGCTCACCCGCGGCGATGCCCTCGTCGCGCTGCGCGTATTCGTACACCACCGTGTACACGCCGGGCGGACCGGCACCGCGCGTCTTGCCGAAAGTGACGTTCTCACCGGCGATGTTCTGCAACTCGATCGCGACGTGCTCGAGCACGTGGCCGAGCCAGGTGCCCTCGTCCTCGCGCATGCGCCGGAAGAATCCGCCGGGCTCGCCGTAGGAGCAGCCATGCTCGGCCAGGCCGGGCAGCGCCGTCGCCAGCGCATCGGTGAAGCCATCACCAAGCCGCGCCGTCGGCCACTCCTCGAGCGGCCCCAGGTCGAGCTCGAGGCGGATGACCGGAAAGTGCGCGTAGAGCGACGGGCCAACGTAGACGGAGCGGTCCAGGATGCGCATCGCCGCGGGGTTCTCCCACCCTGCTTCGTTGTTCGTCGGGCGATGATGGCATACGTGGCGGCTGTCGCGTAGCGGTGCCTTGCGCTGGGTGCTCGCCGTCCTGCCGGAGGGTGGGGTGTTCCCGGGCCGGGACGCCGTAAAGCCGTCCATGGCGGCTCGCGCGCCGCGTCCGTGCGGCGCGACGCCCGGCCCGGGAACACCCCACCCTCCGGCAAGACGGCTCGATCAGCGTTGCAGCTGGCTTCGCGCAGGGCGCCGTTCGCTGACACGCCCGCAATGCGTTTGGTGGCGAGCGCGCCAGCGCGACGCCGCGGCATGCGTCAGCCAATGCGAAGCGATGTGCGCCGGGTTGCCGGTCGGTCGGGCGACTGGCCCGGGCGTCGCGCGACACGGACGTCGCGCGCGAGCCGCCAGGGATGGCTTTACGGCGTCCCGGGCAAGTCGCCCGACCGACCGGCAACCCGGCCACCCACCGCGTCAGCGCAGAAAACGCGGCCAACGCAAACGGCGCGACGTCACTCCTTCGCCGGCGCCAGCGACCCCGCCGACGCCACCCGCGTGTGCAGGTTGAACGTGGCACCCGCCACCAGCACGTGCAGCCGCAGGCCGAGCATGCACACCGGCTGCCCCTCGGTGACGCTGTCCATCGACGAGAAGGTCACGTCCGCCGCATCGACGATGGTGACGCCGCCGCTGCCCTCCACTTCCACCGTCTCGTCCGGCCCGATGAACGCAGCGGTGTCCTCGTCGAGGCCGATGCCGACCGCGAACGGGTTGTAGGCGAGCGCGGTGAGCAGTCGCCCGAGGCGATCGCGCTGGCGGAAGTGCTGGTCGATGATGAAGCGGTTGGTGAGACCGAGCCCGGGTGCGAGGCGCACGCTGCCGGAGATCACCGACGAGCCTTCATCGCCGAACGCGATCATGTGTTCGCTCAGGATGCTGGCGCCGGCGCTGGTACCACCCACGGTCACGCCGCTGGCGTTGCAGTTGCGCACCAGCTTGGCGACTGGCGTGCCGCCGAGCAGCGTGGTGAGGCGCAACTGGTTGCCGCCGGTGAAGAAGATACCGCTCGCTTCCTCGAGGCGGCGCAGGCGGCCGGACTCATGGCAATCGCGACGGGTGTCGAAGTCCATCACGTCGACCCGTGCAACGCCGATCTCGCGAAACAGTTTTTCGTAGCGCGGGCCGGTCTCGTGCAGGCGGCTGGCCGTCGGGATCACGACCAGGTCGGCGTCGCGGCCGCCCGCGCAGCGCACGAAACGCTCGAGGATGTGGCGGTCGTTTTCCTTGTTTTCTGCACCGCCGATGGGAATGATCCAGCCACGCGTGGCGCCCTCGGGGACGATACTCGGCATGCGCGCTTGCTCCTCGAACCGCCAGGTGGCGCGATCTTACGCCAACCGCGCGCGGATCAGCGCCTGCCCTCGACGCGAATCGGGCGCGCCGCGCCGCGCGGCGGCACGGTGACCTCGACCCACAGTTCGTCCGGCTGATTGCCGCGGGTCGGGTCGGCCGCGTGCTCAGGCAAGAACAACGCCACGGGCTGTACCGCCATCCAGCGCATGCCGCCAGGGGTCGGCCGCGAGGTGAAAAACTGTTCGCCGCGGCGTTTCGGGCCGCTCCAGTTGGGCCGCAGCACGGCCACCGCCCGGCCGTCGCGCAACTCCAGCCGCCCGGGCACCGCCTGGTCGGTTGCCGGCATGCGCGCGGACTCCGCGGCCGCTGGGAACATCAGGTTCAGCGCCACGTAACGGCCGCGGATCGGCAGGTTGGGATCCACGCCCGTGCTTTCGACCCACACCCGCGGCAGCGTAGCGCGGTCGTAGTAGAGCTTGCCGGCAACGGCCCCCACCAGCGCCAGCTGGATCGCCGCCAGCAACAGTCCGCGCTGCAAGCCGTTCATCGGCGCGCCTCCTCGACCTGGCGCACCAACCGACGCCGCACCCGCTCGAGCCACCAACCGCCGACCACGAACAGCAGTCCGAGGCCGATCAGCCCGAGCGAGCGGCCGAACTTGTCGAACAGGCTGCCGTAGTAGAACACCAGCACATTGAGCGCAAAGGCCAGTACGCCGAGATTGACGCGCAGGCGGTGCTGCTCGCGCACGCCCCACCACACGAGTCCCACCGCCAGCGCCGCATAGAGCAGGTGCACCAACAGCAGGTCGTTGCGCGAACCGGTGCCGACCTGCACCACGAGAACGGCGCCTGCGGCAGCCAGCAGCAGGGGCCAGGCACTGCGGCCGCGCAGCCAGAGCCCCACCAGCAGCGGCACGCCAATCGCGATCGCCCACAGTGCTGCCAGTGCGCCGGCGGAGGGGTCGCTCGTCCGCGCCGCTATTGCGGGGACGACCGGCAACATGACCGCGACGGGCACGGCCATGACCGCACCGAGCACCGCCAGCGCGTGCCGCCAGCGTGAGTCATGCCCGGGACCCGGTGCCGCCAGGTAGACGACACACAACAGGAACACGAAGACCAGCGCCGGCGCGGAGGACGTGGCACCGGCAAAGTCGCTCGCGCCCCACTCGGCCACCAGCCACGCGGGGCCGAGCAACGCGAGCCACACTGCCTGCGGCCAGTCGCGCAGCAGCAGCACGCCCGCGAGCGCCCCGAGGCCCCAGAGCAGGAAGCCCTCGGGCCAGTGCGCCGCAAGGTTGAACTGCTGTCCTGCGAGGAAGATGCCACCGCCCAACGCTGCCGTACCGACAGCGTGCAGCGTGGTGGCCAGCGCGGGCAGGCGCGAACGCACCAGCGCTGCACCGGCGTGCAGGCCGGCGATCATCGCAGCGAGCAGGACGATTCGCCCGACCGGCGACAACTGCTCCCAGTTCGCGGCCACGAACAGCAGGATGCCCGCCCCGAGCAGCACGCCGCCGAAGGCGAACGCGAAGCGGCTGAAGCGGCTGCGGTGCCCCTCGTCCGCCTGTTGCGCCTCCCACTCCAGGATGCGCGCGACGGTCGCCTCGTCCAGCAGGCCCGCGTCCCGCCAGCGCTCGAGCCCGCGGTTCACGTCGCGCTCGTTCAACCGAAATGGAAGCAGTTGAGCTTGTTACCGTCGAGGTCACGGAAGTAGGCGGCGTAGAACCCGCCTGCGCCGCGCGGCCCAGGTGCGCCTTCGTCGGTGGCGCCGAGTTCGAGCGCCTTGTTGTAGAGCGCGTCCACCTTGGCCTTCGAATCGAGCACCAGTGCGACCATGGTGCCGTTGCCGACCGTCGCCGCCTTGCCGTCGTACGGCTTGATCACGCCAAGCGACGGCTTGTCGGGCGCCACGGCCCACGCGACGAAACGGTCGCTGGCCATGTAGCGGCCGGCGCCGATCTCGGCGAGCAGCGCGTCGTAGAAGCGGGCGGCGCGGTCGAGGTCGTTGGTGCCGAGCGTCACGTAGCCGATCATGTGGGTGCCTCCCCGTGGGTCGTCGTTGCTCTGGATCTGGCGCGGGGGCATTGTACCTGCAGATTTCACTGCCAAGGCTGCCCAGGACGCACCATGACCACGCCGAAGACCCCCATTCCGCCGGAGCGCGGTTCGCTGCTGCCGCATGTCGAAGGCGCGGAAAAGGCATTCCTGTCCGGTCGCCGCGCCCGCGAGGCGGACCTCGAGAGCGCCGTGCGCTTCTTCCTCGAGTTCCTGCGCGGCTTCGAGAGCTTCGAGTTCGACCGGCCGTGCGTGACCGTATTCGGCTCGGCGCGCTTCGACGAGTCACACCATTACTACCAGCTGGCGCGCGAGATCGGCGGTGCACTGGCGCAGGCGGGTTTTGCCGTAATGACCGGCGGCGGTTCGGGCGTCATGGAGGCGGCCAACCGCGGCGCGCGCGAGGCGGGCGGGCTGAGCATCGGCTGCAACATCGCGCTACCGAAGGAGCAGAAGCCGAACGCCTACCTCGACCGCTTCATCCAGCTCGACCACTTCTTCGTGCGCAAGGTGATGCTGGTGAAGTACTCGACCGCGTTCGTCGTCATGCCGGGCGGCTTCGGCACGCTCGACGAGGCGTTCGAGGTGGCGACGCTGATGCAAACCGGCAAGCTAGAGCGCTTCCCGCTGATCGCGGTCGGCGCCGATTTCTGGGACCCGCTGATCTCGTTCGCGCGCGAAACGATGATCCGCCAGGGCACGCTCGATGAGCAGGAAGCGCGGTTCGTGCGCCGCGTGGACACGGCGCAGGGCGTGATCGACGTGATCCGCGAAGCGGGCCTGCTAGGACCGGAGGGGACGGTCTCTTGAGTGTCCCCGTCGACGGGGACACTCAAGAGACCGTCCCCTTCGGTTTCAGCGGTCGAGCAGCGCGGCGACGGTCCCGAAGCTGCGGGCGCGGGCCGCGTCGCTCGCCGCCACACCGTCACGATTGCGCAGCTTGCGACTCGCGCCGCCGTCCAGCAGCGCCTGCACTGTTTCGACGCTGCCAGACTGACTGGCCAGGATCAGGGCCGTGTCACCGAGGCGATTCTGGGCGTTGGCATCGGCGCCGGCTGCCAGCAGCCGGCGCACGGCGGCGGCATGGCCGCCTGCCGCCGCCAGCATCAGTGGCGTGTCGCCGGCACGCGTCCGCGTCGCATCGCTGGCGCCCGCACGCAGCAACCGGTCCACAACGGCCGAATATCCGCGCGCCGCGGCACAGGACAACGGCGTCACGCCCTCCTCGTCCGCGGCATCGTCGGTCGCGCCCGCCTTGAGCAGGACCGGCACGACCGACGCCGCATCGCTGCAGGCCGCGTGCCACAGTGCCGTCCGCCCGTGCGAGTCGACGGCGGACAGCGCGGCCTTCGCTGCGAGCAACTGGCCGACGATCCCGGCCTCGTCGTGTGCCGACGCCAGCATCAGCGGCGTCATGCCCTGGGGTCCGCGGACCATGGCATCGGCACCCGCCGCCAGCAGACCCTCGACCATGCGCGCATTGCCGGCAGCGGTGGCGACGACGAGCGCGGGTTTCCGTTGCGCCGCCGGCAGGCTTGGTTTTACCCCGTGCCGCAGCAGCACTTCGAGCACCTCTGGTCGGTCGAGTCGCACGGCCAGATCCAACGGCGTCTCGCCGTTCCGACCGGCTCGCGACGCGTCGGCGCCGGCGGCGAGCAGCGCCGCTGCCGCTGCGGGCGAATCCGACGCAACGGACACGAGCAGAGCAGTGTCACCGCCGGGAGTCATCGCGTTGGCATCGGCCCCGCGTGCCAGTAGTTCGCGAAGTCGGGCTGGATCCTTTCGGCTCGCGGCGACGACGAGATCGGGCCAGCCGGTGTAGGCATCGTCAGGCGCACGCGGCAGGCTATCCAGCGGTCCCGTCGGCGTCGCGGCCACGTGCACATCGACCGGAGCGGCACCGGCCGCCCGCAGGTCCTTCGCCTGCTGCACGCGCCCGCGCCGGACGGCGTAAGCGAGCGCCGTGTTGCCGGCGCTGTCCACCGCTGCAACGCTCGCCTTGGCTTGCAGCAGGCGCGCGCAGGCGGCGGGCAACTCGGCGCCGCAAGCCAGCATCAGCGGTGAGAGCCCGTAGCGATCGACGGCATCGACCCTCGCACCGCGAGCCAGTAGCAGCGCGACGGCGTCCGCTGCGCCGGCATCCGCGGCATGGTGCAGCGCCGTGCGGCCAAAGTCGTCGGCTGCATTCACCCGCTCCGGCGTCGCCAGTAGCTCGAGGGTCGCGATGCCGGAGCCTCGCGCGGCGCGCCACAACTCGGCGCGACGCGCGGGCTCGTCGACCAGCAAGTCCTGTGAACGCGCCTCGAGCGGAAGCAGGCCACGGCGCAGCAGATCGCTCGCGACGGGGTCGCCAAGCGCGGCAGCCCGCTCCAGCCATCGCTTCGCGCTCATAGGATCGCGGGAATCGCCCGACGCAAGTATCGCTGCCAGTGCGTAGGCGGCCTTCGCGTGGCCGTTGGCGGCCGCTTCCTCGAACAGCTGGCGAGCCTGTGCCGAACCTGCATCCGGCACGAGATCGGCGAGCACGAGCGTGCCCAGCAGGTATTGCGCATCCGCGCTCCCACGAGCGGCCTGTTCCGACAGCGCACGCGCCGCGGTATCGTAATCTCTCGCGAGGATGGCCGCCTTGGCAGGCGCGAGCGACTGCGCGTCGGATATTGGCGGCGCCGCTGCCGCCTGGGCAGCGAGCAGCAGCATCGCAGCAAGATTCGTGGCGAGCGCGGCAGCCCGATCAGGCCGTCCCATACTTGGTCTCCATGTCGATCCCGATTGAGCGCAGGAAGTCGGACGGCAGAACGCCGCCAGCACTGACGATGACTGCATCGTTGGGCAGCTCTACCTCCCGGCCATCGCAGGCCAGGATCACCCGGCTCGCGTCGATGTGCCGCACCTCGGACCTGAGCAGCACCCGCAGTCGCCCGGATCGCTCGGCGGCGGCGATGCGCTCGCGATTCTTCGGCTTTGCGCGCGAGAACGCGTCACCCCGATAGGACAACGTGACGTGCCGCCCGCCGCTCTCGGCGACACTGGCCGCAGCCTCGAGGGCGCTGTCGCCGCCACCGACCACGAGCACGTCGAGGCCCGAGTACTGCTCGGGATCCACGAGACGATAGACGACCTTGGGCAGTTCCTCGCCGGGCGCACCGAGTTTGCGTGGAGTGCCACGGCGGCCGATGGCGAGCAGCACGCTGGTCGTGCGGTACTCACTGCGACTGGTCCGCACCACGAAGCCGCTGTCGTCGCGGCTGATTGCCTCGACGCGTTCCTGGTAGCGGATCTGCAGCCCGGTCCTGCGTTCCACGTCGCGCCAGAAGTCGAGCAACGCTTCCTTGGCGGTGTGGCCGAACCGCACCTTGCCGACCAGCGGCAGGGTCACCGGCTCCGTCATTACCATCTTCGCGCGCGGATACTGGAAGACGCTGCCGCCGAGCGACTCCTGCTCGATGGTTGCGAATTTCATGCGATGCGACATCGCGGCCAGCGAAGCCGCGAAGCCCGCGGGCCCCGCCCCGACGATGACGAGATCGAGGCGGTCGCCCGAACGCGGCCTGCAACGGTGTATCGCGTCCACCGCCTGCCGCCCCTGCGCGAGCGCATTGCGGATCAGGCCCATGCCACCGAGTTCTCCCGCGATGTAGATCCCGGGCACCGACGTTTCGAATTCAGGGCTCAGCAGCGGTATGTCCACACCGCGCCTTGCCGAGCCGAACACCAGGGTGATGGCGTCGACCGGGCATGCCGCGCGACAGGCCCCGTGGCCGATGCAGTCCGACGGACTGATCAGCTGCGCCTTGTTGCCGATCAGGCCCAGCACGTGGTGCTCCGGCTGCTCCGGGCACGCCTTCACGCACGAACCGCAGCCGATGCAACGCACCGCGTCGATCACCGGGTGCAGGGATGCGGGCTCGGCGAGGCCGGCGGAAGCGTTCCGCTCCCGCACCGCCACGTGCAGCCGCTCCGCGCGCTGGCGACGACCGGCGTACCACCACCAGATCAGGGCGAGCGGCGTACCGTAGACGAGGAACAGGGCGGCAGTCATGGTGGCCACGACTCTAGCCGACTCGCTCGGCGTCGAGCACCGAGTGCGGTCGCCAAATGAGAATTGCCGCTCACCAACACGGTCACCGGTCACAGATTTGACATTTCGCGACCCGGCTGCGGTGTCTACGGACTCGCTGCACCGTACCCTCGGGCTGTCGTCAACATGCACGGACGGGGGAGTCACACGATGTCGCGGATCGCCGTCGCTTTGAGCGGGCGCAATGGATTCGTCCTCGGCCTTTGTGCCGGGATCATCGCCACATCGGCATTTTTCCTCGGCCGCGCCGAGCTTGCCGCAATGGAGTCGGCGGGCGGACTCGCGGCGACTGCAGCCGCACCGGGCAAGTCCCCTGCCCCTGCCATTAGTACGACCGACGCCAGGGCCGGATCGATGGACGCCGCGACGCTCGCGCTCAAGACGCGTCTGGCGGCGCAGGGCGGCACGGATGAGCAGTGGGAACTACTGGCACAGTCGTACGACTTCCTGGGCCGCAGCGTCGAGGCGCAACTGGCCCGCGAGCACAAGACGTCTGCTGCGGGCGCTCTGAGCGACGCCGTGGCTGCCAGCGTCGCGCTGCTACCGGCCCGACGCTCGACCACCGTGGCGGCGCCGGTCTCGCGAACTGAGTCTGGCGAAGCCGCGAAGCTGCTTGCCCGTGCGGAGCAGCACCGTCGCAAACGTGAGTTCAAGGAAGCGTGCGCCGCGTACGCCGCCGTCGCCCAGGCCGGCGCGATGACGGCCGACACCTGGGCCGACTACGCAGACGCGCAGGCGTCCCTGGCTGGCGGGCTCGCCGGCACGCCGGAAAAGGCCATCGACAGTGCGCTCGCGCTCGACCCGCGGCATCCGAAGGCGCTGTGGCTCAAGGCCAGTCTCGCGCACGAGCAGCACCAGTACCAGGAAGCGCTCGCCACCTGGCGGCGGCTGCAGGTGGTGGTGCAGCCCGGTTCGTCCGACGCCCGCATCGTCGAGGCGAACATCGCCGAGGCCACGCGCCTGGCGTCCGGCTGAGCACTTGCCATGAATGCACGCGCGCAAGCCAGGGAGCTACCGTTCGAGGACGTCGCTGATGCGCCGCTGGCCGTCGCGCGCGGCACTCGACGTCGCCTCGAGGTTGCACGCGCGTCCAGCGACGACACGAGGCCAGCCCGGCTTGGCGATTCCCTGCGCCGCTGGTTGCGCCCGACACACCTGACGTTGCTGGTGACGGTGCTGCTCCTGTACTGGGGCTTTCACTTCCCCACCGAGCTCTACATCACGCCGCAGGCGGGGGTGGGCTATGCGCTCGGGATCGTCGGCGGATCGTCGATGCTCCTGTTGCTCGTCTACCCGGCACGCAAGCGCCTGCGGGCCCTGGCGTTCCTCGGCACGACCAAGCGCTGGTTCCAGGCGCACATGGTGCTCGGCATCGTGGGCCCGGTGCTGGTGCTGTTCCACTCCAACTTCAGCCTCGGTGCCGCCAACAGCAACGTGGCGCTGGCGTGCATGCTGGTCGTGTCGGGCAGTGGGCTGTTCGGCAGGTATTTCTACACTCGTATCCACCATGGCCTGCACGGGCGCAAGGCGAATCTCGCCGAGCTCAAGGACTACGCCGAGAAGCTGCGCTGGGTCACGACGAGCGTCGAGGTCCTGCCCGACCTCGTCGCCCGGATCGAGTCGGAGGAGTCCGCAATCGTCAATCGTTGCCAGCGGCTACCGCTCCTCGCCCGGCCGTTCGTCTGCGCGATCAGCGTGTTCGCTGCCGGCCGGCGCCTGCGCCGCCACGTGCGACGGTCGTTGCGTGCCTCGGACAGCGGCAGCGACTCACGTACACGCAGGCACGGCCTGGTCGACACGGCCGCCCGTTACATCGAGGATCGTCTGTCCGCAACGCGACGGGTCATCGAGTTCGCGGCGTTCGAGCGGCTGTTCTCGCTCTGGCACACCCTGCACCTGCCGTTGTTCATGATGCTGCTCATCGCCGGCGTCGTGCACGTCGTCGCTGTGCACGTCTACTGAGCCGATGGCGGGACGCGAATGCCTCATGCGCGCCCAGTCATCGTCACGGTGCTGCTGATGCTCGCCATCCCGGCGCCACCGCAGGCCGCCGCCGCCAGCCTCGAGACGCTGATCATGCCGGGCAAGGTGACGAACGCCCACGCGAAGCTCGAGCAGGATTGCTCGCAATGCCACGATCGCGCGGACCGCGGACGCCAGACGGCGCTCTGCCTGAAATGCCACAAGGACGTCGCCGCGGACGTCAGCCGGCACGCCGGCTTCCACGGACGCCTGCAGGGCATCGACACCCTGCAGTGCAAAGCGTGTCACTCGGAGCACGTCGGCCGCGACGCCGACATCGTGAAGTTGAGCCGGCCGTCGTTCGACCATTCACGCACCGACTTTCCGCTGGCCGGCGCCCACGCCACGTCCGCCTGCGAGGGCTGCCACAAGCCCGGCCGCAAGTACCGCGAGGCGCCGTCTGCCTGCAACGACTGCCACCGGGTCGACGATCCGCACGGCGGCAAGCTCGGTGCCAACTGCGCCTCGTGCCACGAAGCGTCGCGCTGGGCAGGCACCCGCTTCGACCACGACAAGACGCGCTTCGTCCTGCGTGATGCGCACCGCGAAGTGGCCTGTGGAGCTTGCCATGCCGGCAACCGCTATGCCGGGACCCCCTCCAAGTGCGCGTCCTGTCACGCACCGGACGATGTGCACCGTGGTGCACGCGGTGCGGATTGCGCCAGTTGCCACACCACTGTCGCCTGGAAGTCGGCCAGGTTCGACCACGGACGCGAGACGAAATTTCCCCTGACCGGTGCCCACGCGCGCCTCGACTGCCAGGGCTGCCACAAGACCGCCAGCCTGAAGGATCCGTTGCCGCGCGACTGCGCCGGCTGTCACCGCGCCGACGATGCGCACGCCTCCCGTTTCGGTGCGGCATGCGAGAAATGCCACGGCGCTTCCGCCTGGAAGCCCGCCACGTTCGACCACACGCGCGACGGTCACTTCGAACTGGCTGGCAGTCACGCCAAGCTCGATTGCTACTCCTGCCATACCTCGATCGTGGCAGAGCAGCGGCTGGGCACTGACTGCAGCTCCTGCCATCGCACGCGCGACGTGCACGGCGGCCAACTCGGCGCCGACTGTGCCCGTTGCCACGGTCCAGACCGCTGGCGCAGCAACATCGCATTCGACCATGACCTGACGAGCTTCCCACTGGTCGGCTTGCACGTTGCCGTGCCGTGTCACGCCTGCCATGCGTCGCCGTCCTTCAAGGGCGCGGCGCAGGACTGCAATGACTGCCACCAGCGCGACGACCGTCACCGGGGCGGACTGGGCAAGGACTGCGAGAGCTGCCACTCGCCGAGCGGCTGGGACCTCTGGGAGTTCGACCACGCGAAGACGGAGTTTGCGCTGGCCGGCGCACACGCCCGCGCAACGTGCGACGGCTGCCACCGGCAGCCCGCGGAGGTGGTCAAGCTGAGCGGCGAGTGCGCTTCCTGCCACACGCGCGACGACGTGCACCTCGGCCAGTACGGGCGGCAGTGCCAGCGCTGCCACGGCTCGGAGTCATTCCGTGGCGCGCGGCCGAACTAGGAGCGGAACATGCCAATGATCGGTAGGTTCGCTGTTCTCCTGTTGCTCGCGCTCGCGGCTACTGGCGCGCTCGGCCAGGGAGCAGGCGCCCGCTTCGACCACGTCACCACGGGTTACGAGCTCACCGGCGCGCACCGCCTGCAGGCCTGCGAGTCGTGCCACGCCGACGCCGTATTCCAGGGCACGCCGCGCGAATGTGCCGCCTGCCATTCCCAAGGATCGCGCATCGGTGCCACGCCGAAGAGTTCCGATCACGTGCGCACCAGCGAGAAGTGCATCGCATGCCACACGACCTCGGCCTGGTCGCCGGCGACGACCTTCGACCACGACGAGACGATGGGCGGCTGCGCGAGCTGCCACGACAACTCACGCGCCCCCGGCAAGCCAGCCGGGCACATCGCCACCAACATGGACTGCAATGCGTGCCATGGTTCGGCCGCCTGGGTCCCGTCGAAATTCGACCACGGCTCCATCACCGGCAACTGCGCCTCATGCCATGCTGCCGGTGGCACGGCGACGAGCAAGGGCCCGACGCACCCCGCGACCAGCAGTGCCTGCGAGACGTGCCACAGCAGCGCCGCCTGGTCGCCGGTGGCGCACGTCGATCACGCCCAGGTCGTCGGCACCTGCGCGTCCTGTCACGACGGCACGCGCGCAGCGGGGCGCAGCGCGACGCACATTCCGAGTCCGGACAACTGCGGGACTTGCCACGCGACGTCGGCCTGGCGACCCGTGCACTTCGATCACGCCGGCGTGACGGAGCGTTGCGCAACGTGCCACGACGGCACACGCGCGACCGGAGTGGGGACACGGCACATCAAGGCCTCGACGTCCTGCGACGGCTGTCATTCGACCACGACCTGGAAGCCCGTGACCCGCGTCGACCATGGCAACGTGCTGGGCAGCTGCTCGTCGTGCCACGACGGCGTCATCGCCAAGGGCAAGCACGTCAACCACATCGTGACCCGTGCCGAGTGCGACAACTGCCACACCGCCACCGCCTGGAAGCCGGCGAAATTCGACCAC
>Ga0209254_10001484_pt1 | contig 21054 bp, 14 predicted proteins | sample FrelakmetDIP11DI_FD_187148 | JGI IMG/M metagenome (GOLD analysis project Ga0209254, IMG submission 187148) | Freshwater lake sediment microbial communities from the University of Notre Dame, USA, for methane emissions studies - DIP11 DI (SPAdes)... | ecosystem: Environmental > Aquatic >...
ATCGTCATCACGACGTAGATCGGGACCTCTTCCGAGGCGGAGCGCAGCAGCAGCTTGACGAACGCTTCGGCTTCGTCGGTGTTCTTCTGACGGTAGCGGAAGATTTCCTCGAACTGATCCGCCACGAGCAACAGCGCCTGACCGGCCAACAGCGTCGATTTCTGCCGATAGAGCTCGGTCAGCGCGAGGGGGCTCCCGGCGAGCAGGGCGCTCAAGGCGGATATCGATGTCGCCCGGTCATCGCTGTCGATCCAGCGCTCGTCCTCGGTCAGCGCCCATGCCAGGTTACGCAAGGGGGCGTCGCCGGGCTTGAAGATGCGGACATTCCAGTTCAGTCCGCCGGATGCGAGCGCGCCACGGTGCAGCGCGGGCACGAGCCCGGCGCGCACCAGCGACGACTTCCCACTGCCCGAGGCGCCGAGGACGGCGGTAAATCGCTGCTTGCCTTCGAGCTTGGTCAGCAGGTCGCGCACATGGGCGTCACGCCCGAAGAAGAGCAGCGCTTCCTTTTCCGAGAAGTATCGCAGTCCGACATAGGGTGCGGGCAGGGCGAGCGTGATTCGCTGCATCGCTAGAGCCCGCCGAGAAAGTCGGCCATACCCTGCTCGTTGACCGCCACCACGTCATCGGACTCTATGCCGAATTCGCTCGCGACCGTTCCCTGCTCCAGGTACACGCCCCAGCGCGCAACCGGCAGGCTCGCCTCGGCAATCTGGTTGAGAAAAAAGACGAGCCGGTTGTAGACGGTAAGGAACTTGGTGCGATCCGCATAGATGGTGATGCCCGCGCGGCAGGGCTTGAGCAGTTCCCTGACATCGATGCCGTGAAACTTTTTGCCAACCCAAACGGCAGTAGCAACTGAGCCCAATAAATATGCAGACAAAAAAGCGATAACAATTAAAAAGATATTCATCCGGATTTCATATTATTGGTCCGTAATCTGCAAGCTTTGCAGTCTCTTCATTCATAGCAAACGCACTGAAGTTATTTATGAATTTAAATGCCAGATCTGTTGCTGCAATACGCCATTTAACAGGAGAATTCCATGCCATGGACGGATCGAGCAGATTACTGTTCACACCATCAATCTTTTCAGGGATACTTAAATTAAACACCGGCAGAGTGGCAAATTTACATTTGTTTATTGAACCATCGAGTATTGAATTAATTATCCTCCTTGTTGTCGGAAGATCGATCCTGGTGCCTGTGCTGTAAGGTCCTCCCGTCCATCCGGTATTAACCAGCCATGCTTCGGCCCCGTTCAGCTTCATTTTACTTGTCAGCTCATTTGCATAAATTATAGGATCAAGCATCAGGAAGGCAGCCCCAAAACATGCAGAAAATGAGGGAACCGGTTCAACAATGCCTCTTTCGGTTCCGGCAATCTTGGCAGTATATCCGCTGAGAAAATAGTATCTGGTCTGCTCTTCGGTAAGACGGCTGACAGGGGGCAGAACTCCAAATGTGTCAGCAGAAAGGAATATTACCTTCCTGGCGTGACCTGCTTTGGATACTGGCTTTACAATATTATTAATATGATAAATGGGGTAGGAGACCCTTGTGTTTTCAGTTTTTGAATTATTGCTGAAATCAATTGTTCCGTCTGACAGGACCACCAGATTCTCCAGCAGGGCATCCCGCCTGATGGCATCATAAATATCAGGTTCATTTTTCTTGCTGAGCTTGATGCATTTTGCATAACACCCTCCTTCAAAGTTGAAGATCCCGTCATCATCCCAACCATGCTCGTCATCACCAATCAGAGCCCTGTCGGGATCAGTCGAAAGGGTTGTTTTTCCGGTTCCCGACAGCCCGAAGAATATTGCAACATCCTCTTTCTTCCCCACATTGGCTGAGCAGTGCATTGAAGCTACCCCTTTAAGAGGAAGGTAATAGTTCATAACAGAAAATATCCCTTTCTTCATTTCGCCGCCATACCATGTTCCGCCGATAACTGACATGCCTGAAGTGAGGTTAAAAAAGACAAAGTTTTCGGAATTAAGACCCTGTTTTTTCCAGTCAGGATTTGTTGTTTTGGAAGCATTGAGAACTACGAACCCCGGTACGAAATTTTCAGTCTCTTCTTTTTCAGGCCTTATAAACATGTTTTTTACAAAATGCGCCTGCCATGCTACTTCAAGGATGAATCTTACTGCCAGGCGGGTATTCTTGTTTGCCCCGCAGAAGCAGTCGACAACAAACAGCCTTTTACCTGAAAGCTGCTTTGCCGCAAGGTTCCTGCAGTGTTCCCATATTTCATTAGCTATGGGCTTATTATCGGAGATTTTTGATTTTTCCGACTTCCACCATACGGTATCTCTTGTTGTGTCATCAAGTACGACATACTTATCTTTAGGTGACCTTCCGGTGAAAACCCCGGTATCGACCGAAACGGCCCCGGAATGTGTAATAATCCCTTTTTCGAATCCGGTAAGTCCTGGCTTTGTCTCCTCAGCAAAAAGAATGTTATATGATGGATTATAGATTATCTCGGTTACGTTTTCAATTCCGTAACTCTTCAGATCGTCGGGGGCAATCATAGCAGGTAATTTTGCATTAAAAATGATTTCAAATGTATCAATTATTATTTAATTTATTATGCTGCAGCTGGCTTAAGCCAATGGTAAATGAGATTAAAAAGTCTTTTAATTTCATAGGGTAAATCAGTTATCAGCGGTCTTTAAAATGGTTAGACAAAATGAAATAGTTTTGGGGGCAGATATGAAAAGAAAAAGGGCACCGGTTAGGATGCCCTTTTTTATTGCAGAAGTAAGTATTATCTATTTCCCGTGTTTAATAGATGCCTGAGCCGCAGCAAGCCTTGCGATCGGTACCCTGAATGGTGAACAGCTTACATAAGTCAGACCTGTTTTGAAACAGAATTCCACTGAAGCAGGATCACCTCCCTGTTCTCCGCAAATCCCGACTTTCAGATTCGGCCTGGTAGCACGTCCTTTCTGTACGGACATAGTAATTAACTGACCAACACCTTCCTGGTCAATTGTCTGGAACGGATCAGCTGCCAGCATCTTCTTGTCAAGATAGTCATTCAGGAATCCGCCAATATCATCACGGCTGAATCCAAAAGTCATCTGGGTAAGGTCATTTGTACCGAACGAGAAGAATTCAGCAGATTTAGCCATCTGGTCGGAGAGGAGAGTTGCCCGCGGTATTTCGATCATAGTACCATATTTGTAATCGATCTTCTTAAGGCCGGCTTTTTTACAGACCTCAGCGTAAATTTCGTCAACTACCTTTTTGGTAACATCAAGCTCGGAAACATCGCAGGTTACCGGAACCATCAATTCAGGTTTCGGATTCTTTTTCTCCTTAAGCAGTTCAGCCGTTGCTTCGAACATGGCACGCACCTGCATTTCGGTTATCTCAGGAAAAGTAATGCCAAGGCGAACACCACGGTGACCCATCATAGGATTGCTTTCATGAAGTGCTTCACCGCGTTTTGCAACGTCTGTTTTTTTAATGCCCAGAGCTTTTGCAAGTTCGGCCTGTTTTTCAGCTCCCTGAGGTACAAACTCATGAAGAGGAGGATCCATCAGGCGGAATGTAACAGGCAATCCATCCATGGCTGCCAGCGTGGCTTTCATATCTTTCTTGACAAATTTGTGCAATTCAGCAAGCGCTTTGCGTCGTTCTGCTTCATTTGCACTGAGGATCATTTTACGCAGGATGAACAAAGGCTGTTCCGATCCTTTGCCGTAAAACATATGCTCGATCCGGAAGAGACCAATCCCTTCTGCTCCATAGTCACGTGCAATTTTTGCATCTTCGGCAGTATCAGCATTGGTACGGACACCCATCGTGCGGTATTTGTCAACAATCTTCATAAATGACTGGAAACGCGGGTTTTCTGTAGCATCCATCAGTTCTATTGCTCCTATATAAACGTTTCCTTTTGTACCGTTAATTGTGATTATATCACCCTCTTTGAGTACAAGATCGGTTCCGGCAACTTTTATTTTTTTTGCTGATGCATCAACATGCAGACCACCTGCGCCGACAATACAGCATTTACCCCAACCCCTTGCAACAAGTGCGGCGTGGGATGTCATGCCTCCCCTTGCGGTAAGAATACCAACAGCGGCACGCATGCCTTCAACATCCTCCGGATTTGTCTCTTCGCGGACCATTATGACTTTATGGCCTTTCCTGTTCCAGGCAACTGCATCTTCGGCGGTAAATACTATCTTGCCGACAGCAGCACCTGGACCTGCAGGCAAACCTTTAGCTATGGGCTTGACCTTTTTCTCGGCATCAGGATTACATATAGGATGAAGCAGCTCATCAAGCTGCGCCGGTTCAACACGGGTGACAACTGTTTTTTCGTCGATGAGTTTTTCCTTCAGCATATCCATTGCCATGTTGAGAGCGGCTGTTCCTGTCCTTTTGCCAGCACGGCACTGCAGCATATATAGTATGTTTTCCTGGATTGTAAACTCAATATCCAGCATATCATGGAACGATTTTTCAAGAATCTGGCGGATCTTATAAAGTTCCTTGTATGTTTTCGGCATGGCTTCCTCCATGCTTTTTAAATGCTTATTCTGTTCATTCTTGGTTTCGTTATTCAGAGGGCTTGGTGTGCGGATGCCTGCAACAACATCTTCACCCTGAGCGTTTACAAGCCACTCTCCGTAGAAAATGTTATCGCCTGTTGCTGGGTTGCGGGTAAAGGCAACGCCTGTAGCTGATGAATCGCCCATGTTCCCGAATACCATTGCCTGCACGTTTACTGCAGTACCCCAATTGTCGGGAATTCCTTCAATACGACGGTAAGAAACTGCCTTTTTACCGTTCCAGCTTTTGAATACTGCCTTGATACTTCCTTCGAGCTGTTCTTTTGCATTATCAGGGAAAGGTTTGCCAAGCACCTGTTTTACTTTTTTCTTGAATTTTTCCGAAAGATCCTGTAACTCATCAGCGGATATCTCGGTATCTGATTTATAACCTTTCTTTTTCTTAAATTCATCAAGCATTGAATCAAGCTGTTTGCGGATGCTTTTTCCTTCACCAAGCTCAATACCTTCAGCTTTTTCCATAACAACGTCGGCATACATCATGATCAGACGGCGGTATGAGTCCCAAACGAACCTGGGATTATTCGTCTTTTTCAGAAAACCCGGGATGGTTGCAGTGCAAAGTCCGATATTAAGAACAGTGTCCATCATACCGGGCATTGATTTGCGTGCACCTGAACGGCACGATACCAGCAATGCATTTTTCGGATCGCCGTATTTCATTCCCATTGTCTCTTCGGTCAGCTTCATTGCAGCCCAGACCTCAGGCATAAACTCTTTAGGAAGAGTGCAGTTGTTGTCATAATACTCATTACACGCATCGGTTGTAATTGTAAAACCGGCAGGCACAGGAAGGCCCAGGAGACACATTTCAGCAAGATTTGCGCCTTTACCTCCAAGAAGGTTCTTCATGTCTGCTTTTCCTTCTGCAGTCTTCCTGCCAAAGGAATAAACTCTTTTAACTTTTGACATACTTTTATTAATTTGATATAAACTTAAATTGTTGATTTTTAAAAACAAGGTGCAAATTTAATATATAAAATTGAATTTGAAAAACCTGCTGAAAATTCATGATCTCGGGTGAAACATTATCAGTGAATCACGAAGATAACTTCTGTCGATATGAGTGTAGATCTCAGTAGTGAGGATCGACTCATGACCAAGCATTTCCTGCACCGCCCTGAGGTCGGCGCCTGCTTCGATCATATGGGTGGCAAAAGAGTGGCGGAATGTATGGGGACTTATCTTTTTAGTGATGCCTGCCCTGCCTGCCAGATTCCTGATCATTGTAAATATCATTGCTCTTGTAAGTCGCCTGCCCCTCCTGTTAAGAAAAACAATATTTTCGTCATAAATTACTTTTAACCTCTTTCTGTCAATCCTGTACAGATCAATCTCCTTAAGTGCTTTATTGCTTATCGGCACAAGCCTTTGCTTGTTACCTTTGCCTGTAACGCTGACAAATCCTTCGCCATAGTGGATATCAGTAAGCCTCAGATTGACTAGTTCGGAGACTCTTAACCCGCATCCGTACAATGTTTCGATTATGGCTTTGTTCCGGTGTCCTTCAGGTTTGCTCAGATCGATTACTTCAACTATCCTGTCGATCTCCTCAACTGAAAGTACCTCGGGAAGCCTGAGCCCGATTTTTGGTGATTCCAGCAGTGAAGACGGATTCTCATCAATCTCCCCGTCAATTAAAAGGAATTTATAAAAAGCCCTTATCCCTGATAACACTCTTGACTGGGTCCTGGCATTCTGGTTTCCTTTGCCGAACCATGTGATAAAAGCCCTCAGATCAGCATAAGTTATCGCGACAGGATCTTTATCAATGCCGCTTTCAACTGTAAATTCTTCCAGCTTTCTGATGTCATTCAGATATGCTTCAATACTGTTCTCCGACAGGGATTTCTCAAGCCTGAGCCAGGTCTCAAAATTCTTGAATGATTCTTTCCAGGAGAGGCTCATTGATTGTTTCGGGATTTTTAATATTGCAAAGTAAGACAAAGTATTGCAAAGCAGCCATGTGAATCTGTCAATTTTAGTTATTTTTACAATCAGCAAACCAGAGATAAATCATCTGAATGAAAGTTCAAATAATAAACGGGCCAAACCTTAATCTGCTGGGAAAAAGAGAACCTGTAAAATACGGTGTAATGTCATTTGAAGAGTGGTTTGAAACTCTCAAATCTATATATCCGGCCATCCGGTTTGACTATTTCCAGTCGAATATTGAAGGTGAAATAATTAATAAACTTCACGAATCGGGATTTTCATACGACGGAATTGTACTGAACCCTGGCGGATACACACACACCTCCGTTTCAATTGCTGATGCGGTAGCTTCAATAAAAGCACCTGTGATTGAGGTTCATATAACTAATATTGCCGCCCGCGAGGAGTTCCGGCATACGAGCCTGACCGGAAGAGTCTGCGCGGGAAGCATAATCGGGCTCGGCCTCGATGGCTACAGGCTCGCGGTGGAAGCTTTGATTGAAGTTAATAGAAAAAAATAAGCTTATGCCAAAGAAACGGACAAAAATTGTCGCTACCCTTGCTGACAAAAGGTGTGAGCCCGCTTTTATTGAGGAACTCTACCGGGAGGGAATGGACGTTATCAGGATAAACTCGGCGCACGCTGATATTGAAGGTGCACTTAAGATTATAAGAAATACAAGGGAGGTTTCCGATAAAATTGCAATCCTTATCGATACAAAAGGTCCTGAGATCAGAACCACGATCTGTGATGCTCCGATAGAATTAAAAAAGGGTAATACCATTTTAATGGCAGGGAATCCGGGTGAAAAAACAACAGATAAGATCATTAATGTGTCTTATACTGCATTCGTCTCTGAAGTCCCTCCTGGTACAGCTGTTCTTATTGATGACGGCGAAATTGAGCTCAGGTCAGTCAGAAGGGATGGCGACTTTCTGGAGTGTATGATAGAAAATAATGGTGTACTGGGATCAAGAAAAGGTGTAAATCTTCCCGGTGTTAAAATATGTCTGCCTTCACTTACTGAGAAGGACAGGACTTTCATTAAAATGGCAGCAGAAAATGAAGTCGACTTTATTGCACATTCTTTTGTGCGGTCAAAACAGGATATTCTTGATGTTCAAGCTGTTATTGACGAATATAACAGCAAGATCAAAATCATTGCCAAAATAGAGAATAAGGAGGGAGTTGATAACATTGATGAAATTCTTGAAGTTGTTTATGGTATAATGATTGCCAGGGGAGATCTGGGTATTGAAATCCCGTGCGAAAAGATTCCCGGGATTCAGAAAATGATGATTTCTAAATGCATCGACAGCAGAAAACCGGTAATTGTGGCCACCCAGATGCTTCAGTCAATGATAACCAATCCCAGACCAACAAGAGCGGAAGTAAGCGATATTGCCAATGCTATTTATTCACAGACCGATGCAATAATGCTGAGCGGCGAAACTGCCAATGGCGAGTATCCTGTGGAGGCTGTGAAGACGATGACAAAGGTGGCTCTTGAAGTGGAGAACGATAAGGAAAGATTCATCGATATGCCTTCAGTTAGAATAAGCGGTGAAATTTCCGCATACCTGGCAAAAGTCGCGGTTAAAACAGCAGTCAGGATAGATGCAAGGGGAATAATTGCAGATACAACAGGCGGCAGAACAATAAGGGATATGGCAGCCTACAGAGGGTATAACATTATTCTTGCGCAGTGCTACCTGAAAAGCACTATGAGGGAGCTGGCACTCTCATACGGAATTTATGCAAGCTATCAGGAGAGGAAGAGATCAATAGATGATTTCCTTAAGATTGCTCTTCAGAACCTGACAACTGAGAATTTGGTTAAAAATGATGATGTAATGGTTGTGCTTGCAGGGAATTTCTCAGGTGGATCGGGCTTCTCATTCATTGAGGTAGGCACGGTTGAGTACCTGAGGGACCGGGTTGATATTATAGACTGATTTATGATTGTGGTCTGATTTTTGAGGGTATTAATAAGCCATAAAAACATCGCTAATGGTAAAATTGCTGTTTATTACACTATGGCTGGCAGCTCATCCGGTACATGTATCTCTGTTAAGCATCGATTATGCACCTGATAAGGAATTGTTTAATGTGTTTCTGAGAATATACTATGATGATTTCCTTCTTGATTCAGGTATGAGCAGTGAAGATCAGAAAAACCTGAACTTTTCGGTAAATGATCAGTTTACCAGGGAGACCCTGGGTAATTATATTAATGACAAGCTCAGTATTACCGTAAACAGCAGGCAAATGTCAGCAAAGCTTGAGGATATGGATCTTTCGGATAATGAACTGAGAGTGAATCTGGTTTTAAGTTCCGTAAAAAAAGTAAATACAATTACTGTAAAAAACCTTATAATGACCTCACTCTATACCGATCAGTCAAATATGACTATTGTGAGGGTGAACAGTTTTGAGGAAGGTATCAGACTTACAGCCGTTGAAACTGAAAAGACATTTAAGATTAATTAACTAAAGGTTGAGAGGAGATTTTACAAAGTGAAGAGCAATAAAATAAAAATACTGATAATTGCAGCCCTTCTTTTTTCCTGTTTTGTTAATGCCAGTGCAACTCATAACCGGGCAGGAGAAATCACATATGTCCAGTTGTCTGATCTTTCTTTTGAAATCACGATCACGACATTTACTTATACTCTGAGCTATGCCGACCGGCCTCAGCTAGAGGTTGAATGGGGCGATAACTCAACGTCGGTTGCTGACAGGGAGAGCATCCTTTTTCTCCCGAATTTCTATAAGAGGAATATTTACAGGATAACCCATACTTACCCCGGTCCGGGAGTATATAAGATTGTGGTTCAGGATCCCAACAGAAATGAAGGAGTCCTCAACATCCCAAATTCTGTAAATGTGGTATTTTCAATTTCGACAATCCTTATTGTCAATCCTTCAATAGGCCGTAATAATACACCGGTTCTCCTTAATCCTCCTTATGACAAAGCTGCCCGCGGATATGTTTTTATCCATAACCCCGGAGCTTTTGATCCTGACGGCGACAGTATTTCTTATGCACTTACAGTTTGCACCCGCGAAGACGGGAAAGCTATTGAAAACTACGTATTGCCTCCTGCAACCAACTTTATAAAAGTTGACTCGATCACCGGTGACCTGATCTGGGATACCCCAAGAGATACAGGGAAATACAACGTCGCAATGGAAATACAGGAATGGAGGTTTGGTAAGAAAATTGGAATTGTTGTAAGAGATATGCAGATCGAAGTGTTTGATACCGACAATAAACCTCCGGTAAACGGCCCTCTTAAAGATATTTGTGTAGAGGTTGGGGATACAGTGGATTTTAATGTTACTGCGACAGATCCCAACAATGATCCCATAGGGCTTAAGGCTACTTCCGGTATTTTCACAATTGAAGCCTGCCCTGCAACATTTACTAAAGTTGATTCGGTTCCCGGCTCTGCAACATCAAAGCTTTATTGGGTCCCCTGCCATGAGGCAGTGAGAAACCAGCCTTACAGTATCGTCATTAAAGCAGATGACTATAACACAGAGCTGAAGCTTTCGGATATAGATATCGTGAACATAAAAGTTCTGGGCCCTTCTCCTGTTCTTAAAAGTGCTGTTCCCGAAGGAAAATTTGTGCGTCTGACATGGGATAGCTACGGAACTACAGCCATTGCAGGCTTTAACATTTACCGGAAGGAGGGTGCTACATCTTTCAAACCTGATTCGTGCACTTCCGGGATTCCTTCATCAACCGGATTTGTTAAAGTGGGATATATTGCAGGAAATTCGGTTGTTTCGTTTCTCGACACTGAAAACGGTCAGGGCCTGGTATTCGGAAAAGAATATGCTTACAGGATAGTTGCAGTATATCTTAACGGAGCGGAAAGTAAATCTTCAAATGAAATACCGTCATCGCTCGTTTCGGGAGTTCCGGTAATTACCCATGTAAGTGTAAGAAGTACTTCTGCAACCAGCGGTTCCATAATTGTCAGATGGAAGAAGCCCGACAGGCTTGACACGATTCCTGCACTTGGACCATATGAATATATAATTTACAGGGCGACAGGAATTACAGGGACCGATTACCAGCCGATAAGATCTATTCAGACCGCTACACTTGATGAAACTTCTTTTGTTGATACTCTTATCAATACGCAGGCTGGAGGGTTTATTTATAAAATTGAGCTGTATAATAATGCTGCCGGGAACAGGTTCCTTGTAGGAGAACCGGGATATGCATCATCTGTATTGCTCACTGCAAATCCCGGCGACCGGAAAGTCAGGTTTGTTATAAGCCGGAACGTACCATGGATCAATACAAGATATGATTTCTTCAGGTTGAATGAAGCAACCTTGAAATATGATTCAATAGGAACCTCAAATGTGCTGGAATTCATTGATGAAGAACTTGTTAACGGAAAACAGTATTGCTACAGAGTAAGATCAACCGGAGGGTACTCAGCAGCTGATCTGCCCAAGAACCTGATCAATTATTCACAGGAAACCTGTGCGACACCTATTGACAATGAACCTCCATGCCAGCCTGAAATTACGGTCACAAGCGAGTGCGACAGCCTTTACAATACGGTTCGCTGGAGTTTCAGGGACAATAATTGCATGGCAGACGTGGTGGGGTACAATATTTATTACAAATTGATAAACGATGAAAATCTTGCTCTTCTGACCACTATAAACGACAAAAACTCCTTCTCGTATAAACATTTTCCTGGTGAGATTATAGCTGGATGCTATGCAGTTACTGCATTTGACCAGGTAGGGAATGAAGGGTTGAAGTCTGTAGTGATCTGCGTCGATTCGTGTAATTTTTACGAGATCCCGAATGTGTTCACTCCCAACGGAGATGATATAAATGACTGGCTTGTGGCAAAATCGTCCGGACTGGTTGAAAAGGTGGAATTTAAGCTGTTTAACCGTTACGGAGTTCTTATATTCCAGACTGAAGAACCAAAACTCAACTGGGATGGCACCTATAAGGGGAATATCGTTTCTCCGGGGGTCTATTTTTATCAGTGCGAAGTGTATGAAAGAAGGATCTCAGGACTTGAGCAGTTCCATCTTTCAGGATTTGTGCATGTTATAACTGAGAAGGGAGCTACCGTCACAAAACCGGAGTTGTAATATAACTAAGGATTTCAGAAATGAAAAATATACTTTTAATCAATATATTCTTTGCCTTTGCAGTGGCAATGTCCGGACAAAAACCGGTTGATTATCTTATGAAAAGCAAAGCTCTTGTTGAACAGGGGAAAACTGACGATGCTCTCACAATAATGACAGAGGCTCTGGAAAGCTTCAGGGAAAGCCGGATCTATATTGGGCGGGCTGAAGCATTTATGGCAAAAGGAGATTATTCGGGGGCCATCAATGACTTCAATTCGGCAAATAATATTGCACCATCATCGGGTGAATATGGTCTGGCAAGGATATACGGCCTGAAAGGTGATGCAGCAACCTCGGTGTATCATCTGGAATACTGCCTCAGATCTCCATACAAAAAAAGTGAAAAGGATATCCTGCTCGATCCTGCATTCAGCCTGATAGAAAACAGGCCAGAATGGCGCCAGTTCTGGAAAAAGGAATGGTATGACACTGTTGAGAAGGGTATAGCGGAAATTGAGTATGATATATCGACAGGGAACATAAATGAAGCCAAAAGTGTTTTGGTGGGCCTTTCAGGGACCTATCCGGGAAATACCAGCAATGCTTATGCCGGAGCTTTAATAAGCTTTGCCGAAAAAAAATATCCCGAAGCGACCAAAACACTGACCAGCCTGCTGGCAGAGGAACCTGAAAATGAAAAGGCCCTACGACTTCTGGCAAAGGTGCAGGAAGCCACAGGTAATCAAGCTGGTGCATCATTGACGTATACAAAGCTTCTCGATATCGGCATTCCTGATCCTGAACTGCTGTTGAGCAGGGCTGAATGTTACAGAAAAACAGGTTTAACAGATAAAGCGAAGGAAGACATAGCAAAGTATATTGATCTTTATCCGGGGAACAAAAAAGCACTCAGCTTTGCCGGGAAGGTCGAATCGCTTTCGGGCGATAATATAAAAGCGCTAACTTATTTTTCGGAAAACCTGAAGCTTCATCCGAATGATGCAGAATGTTACCTTGACAGGGCCAACGCCTATTTTGTTGCAAAATCATGGGATTGGGCAGCAAAAGATTACAGCATGTCGCTCGATCTTCAGCCGGGGAATTCAGATGCCTGGCTGAATAAAGGCATTTCCCTTGTGAATTCAGGTAAAAGAGACGATGCATGTTTTGATTTCAGGAAATCATTCAACCTGGGCAACAGAAAAGCCACGGAATATATAAGCCGATACTGTATTAAATAATCACAGGCCGGCGGCAGCTATTTAATATTTCTCAGGATCTTGTCAAAAAGATCGTGGGGTTTGAAGGGTTTCAGAACATAGTCGTTGATGCTCAGGTCCTCAATCTTATCACTATTTTCCGACATTATTGCCGCTGTCAGGGCGACTACAGGAATAGTATTAATTCGTGGATTAGCCGATTTTCTGATCACCCTGGTAGCTTCAATACCATCCATAACAGGCATATGCAAATCCATTAATATCAGATCAAATTCTTCCTTTTCCAGGATATCTAAAGCAATCTTCCCGTTTTCAGCATGAGTTACCTGAACTCCCCATCCCAGGAGAAATTTATTTGCTACAAAGAAGTTGATCCTGTTATCCTCGGCAACAAGAATTCTTTTACCTTCAAGTCCGTAATATGACTCGGCTGAATCATTTACAGGCACTTTTTCACTTTTTTCCGGTATACCGAAGGAGAGGACAAATCTGAATCCAGATCCTTTACCGGGTTCGCTTTCAAGGTCAAGGGTCCCGCCCTGCAGTTCAACCAGCTTCTTGCATATAGCAAGTCCAAGGCCTGTTCCTCCAAAATGCCTTGTTGTATCCGGTGAAGCCTGGGTAAAACTCTCAAAAATAATTTCATGTTTGTCCTTTGGAATACCGATTCCCGTATCCTTCACAAGGAATTCGATACTTGATTTATTGTCTTTCCGTTCGAGTTCTCTAAGAATTACATGAATGCTTCCCTTTTGAGTGAATTTCAGGGCATTGGACAAGAGATTTGAAAGAATCTGGTTAAGCCTGATTGAATCTCCGGTCACTTCGGAAGGCAGCTTGTTCTCTTTGACAATGTCAAATTCAATGTTTTTTGACTTCGACCGGAATGAGTAGGTCCTCATAATGTCATTCAGGAAGTCATCGAGATTGAATCTCGCCTGTTCAAAAACTATCTTCCCTGATTCCATCTTGTTGTAATCCAGGACATCATTTACCAGAGTAAGCAGGTGATTTCCTGAAAACCGCAGAGTTTTTATAAAATCCATCTGATCTTCTCTCGGATTACCCTGCATAAGCAGGTTGGTTATCCCGATCACCTCGTTAAGGGGAGTACGGATCTCGTGGCTCATTGTCGACATGAACTGCTGTTTCGACTGAGCTGCCTCTTCGGCTTTATGCCCTGCATGGATCACATTATCAATCATTGTTCTCCGCTGGATTGCTATAGCTACCTGATTTGCAATAAATTCAAGAACATTGACATCATCCTGTGAAAATTTTTCCTCATCGTGATAATCCTGAAGGGCCATAACACCTATAATCTCCTTGTCGGCTTTCAACGGCACCCCCATCCATATTTTGCAGGGAGTTCCAACCAGTGAGATATTTCCTGAATTCTCAAGGTCCTTCAGATCGTTCAATTTGAGCAAAACAGGTTTTTTCATGCTGATTACCCATTTGGTAATGGTCTGACGTGCAGGAACGTTTTCGAATTCATCTAATTCATCTGAGAAAAACGGCATCGACAAAGTATCATTCTTTTTATCATAAAGAGCAATGAAGAAGTTATTTGTGTCCCATATCTTGCTTAATTCGCTCACAATTGTCGGATAGATATCTTTGATATCCATTCGGTTGAGGGCTGCCGTTGAAATATTGTACAGGATCTCCTGGATAGTCTGGTTCTTTCTTTCAAGGGATATATCCCTGTAAATACCCACAAAAGAGACTATCTCATTTTTGATCTCTATTTTTGTAGCAATAAGGGAAACAGTGATCTTATTCCCCTTTTTATCCTTCCGTATAGTCTGCCTTACAAGTTTGTGTTTTTCTTCAGCAATGGTTTCAAGGCTGAGGGCTTCATCTTTAAGGTCTTCAGGAACAATAAGATCATCAATGTTCCTCTGAAATGCCTCATCCTGCGTATAGCCAAAAAGATCTGCAAACTCCTTGTTCATTTTTGTGATTTTCCCACTGGTGTCAATAATTACAACAGCCTCCGGAATTGAATCTATAAGATGCTCAAGGAATGCTTTTTCCCTGTTTATCTGATCCTCATAATTCTTATGTTTGCTCATATCAGTTACTACCCCACGGTAACCTATGATCCTGTTGTTATGGAATATTGCAAAGGAATGGGTAAGAATGGGAATCTCGGTTCCATCTTTCTTTCTGCCAGAGTATTCGTTGCTCGAAACCTGTTCAGGAGAAGTCAGTCCTTTAAGGTTTTCTATCATTTTAGGGTAATGCTGTGGGAAGATTTCAGATAAATGCAGACCCTGTACAAGATCCTCTTTTGTGTATCCGAAAAATTTAAGGCCATGAGTATTACCGTATTTCACCCTTCCTTTCAGATCAACCTCATAGATCATTTCAGGAAGCATTTCTGCAAACTCTTCAAAAATCAGCTTTTGCCTGTTCAGGTCATCATCATTTACGAATTTTAACCTGAGGTAATCAACTTCTTCCTTAAGCTTCCTGTTGGCTTCAAGGAGTTCTTCATATTTAATATTGTTTTCAGCCATACAGATGTTAAAAAGTGCGGGATAAATGCATAAAATTCGGCATATTCTGAAATTGTATTATGAGAACGTGGATTTGGCTCATTACTATATACTGTAACGCTATTTCCCTTTAATTTTTTCTCCATAGTATTTGCAGAATTCCTTTAATCCACATTCCCTGCAGAGAGGATTTCTGGCCCTGCATATATACCTGCCGTGCAATATAAGCCAGTGATGAGCTTTATGGATCATTTCCTCAGGTATGTTTTCAGTCAATTGGATTTCTGCACTTAAGGGCGTTTTTGCATTCCTCACCAATCCGAGCCTTGCAGAGACCCTGAATACATGAGTATCGACTGCCATAACCGGTTTTCGGAAAGCGACCGAAGCAACTACATTGGCAGTTTTCCGGCCTACACCTGGTAATCGCTGTAAATCAGATATCTCTGAAGGCACAATGCCTTTGAATTCTTTGATAAGCATCCTGGCCATGCCTGAAAGATGCTTCGCCTTGTTATTGGGATATGAACATGATTTTATGAATTCAAAAATCTCATAAGGCTCAGCTTTAGCCATCGATTTTGCATCAGGATATTTTTCAAGGAGTGGAGGTGTAATAATATTGACTCTTTTGTCGGTACACTGGGCGGATAATATAACCGCCACGATAAGCTCAAAAGGATCTCTGTATGATAGCTCTGTTTCTGCAACAGGCCTGTTAACCAGAAAATATTCAATTGTTTTTTTGTATCTTTCTTTAATAGTCATGGTCGCTCCCAGGATAAAGAATTGAAAGGTAATACTTTTTATCCTTTCATAAAACCAGGGTGTTGAGCTGATTGATGAACAGCAACTTTGATTAACTATATGGATTTCCGGATGTTTTTTTAACTTTAGGGGACAAAAGTAAAGTCAGTTGGAGAAAATAGTCATTAAAACAAAAGGTTCTGTTTCTGAAATCTTTATCGCTAAGGAATGGGAATCAGTTTACGAACTGCTTCCCGAAACGGGTGTGGTAATAATAACTGATAATAATGTACACCGGATCTTTGGAAACAGATTCCCTGATTTTCCGGTCTTCGCGGTTAAGGCAGGAGAGTCGAGCAAACAGATGGAAGTAATAGAATCTCTTGCCGAGAGGCTTATTGAAGCCGGTATTGACAGGACAGGATTTATACTGGGCATTGGAGGAGGAGTTGTATGTGATATTGCTGGATTCCTGGCTTCAATTTATATGCGCGGAATAAGGTGTGCATATGTTTCGTCATCTCTTCTTTCACAGGTGGATGCCAGTACCGGAGGCAAAAACGGTGTCAACCTGGGAGGGATCAAAAATATTCTGGGTTGTTTCAGACAACCCGAGTTTGTAATCTGCGATCCGGCAATGCTTCAGACACTTCCGGAGGAGGAGTATTTTTCAGGATTGGCCGAACTGATAAAGACGGCAATAATAGGGGATGAGAAGCTGTTTGAGATCATAGAGAATAACTACGAGAAGATAATAAAAAGAGATACTGAGCTTCTTTCGGCGCTTATATCCAGGGCAGTGAATTTCAAGGCTGCTGTTGTTTCAAAAGATGAAAAGGAATCTGGCTTGAGAAGAATACTCAATTTCGGACATACTTACGGACATGCGATAGAGGCATATAAATCTTTCAGGCACGGTTATGCTGTTGCCTCGGGAATTGAACTGGCATCGAGGTTTTCATTATCCAGAAGGTTGATAACTTCTCCGGAATATGAAAGAATAGTTACTCTTTTAAAGGCATTCAAGCTCCTTCGAAGACATGATATTCCTGATGATCAGATAAGTCGTCTGGTTATGAGGGATAAGAAAAAGACCGGCAGCGACGTTTATTTTATTTTTATTGAGAAGATAGGGAAAGCAGTTGCCGGCAAGATCCCTTTAGGCGAAGTTATTGAATTTTACAGGCAAAGTAAACCTGGTAACTAATACATTTCATTATGAATTCCTTTGGTGCAGTTTTTAAAGTTTCCCTTTTTGGCGAGTCGCATGGAAGTGCAATAGGGGTAGTTATTGACGGTTGTCCTCCGGGCATTTCTGTAAGACCGGATGATTTTATGGGCGATCTCTCAAGGAGGAGGAGCGGGAGCAAAGGAACAACAAGCAGGCACGAAGCCGATGTGCCTGAGATTCTGAGCGGTATTTATAATGGTTTTACCACAGGATCTCCAATCACGATAATGACAAGGAACAGTGATAAGATTTCCACCGATTATGATGATTTTAAAAGCGTTCCCCGCCCTGGTCATGCTGATTATGTAGCCGGGATTAAGTACTCTGGTTTTGCCGATCTCAGGGGAAGCGGCCATTTTTCAGGCAGGATTACCTGGGGACTGGTTGTTGCAGGAGTAATTGCAAAACTCATTATCCGTCCTGCAGGTATCAGCGCCAGGCTTATTTCTGCGGGAGGCACCGACGATATTGACCTGGCTCTTGAAAAAGCTTTGGCTGAAGGCGATACAATTGGCGGAGTTATCGAGTGCATTGTAACTAATCCTCAGAAAGCTCTGGGGGAACCCTTCTTTTATTCTGTTGAATCTGCCTTTAGTAATATTATTTTCTCAATCCCGGCAATCAAGGGAATCGAGTTTGGGTCTGGTTTTTTAGCTGCTTCAATGAAGGGATCAGTGCACAACGATTCCTTTGCAGATAAAACAGGAAGGACATTGACAAACAACGCCGGTGGTATAAATGGCGGCATAACAAATGGGAATGAGATAGTTTTCAGGGTTGCTGTCAAACCGACCTCATCGACCGGCGTTCAGCAGAAAACTTTTGATTTCAGCAAGGGAGACCTGACGGAACTAAGGGTCAAAGGCCGCCACGATACGTGCATAGCGCTTAGAATGCCTGTAATAGTTGAAGCGGCTGCGGCAGTTGCAATGGCTGATCTGCTTTTGATCGACAGGGGGATTAATGGATCAAGAAATCCCTGATTTCATATTAACTTCAATCTGTAATATCCTGGACGTCAATTCTGACACCCTAAATCTGTCGTCGATCCTTTCCCCGATTATCCAGACAATATTACCTTCGGATTCAAGAATGAGAGCCTTCTCTTTATCAACAAGCGAATATTTCCGGTCGATAAAGTAATTGCTAAGCTTCTTCTTCTTTTTCATTCCAAACGGGAAAAAAACATCACCACTTTCCCAGGGGCGGATTAGCAGCGGGAATCTGATCTTATCAAAATCAAATGAAGCAATGTTTTTACTGTCAGGTATTTTGAAGCCATAATTATTGGCAATTATCCTTTCAGCTACTATTCCCGGAACCATCAGGAGATCTTCATGAGTGTTAATCTTATAACACTCCTTCTTTTGGATTTCAAGGGGGGAAACAACCAATTCATTCCTGTTAATGACCAATCGGTGGGTTTTGGTGAAAACCTGTTTTCCAGTGCTGCCTGCAAGTATATTTAACAGGTCGCCGGAAGTGGCTCCTGTAATTCCATAGGGACCGAAAAGCTCAAATATCAGTGCTTTGCCTGCCTTCAGCTCTGACAGCTTTTCAATATCAAAGATAGTAGTATCATCTCTTTTAACCGATAACTGCAATCTCAATCCATTTATATAGTCCATAACAATTTCATCGATGCCCGCTAGCTTAACGGCTGTCTCATTTAATGTCTCCTCAACAGAGGGATTTATCTCCTTTAAAAGAGGCAAAACGAGATGTCGTATTTTATTCCTTGTGTACCTGGTTTCAGCATTGGATTTGTCTTCCCTGAACAAGATCCGGTTTTCGCTGCAATAATCCTCTATTTTATTGCGTGAAGCAAAAAGAATCGGACGAATTATCCTGTTACTTGCTGGCTTCATTCCTGAAAGCCCGGTTATTCCGGTTCCCCTGATCAGGTTTATCAGCAGGGTCTCAACATTGTCATTCCGGTTATGGGCCACAGCAATAAAATCATAATTGTTTTCTGCCATGATCTTTTCAAACCAGGAGTACCTTAATTCCCTTGCCGCCATCTGGACTGAAATTCCCTTGCTCGCTGAATATTCTTTTGTACTGAACCTGATTGTATAAAAAGGTATTCCTTTATTATCAGAAAAATCCTTAACCAGTTCCTCATCAATGTCAGATTCCCTGTCCCTCAGGCTGAAATTGCAATGTGCAATCCCGATATTTGTCCCAAGCTTAAGGAAAAGGTGGGACATGACCATTGAGTCGATTCCCCCGCTTACAGCCAGAAGCACTCTGTCGTCATTTCCGAAAAGATTGTTATCCCTGATATAGCTCAGAAACTCCTCATTCAATGTCATAAACATGCAGCCTTATTTAAAAGGTAATATTGATGGTCGCGAGGGTTCAAAGTTATCGGGTTTCAGAAGCTGTTCCCCGCTGATTAAAAGATGGTTGATTTTTGAATAGTCCGGCAGATTCGGATAAAAACAAAGCCTTATCTGTAAAGTGTTTAGCACAAGATTGTCATTTCTGATTCTGACACCAACTCCAATTGTCGATAAAATATCACCACTGCCAATATAGTCATGTGTCCCGAACAGAAATCCACAGTCGGCAAATCCATAGACAGCGAACCTGAAACCATAGAAATCGACAGGGCTGAAGAATACGGATTCATAACCGATCGTCAGTCTCTGGGAATTTCCTGTTGAATCATTTCTGAAACCTGAAAAACCATTTTCGGAGATAAAATCGAGGTATTCATCGGCATATCTGCCTATTCCCCTTGTATAGTCGACGTTCAGAAAGTGCCTCATCCTGTAGCTTCCTATATACGACATGTTAGAAAAGAAGTTTGTCCTGAACATGACCATTCCCTGTTCGGTTTTCCCCTCATTATTAAAAGCGGCAAATCCTGCAGAGGTATAGAAGTAGCCAAGCCTTCTGACAGGTTCACCCACCGACACGGTGGCCCCAAGGTAGTATCTATTCTTGAATTCATTCAGCTCTCGCCCGAAAGTAAAATTGATAAGCCCTCCGTGAGGTATATCTTCAGTTCGTCCGTAACCATAAATGAGGTTGGCTTTATAGTATTTCTGGGCAGAGAGGGAAACAGATCCAAGAAACATCTGGTATTTCTGGAGCCGGTGATATGAGTCAGGCTCAATATACGGGCGGCTGAAGACATTGTTATTTGTGTACCTGGCACCAACGATCAATCTCACTACAGATTCTTTGTTCAGCAGAAAAGACCTTAAAAGCCAGTAATCCTGCATAGTGTACTTCACAGGAGCAGGCTCGGGCAATGAATCCAGATCATCGGAAGTGAACATTGCATATGCTGCTATTCCTCCTGCATATTTTGTAACGGAGCTGACAAGTTTCCGGTTCAGGTCAATTCCATATGTCTCTTTGCCAAGAGCATTATAATAATATGCTCTTGTATCAATAAATGTCCTGCTGAAGTTATTGATAAGGTAATTCACGCCAAAACCCGGAGAAGTTGCCAGATCTGCATTATACGGTATATCAACCCCCAACTGGTGTCCCATTCCGAAAATATTTTTTTCAAAAACTGAAACGGATGCTTTGTCAAAGCCCTTGATGTTGATTTTCGCGCCAAGTGAATAGACATCCTTGGTCACAACAATAATGTCGGCATCAACATCAGAAACAGGAACCACAAGAATCCGTGCATCATCTACGTAAGGAAGCTCTCTTATATACCTTTCATTATCGCTTA
>Ga0209254_10001485_pt1 | contig 21052 bp, 23 predicted proteins | sample FrelakmetDIP11DI_FD_187148 | JGI IMG/M metagenome (GOLD analysis project Ga0209254, IMG submission 187148) | Freshwater lake sediment microbial communities from the University of Notre Dame, USA, for methane emissions studies - DIP11 DI (SPAdes)... | ecosystem: Environmental > Aquatic >...
GGGGCCGCCACCGAGTCGGAATGGGTGCACATCATGACCGGTGGTCCCGGTTACTATCTCCGATTGATGAGGGAATGCAAGCGCCTGGGGAAGAAGGTCACCTTCGACCCGGCGCAGGAGATACACCATGTCTGGGACGCGGACAGGTTCAGAGAGGCCTTCAAGCTGGCGGACGCCTTCTTCTGCAACGAGAACGAGCTGCGCACCGCATTGAAATACCTCAACAGGAAGAAGGTGACGGACCTGACCGGGGAGGTGGGCCTGCTCGTGAACACCGTTGGATCGAGGGGCAGCGTGATCTACGTCCAAGACGAGGTGATCGAGGTCCCCGCCGTACCCCCGAAGAAGGTGGCGGACACCACGGGCGCAGGAGATGCCTTCCGGGCGGGATTCTATGCCGGCATGTCGCGGGGAGCGAAGCCTAGGGACTGCGCGGTGATAGGGGCCGCTACCGCGTCCTACGTCATCGAGCAGAGGGGCTCGCTCACCAACATCCCCTCTTGGTCCGATGTGGAGGCTAGGGCTTCCGCCCACCTATGAATGCCTTTCTGCTCGAGTTACGGGCGGAAAAAGGCCCTGGACGTCAATTCCAGCAATACAGAAAGCTTTATTTGAGAAAAAGCCGTAACCCGTCGTAGGTGAACGCATGGCGGTGGGTTTCGTACTGATAAGCACAGCGCCTGCGAAGGAGCATGAGGTCTACAATGAGCTCCTCAAGGTCAAGGAGGTAGTGGAACTTCATCCTCTCTTCGGCGAGTACGACCTAATCGCCAAGATAGAGGCCGACGACTTCAATCTGCTGGGGCAGGTGGTCGTAGATAAGATACGCTCGATACCGGGCGTCATCGACACAAAGACGCTTACAGGAATAAAGTTCTGAGGAAAAGGTGAACTGAGATGTCTATTGAGGATTTCTTGACCGTGCTGTTGTTGACCTTCGCCCTGTTCATGTTGTTGGCAGGCGCATTCACCGCCTACTTCGGTAGCGGAAAGAGCAGGACGATCGGCATCGTGCTGCTGGTCGTCGGCCTGATCGTGGGCGTGCTATGGGTGTACCTGGCCGGCTTCACCGACATCGTCGATGTCTTGCTGGGCGATGTAGTCTGGAACGCGTTCCTGTACATTATCTCCGCCCTCATCGGCGCAATCATCGCCATCGGCGTGTTCCTGCTCGCCATCATGAAGAGCTGAACGCCAACGAGGCGCCAATCCTTTCCCTTTCCATCTTCTTTTCCTAATTTTCCGATATGCTTTTATGCTCCAATCCTTTGAGAGGCATTCATGCCCGCGGTCCTGGTCATACTGGGGAGCAAGAGCGACTTGGAGGTCGGTCAGAGGGCCGCCTCCACCTTGAAGAGGTTCGGGGTCGAATCAAAAATCGTGGTGGCATCCGCTCATCGGACGCCCGACCGCGTCAAGCACATGGTCGAGACCTCTGACGCGGACGTGTTCATCGCCATCGCGGGCCTCTCGGCCGCGCTCCCTGGGGCCATCGCCTCCTTCACCGTGAGGCCGGTGATCGGCGTACCGGTGAGCGGCAAGGTCAATCTCGATTCCATTCTTTCGATAGTCCAGATGCCACCCGGCATTCCCGTGGCCGCGGTCGGGATCGACCGCGGGGAGAACGCCGCGCTCCTGGCGCTCGAGATAATGGCCATCAAGGACACCAAGCTGACCGACGACCTCAAGAGATACCGCAAGGAGATGGCGGACCAGGTAGAGAAGGACTCCAAGGAGGTCGAGGGCTGATGTTCGACCCCGCGGAGTTCGTCGAGGAAACGGTCCCCGAGCTACGAAGGAGCATCAAGGGGAAGGCGATAATCGCCTGCTCCGGCGGAGTGGACAGCACCGTGGCCGCGGTGCTAGTCAGCAAGGCCATCGGCGAGCAGCTCCTGACCGTCTACGTGGACACTGGTATGATGCGCAAGGGCGAGACGGAGGCGGTTGACAAGATGCTCTCCCACCTCAACGTCAACTACAAGCTGATCGACGCCTCCGAGGAGTTCTTCAACGCATTGAAGGGCGCTGTGGACCCGGAACGCAAGCGCAAGATAATCGGGGAGAGGTTCATCCGCGTCTTCGAGCGCGAGGCCAAGCACTTCCACGCCGAGTACCTGGTCCAGGGGACGATCGCCCCGGACTGGATCGAGAGCGGGGACGGCACACGGGACACCATCAAATCGCATCATAACGTGGGCGGCCTGCCCGAGGACATCGCGCTGAAGCTGGTCGAGCCCCTGAGGGACTTATACAAGGACGAGGTGCGCAAGCTCGCCCGTCATCTGGGCATCGAGGTCTCGGAGAGGCAGCCTTTCCCCGGGCCCGCGCTAGCCATACGGATCATGGGACCGGTGACGCGAGAGGACGCTGACATAATCCGCGAGGCCTGCGCCATCGTGGAGGAGGAGCTGGAGAAGGCCGCCGAACAGGGCATGATGGAGCTGCCCTGGCAATACTTCGCCGTCCTGCTTCCCGTGCAGTCCGTGGGAGTGCACGGCGACAACCGGGTGTATGGCAAGACCATCGCCATCCGTGCGGTCCAGAGCATCGATGGCATGAGCGCCGCCTACTCCAAGGTGCCGCACGAGGTCCTCGAGCACATCTCCGTGCGCATCACCAACGAGATGAAGAGGAACGTTAACCGGGTGGTTTACGACATCACCAACAAGCCACCGGCCACGATAGAGTGGGAATGAAAACTCGTGATCAGAGTTCGTGAAGATCGGGATCACTCGTTGGGTCCGGAAATCTCACGGATGTCCTTGACCTTGAGCCCTCTAAGATCCTCCAGGCCTTTTCGGACTGGTGGCGTGGAAACGACCATGAACATCTTCTCCACACCCAATGGAACATTCTTCTCGAGGATTGTCTTCCTTGACCTTCTCTTCCTGGACACATATTCATGAGCGAAGGAACGGGTAATGCTCTCGACGTCTTGGAAGTCAATCACCACCTTTTCAAAGGAGCAGCGCTCGATCTCTTCCATGAGGTTGATGGCCGAGTCCCTGAGGACCAGGTCCCTTGAGATTCTCTTCGCGATGATGATCTCGCATTCAGAGGTATTCATAGAGGTTCACCCCCTCCTTCGAATCCGGAATAATCATACTTATCAGGGTCCCCCTATATTTTGCATTTCTTGGGAGGGCATAGGACTCTATTCGAGGCTTCCCAATGAGTACGGCGGCATGACCCGAGACGATCAAGGCCTCGCCACCATACCCTTCCCTGAGCAGCTTGAGGCTAGTTCAGAGCCCCATGCCTCTTTCAATGCTAGGTTTGGACGACAACCCCTGGACGGCAAGCTCGATCGCGTCGTGGTCCTCAAGCACCATGCCGATTCGAAGGTAGCTGCCCGATAACGAGACACCATCATCGATGATCGAAAGGTAGACACGCCCATCGGTGGGGTTCTTAATCACCATCACGAAAGCGGAATCGAATCCAGAATGCTGGTAGACGTTGTCTACCAACTCTCCAATCAAATAACGAAAAGCGCTGGGCCCACCGATGTCCCCTCCGAATCGACTGATGTCTCCCGCTTGATCCAGGAACACCGACCCGTGCTTCGGTAAGGAGAGGACCATAGAGCGCCCATATATCTGCAATCGTTCTACGCCCCACCCATTCAGGATTGACCGCAAGAAGGCCTTGACCTTTGCATCCAAGGGGTACGCTGTGTCCAGGTTCGCCCCATTCACCTTGAGGTACACGAGCAAAGGAAGAGCCGTCGACGGCCGAAGATGGACAAAGCTCGTCAGGTCGACACGGCGCTCAACATCGATCCGCTCTCGGATTTCGATGAACGCGAGGTAATCTTGGACCATCTGTTCGGCGCCGTCGGTCATGAGGCCAAAGTGCTAGACTAGAGGAATGGCCTGACGCACTACTGGTAGCCTTCAGGTCAATCCTCGTTGAATGGCTCCCAATCGCTATCGTCATCGCATTCGCGCATCATCCGGACCAGGTCCAGTTCCCTCCTCTTCTCCTCGACGATGTCGGCGATGAGCTCGTTGGTGTAGTTGCGATGGCATGAAGGGCAGAGGGTCTTCAGGTTTCCCGGGTGATCGCTGCCCCCCCTCGACCTAGGGACGATATGATGCACCTCAAGGCTCTCCCAGCGATATCCTCCCCTGCCCCCCTTCAGGCTTTGGTCGAAGACCTTCCTCCTCGAACTGCCAAACACCTCTCTGCAATCCTGACAGGTGTATCGGTCCCTGCGGATCACCGCACTCTTCAGCCTCATCCAGATAAGTCGGCGCACCAAATCCGGCGTGTCGGTCGGATATGGAAGAAGGGTCGTGCCCTGCTCGAAGTATTTCCTCGGTCTGGGATGGCTCCTCCTCATCTCCTTGAGGACCAACTTGACGCTGTGCCAGTCCTCGCATAGTCGCTTGGCCGTGGAGCCTTCCCTATGTCGCCTCTTGCAGCAAGGGCAGGGCACCAGCCTCCCCGCGCCCCCATCTTGAATCACTCGCTCTCTGTAAGGGCAGATTTCGATGAGGTCGCGGTCGCATCGCACAGGCCATTCGGGCCTCGCACCCTGGAACACGAGATCCTTCATGGAGGGATCATCATCGCTCGCTCGGCATGACTGCAAGAAGCAGTAGCTGGCCTCTCCTCCAGTGATGCGGTGCGCGCACGTCATCCCTTCCCTCCGCAATCCAAGAAGCGCGTACGCAGGATGAGAAACCTTCGTTAAGGCTCGGCCGTTCGCAGGAGGTCCTCGAACTGGTCCCAGGTGGACACCTTGGCATTAGGTACGATCTCATCGTCATGCGTGTAGAAGTCCGACTCCTTCAGGACCGCGGTCATGCCCACATTGAGCGCGCCCAGGATGTCCGCCTGGAGGTTGTTGCCGACGAAGTAGGACTCCTCCGCGCTCGCGCCCACGTTGGAGAGGGCGATCTTGAATATCTTCGGGTTCGGCTTCCTCAGGCCCACGTCCGTGGAGAAGACCAGGTCGTCGAAGTACTCGTCCATGTGGTAGTGCTTCATGTCCCTCTGCGGGAAGTAGGACGGCAGGCCCCAGGCCACGTCCGAGACCAGGCCGATGGCGTAGTCGTTGTCCCTGACGAACTGCAGCATCTCATTGGTGCCCGGGACTATGGCCCTGTTCTCCAGCAGGACGGCGTAGAAGTCCTCCAGGGACTGGTCCATGAGCTCCTCATCTCCCTCCACGAAGAAGCGGTGGAAGCAGCTCCCCAGCACTTCCACCAACGGTATCTCGAGGTGCTGCTCCAGCTTGACCTTCCTTCCCTGCTCCAGCAGGTCCAGGAGGTACTTGGAAACCTGATCGGGGTCGACTCCGTTGGTAGAGGAGTCGCACACCCTCCTCGCCACGCTGGACACCGCCCGCCTCTCCGGCCCCCTCCAGTCGTTGTGGTAATTGATCAGCGTGTGGCCCAGGTCGAAGAAAACGGCCTTCATCGAGTCCCCACTCAGACGTCCTCGGGAAATAAACCTTATGCATGAAAGCAGGCTCTGGTAGAAGCTTTCGGCGCGCAACAACGATTAATTAGCCCAGCGTGGATTCTCTGCCCGCATGAAGGTCTACGTCGTCGATAACGGGGGGCAGTGGACGCACCGCGAGTGGCGCGTCCTGAAGTACCTCAAGGTGGACACGAAGATCATCCCCAACAGCACGCCCTTTGAGGACCTGGGAGACGTGGACGCGCTCGTGCTCTCGGGAGGATCTCCCCGCGTGGCCCTGGAATCGGAGCGCATGGGGCGCAACGGCGAGTACCTGGACAAAGCCCAGTTCCCCATCCTGGGCATCTGCGCGGGCATGCAGTTCATGACCAACCACTTCGGCGGAGTGACCGCCCCGGCCAAGGTTTCGGAGTTCGGCAAGACCACGCTGCACGTCGACGACGAGGACGACCTGTTCCTCGGCCTGCCCAAGAGCTTCACCGTCTGGGAGTCCCATAACGACGAGGTTTCAGTCCTCCCCAAGAGCTTCAAGGTCCTGGCGCACTCCGACAACTGTCCCATCGAGGCCATCAAGGTCGAGGAGAGGCCTTTCTACGGCCTGCAGTTCCATCCTGAGGTGGAGAACACCGAGCACGGCTACGACATCTTCAAGAACTTCCTTAAGGTCGTGGAGCACTGGAACAAGGGATGAGGTCCGAGGAACGCGCAGCCCTGAAGGATGCCGTGGAGAAGAGGCGCAAGGACGAGAGATTGGAGAGCTCACTGGCCCGCCAGGTGAAGAACCAAGGCCTCACGTATGAGGACTACATCCGCCTAATGTCCGATGTGCGTGACCTCTCCAAGGAGAAGAAGGTCGACCTGGAAGCAGCCGCGCTGGAGCTCGCCTCAAAGCCATAGGAGAACGAGCAACAGCAACATCACCGCCGCCGCGGCGGCCATCAGCGCCCAAAGCGCTGCCATGTGGCTCGATCCGAACACGATCGGGACCGGGCCGATGAGGACCACCCCACCGAACTCCTTCTTTTCCTTGGCCATCCCCTGTTCGGTACGTCCTGACGCACCGTCCGCCTCCTGAACCGATGCGGTGAACCTCCCCAGGATCAGCACCACCAGACCTGCGAAGACGAGAAGGATGGCCAGCCCGCCCATCCAGGAGGAGCCGTAGAGATAGGGGATGAAGAACAGGAGAAGGCCCACCTGGATCTCTCCGGTGGCCACGCCCAGTACCGTCAACGCCGCTCCCGACACGACCAAGGCCACGCCCAGGACGCTCCGAGCCCTCATCATGCTGGAGGAGGGCCTCACCCTTATTCAAAAGCTATGTGCGCTCTCGCACAACCCATATCTACCACCGGCATCGTAGGACGAACGATGGCGCAGGGCGAGTACCAAAGACCGAAGGTGGTGGTGAGCAGGTGCATCGAGTTCGACCACTGCCGCTATAACGGGGATATGATTGGTAACGAGCTTGTGAGGAGGATGGAGGGTTCGGGCGCCATCGAGTTCGTCCCGGTATGCATGGAGTCGGATATCGGGCTGGGAGTGCCCCGCGAACCGGTGCGGATCGTTCAGGGGAAGGACGGAAGGAAGCGATTGATGCAACCTTCTAGTGGCAGAGACGTCACCGACCTGGCGGTGGATTTCACCGAGGGCTTTATGTCCTCCCTCAATCACGTGGACGGCTTCATACTCAAGTCCAAGTCCCCCTCCTGCGGCACCCGCGACACAAAGATCTATCCCAAGTTGGAGAACGCCGCCGCCCTCACCCGCGAGTCAGGCATATTCGGGGAAGCGGCGCTCAGGTATTTCCCCCTCGCCGCGATAGAGGATGAGAATCGTCTACGCAACATCAAGCTGGCCGAGCATTTCCTCACACGCATCTTCACCTATGCCTCCTGGAGGATGGTGGAGCAAGAAGGCCGAATGAAGGACCTGGTGGAGTGGCACGCGGACAACAAGCTACTATTGATGATGTACGGCCAGAAGGACCTGCAGTCCTTGGGTAATTTGGTGGCCAACCATGATGGCTTGGGCCTCGGGGAGCTGAAGGCATCCTATGACCAGGGGGTGCGTCGCGCCTTGGTCAAACCACCCCGGTGCACCTCGCCGGTGAACGTGCTACAGCACTGCCTGGGTTACGTGAGCGATCGACTGACAGCGGCAGAGAAGCGCTTCTTCCTGCAGCAGATGGAGTTGTACCGGGAGGCGCGTATTCCGCTGAGCGTCTGCCTGGGGATAATGCGCTCCTGGGTGATACGATTCCAGGAGCCCTATCTAATGAGGCAGACCTTCTTCTCTCCGTTCCCCGAGGGCCTCCTCGAGGTGGAAGTGACGGACTCCTGCGAGTGGAGGGACCTGTCCGAGAAGGACTAGAAATCCGCCAACCTGGCCTAAGCTATTTATCGCGCCACCCCAATTCCGTCCCGGGTGCACTGGTGACCTCGCTCAAGGCAGTCGTGACCGAGATCCTCCAATCGAGGGATTTCAAGGTCACGGAGCAGGACGTGTACCTTCTGGCAAAAAAGGGTGATGTCGAGGTCGCCGCATGTCTGATCGGCGCGGGCGAGGAGAGGATCCTCCCCGCGTTCCTGGACAGGTTCAAGAGTTTTAAGGGCAAGAAGCTGGTCGTCAGCAGCGTCCCGATGCCGGAGATACCCCCGGACAAGCTGGACCCCAATCTGGTCATCTGGGACCGCGAATCATTAGAGCGTGAGATCGGCCGGACCCATCTGGAGAGGATGCTGGGAGACCGCGACCACGGCTTGGTGGACGAGCTCATGGCCGACGACTATCCCAAGATGATGACCCAGGACGACCTCAACCGGTTGGAGGGCGCGGAGGTGGGTGAGCGCATCATCCGGCCCACCATCGACTCGCGCGACGTGAAGGAGATTGGCATGAGGACCGTGGGAGGTTTCCGGCAACGCTTGGAGCTCGTCCCCTACTACGTCCTCGACTACTCCTGCCCCCTTTACAGCGGTAACGAGATCGTGGGGGAGGAGAGGGGCCGTCTGGCGGTGAACGCCCTCACGAAGAAGGTCGAGGCCTGGAGCGAGAAGCTGGAGGTGGTCTACTCCCTGGAGACGGGGCACAGGAAGGCCGACCCGGCCTTCGGGCCGGAGGTGGCAGAGGAGCTGGTCCGGAAGGAGATCATGCGCCTTCACACCCAGGAGCGCGAGATCGTGAGGGACGAGGGGCATGTGACCTTGACGGAGAGGAAGAAGGTGGCGCCCAGGCAGGACGACGTGCACCTGGACCACAAAGGCATCTTCTACCTGCCGGTATGGTGCGTTGAGGGCATCCACGGCGTCATGATCATCAATGCGGGCACAGGCAAGATAGTCAGCGAGGACTTCTACCGCCTCTGAGCGTCCAACTCGGCCAAACGCCTGCGGATATTGTCCCAATGCGAGCCTTTCCAGTAGACCTTGCCGCAGGAGGCGCAGCGGAAGAACTCATGGTTCTTCTCCAGCGCTCCCGTGGGGACATCGCCGCTCACCTCCTCCTTCGGCACGAGCGCCAACGTTCCGTTGCACTTAGTGCATCTGGCCAGGGACTCATCCGCCTCGAGGGAATAGGCCTGCATCACTTGGAGGAGTTGCGAGTCCAGCTCATCGCTGGTGATGTAGAGCGATGAAGACCGTCCCCGGCGAGCGAGCTCTTCGTCCCTAGTGAGGAGGGATCTCCCCTCCTCGGTGGCCCGGCGCAGGATCTCGTTATCGCCTCGGTCCTTCTCGTAGGTGGTATCGTATCCCATGATCCTAAGCCAGCGGGCCAGTGAGCCCAGCATCTCGTCGACGGCGAACCTAGGCCTGGGGGGCATCCTTCACGACCTCGTAACAGAGCAAGACCCCGTCCCCCAGGGCCCGCATCCCCTTCAACCTGAGGTTCACCCATGCCCCCTCCTCGAAGCCCTCTCCATCCACCGGGGACGGGGCGGTCCTCCCCCCCAAGACCATGGAGCCGACGAAGACAACATACTCATCCACCAGTCCCTCCTTGAAGAAGGACCAGATGGTCTCACCGCCGCCTTCGACCATGAGCCGGCGCACCCCCCTCGCCTCCAGCTCTTTCATGAGGGCATGCAGGTCCACCATCCCCTTGCCGAAGCGCACCACCTCGGCGTCCGGCCAATCCCTGGCGCATCCTTCGCAGGTGGCCACCAGGGTGCGTGCGCGTTCGTCCAGGACCTTCGCCGCATCAGGCGTGCGCCCGTTCGAGTCCAGGACCACGCGCAGAGGGTTCCTGTCCCGGTCCAAGCCCTTCACCGTCAGATGCGGGTCATCGGCTAGAATGGTGTTCACGCCCACCAGGATGGCGTCGCTCTCCGAACGGAGCCTCTTGACCCTCTCCAGGTCCTCGGAGGAGGAGATGCGCACCTGCCTCCGTGCCTTCCCCGCGATCTTCCCGTCCGCGGTCATGGCGCAATTGACGATGATGTGGGGCCTCATCAAACGCATTCAAGGGACGAGGGCGAGATAAAGCTTGCTGACGAAGGTGGATAAGCGCCCGAGAACTCATAAGTACTGGAAGAGCGAATAGCTCGGCGATGAACGGCATAGACATCATCGACATCAAGGAGAAGAACATCAAGGGCGCCTATGTCATCGACGGCTTCCCATCCGTCGGCCTGGTGGGCTCCATCGTGGCCAACTACCTGGTCAGCTTCCTCAATTTGGAGCAGATCGCCGTCGTCGACTCCGTCTACTTCCCATCCATCTCCCTGGTCCGTGATGGGGTGCCTCTCAGTCCCGTCCGCGTATACGGAGGGTCCCTGGGCACCAAGGGCCAGGAGAAGGTCGTGGTCTTCGTCTCCGAGTTCCAGCCGGCGCCGGACATATTGAAGCCGCTGGCCATCACCATGATGGATTGGGTGGAGGACCACAAGTGCAAGATGGTCATCTCGCCCGAGGGCCTGTTGAGCAAGGAGGACTCTGAGCGCATAGAGACGATCGCCAACATGTCCAAGGAGCAGGTGGCCGAGTACGGCGTTTCCGCCTCCAACAAGCCCATTGATCCCGGGGCAGGCATGAAGGTCTGGGGCGTGGGATCGACGCCCATGGCCCGTCAGACCATGAAGCAGATCGACGTCAAGACCTTCGAGAACGGCGTCATCGCCGGCTTCGCGGGCGTCCTCCTCAACGAGGGGGTCGCCAGGGACTTCGACGTCCTCACGCTCCTCGCCGAGGCGCACGCCGAGTATCCAGACGCGCGAGCGGCGGCGGCCATCATGACCGTCATCGACCGCATGCTCCTGCATGTCGAGCTGGACCTCAAGCCCCTCCTAGAGGAGGCGGCGCTCATCGAGGACACCCTGAAGGAGATACAGAAGAAGGCCATCACCGAGGAAGACCCCTCCAAGAGGAAGACCAGCTACATGTACGGGTGAGGGCGCACCTCCACCTTCGCCCCCTTGCTAGTTTGCTCGAAATCCACCCGTGACCCAAGGAACAGGCGCAACAACTCCGCCTGGGTGCTCAGATGGCCTGTGATCTCCTTGACGACGAAGCTCGATCTCCCTTCCGCCAGCGCCATGAAGGGTAGGAGCTGGTCCGCGGCATGAGCGTCGATGGTAGAGGAGGATACCATCTCCTGCCTCAGGACCTCCGAGGCCGCCTCCCCCACCCTCTCCGCTGGAACGCCCCTCTCGCCCAGGGCATCACCGGAGAGCAGAGCGTCTTGATAGGTCGCCATCAGGAAGATTCCCGCTCCGGCGGAGGCCCCCTGAGAACGCTCGCTCGCTATCGTTACCTTCTCCATCAGGAAGGTCTTCCGGACAGCCGCGCCCATCCTCTGGGGTATGTGCTCGGGCAGGTTCTGCGCGAAGGCCCGTCCTTCTATCTCCTGCAATGGCCCTCTGTCCAAGCATTCCATCGGGAGCATCCGTTCCGGTGCCAGGGAGGTGACGGTCGCCGACCCCCCGCCCTCGGGGTAGAAGCCTCGGCACATCTCCCTCAGTTCGACATCGAGCCCCAGGCGCTGGAGCTGGGGGAACAGCACGCCTTGGTAGAAATCGATGGGAGGGGACCATCTGACGTTCGTTCCTCCGCTTATCTCGAAGCGCATCGGGTCAGGGCAACGGGCCGAGGCCAAGAGGCAGGCCTGCAGGACCAGGGTGATGCTGCCCGCCGTCCCCACGCTCAAGCGATATGAGCCTCCCCGGACCTTTCCTGGCGAGAAGCGGAGCTCCGTGGAGCCGACCTCCACTCCTCGAACCTCCGCGCCGCAGATCATCGCGACCCCTTCCACCGCGCACTTGTGCTGCGCCTGCATACCTGGATTGGGCCGTCCCGCCCTGATGTCGAAGACCCTCGTCTCCTGGCCGGTGAGGGCGGAGAGCGCCAATGCCGTCCTGAGCATCTGCCCGCCCCCCTCTCCCTTCGAGCCGTCCACCTCGATCATGCGCCGGCCCCCGTCCCCTTTTCGCGGGGGCTCCTCCTCACGGAGAAGTACTTCCAGGCCTCGTTGGCCACCAGTCCGGACAGTCCCACCATCAGCACCAGGGCCCACTCCTGCGCCGCCAGGGGGACCGTTCCGAAGGCATCGTTCACACCGGGGACGTACACCACCACCAGCTGCATGAGGAAGGATGCGGCGACCGCCAGGACCAACATGCGGTTGCTGAACGGTCCGAGCGAGAGCAGGCTCTCCTCCTCCGAGCGCGCGGAGAAGGCCAAGAGCAGTTGGAAGGAGACGATGGTGCAGAAGGCCGCTGTCCGGGCGCCAGGCACGGCCTGCTCCAGGGAATCGCCCGCATCCATGGCCGCCCTGAGAACGACCTGGTAGACCAACATGCTGCCCAATGCCATCATGAGGCCTAGGAATGCAATGCGGGTCATCGTCCTCCGGTCGACCGGCGGCTCGTCCGGGTCCCGGGGGCCTCTCTCCATGACCTTGGGCGAGGTCTTCTCCAGGCCAAGGGCCAGGGCTGGGAACCCATCGGTCACGAGGTTCATCCACAATATCTGTATGGGCAGCAGGAAGGGGATCATACTCCCCTCCACGAAGACCAGGGAGGCCAGGAACATGGCCATCACCTCGCCTGCGTTGCACGAGAGCAGGTAGCTCACGAACTTGCGGATGTTGTCATAGATGCCCCTGCCCTCCTCCACCGCGTTGACGATGGAGGCGAAGTTGTCGTCGGTCAGGATGATGTCTGAGGCCTCCTTGGCCACGTCCGTTCCGGTCACTCCCATGGCCACGCCTATCTCCGCGCCCTTGAGCGCAGGGGCGTCGTTGACCCCATCCCCCGTCATGGCCACATACTCGCCGTTGCTCTGGAGCGCTGAGACGATCTTTACCTTGTGCTCGGGGCTCACCCGGGCGAAGACGCTCACCTTCTTTACCCGCTCTGCGAGCTCGGCGGCGTCCATCATATCTATGTCCTTCCCGGTCATGGCTGGCGTACCCTTCTCCACAATGCCCATCTCCACGCCAATGGCGCGGGCGGTGCGCTCGTGGTCCCCGGTGATCATGATGACGCGGATGCCAGCTCGCTTGCATCGTGCTATGGCCTCCACCGCCTCCTTCCTGGGGGCATCGATCATGCCCACCAGGCCGAGGAAGGTGAAATCCCTCTCCAGTTCCTCCTCCCCCTGGAGCTCCCTCATGGCCAGTCCCAGAACCCGCAAAGCCCGGTCCGCCATGTCATCGTTCTCGGCCAGGATTCGCTTCCTAGTGTCATCGGTCAAGGGGTTGATGGCGCCTCCGAAGCGCTCGCCTGAGGATATCGCCAGGACGGATTCCGGGGCTCCCTTGAGGAAGGCGTACCTCCTGCCACCGTGCTCATGGACCGTGATCATGCGCTTCTTGTCTGAGTCGAAGGGGATCTCTTCCACGCGAGGGTAATCGGATCTGAGAGCGTTCAGGTCCAACCCTACCTTCCTGGCCAGGACGAGAAGGGTGCCCTCGGTGGTATCCCCTTTCACCGTCCATCGCGCCTCTTCCAGGCTCAACGAGGCGTCGTTGCACAAGGCCCCGGCGCGGATGAGCCAATCCATCCGGGGAATGTCCTCGGCCTGGACCAAGGAGCCGTCGACCAGGAGCTCCCCCTTCGGTTCATAGCCTTCTCCTGTCACAAGGATCCGTTGGACGGTCCAGATCTCCCGGATGTTCATCTCCCCCTTGGTCAGGGTGCCGGTCTTGTCCGTGCAGATGACCGTCGCGCTTCCCAAGGTCTCCACCGCCGGCAGGCTGCGCACGATGGCGTTCCTCTTGGCCATGCGCTGGACGCCCAGCGCCAAGCTGACCGTGACTATCGCGGGAAGCCCTTCAGGGATGGCCGCCACGGCCAGGCTGACGGAGGTGAGCAGCATCTTCTCCGCCGCGACGTTCTGCAACAATCCGACCACGAAGACGACGGCGCAGGTGATGATCACGAGGACGCCCAACTGCCTCCCCAGCTTGGCCAGCTTGATCTGGAGCGGGGTCTCCACATCATCCGTTTCGATGAGCTCGGCGATCTTGCCCAGATGGGTGCGCATGCCGGTCTCGGTCACGGTCATGACGCCACGGCCATACTCGACGATGCAGCCGGCGAAGGCCATGTTCTCTCGGTCCATGAGATCAACATCTTCGGCCAGGCAGGCAGTCCCCTTGGTCACGACCTCCGATTCTCCGGTCAAGGAAGCTTCGTTGACGCGAAGGTTGACCGCCTCTATCAACCGCCCATCGGCCGGGACCTTATCCCCCGTAGCGAGCAGGACGACATCGCCAGGGACGAGCTCCTTGGCAGGTATCTGGAACTCCTTACCTGAGCGTCTCACCGTGGCCTTGGGGGCGGCGAGCTCCTTCAGGGCCTCGAGCGCCTTCTCCGCCTTGTACTCCTGGAAGAACCCTAGAACCGCATTGATGATGACTATGAGGACGATCACCGCGGCATCCAGGTATTCCTCACTGCTTCCGTTGTAGGCGGCGATGCCGACGGAGACCAAGGCCGCGGCGATGAGCACCATCACCATGAAGTTCTTGAACTGACGGAGGAAGAGGCTGATGGGTGAGATCCCCTTCCTGGCATCGAGCTCATTGGGGCCGAATTTCTCAAGTCTTGCCCTCGCCTCCTGCTCCTCGAGGCCATTCGCGGAGGACCCCAGTCTGGCCAATACCTCCTCCTTCGTGAGACAGTGACTGCCCCTTTCCATCAAGTTACAGTAAGGCGACGGAACGATAATAAATGCCCCTCTGGGTCCTTCTGGAAAGTATTAATAAACGTCATCCACATGAGGTGAACGGGATGCACTAGGCTTGACCTCCAACTGGAGGATGGGCCCTCGACTTGGAACAAGGCACTTACCGTAGCGATTGTCCTCGCGATTTAGGACCCGATTTCAAAGCTAGGGTCCCCCTCCGCGGTCGGAAAGCCAAGCACTGGCGCAGCCAGCCTGCCATTTCTGCGCAGGCGTCAAGGGGAGAGGAAAGGCGGTGCTAAGCGACCAGCAGATCATGATGGAGGTGGGGGTCGTAATGCTCTTCGCCTTCATGGGAGCGGCGCTCGCCTCCAGGCTCAAGCAGAGCATGATCATCGGTTACATCTTCGTAGGGATCCTCATCGGCCCATTCATGAGCCTGGATTTGTTCGGTTTTCATTAAAGCGGACTGATCCAAGACGTCACCTTCATCGAATACATATCGCAGCTCGGCCTCGTCCTCCTCCTGTTCTTCCTGGATCTATAATTCTCCGTCTCCAAGCTGAGGAGGACAGGGGGACCGGCCATACTCCTGGCCTTGGTGAACACTGGCATTGACCTGTTCATGGGCGTCCTCATTGGGATGGCCCTGGGCTGGCCCTTGGTAGATACCTTGTTCCTGGCGGGGGTCGTAGCCATGGGCAGCGCCGCCATCACAGGGAAGACCCTCATGGAGTTCAACAAGTTCTCCAGCCCCGAGACGGAGTTCCTCCTGGGCATGATCGTGGTCGAGGACTTCGTCTCCATGATCGTGCTCACCATCATGGGGGGTCTGATGGTCGAGTCCGGGGGCGTGGGCCTGGGCGCTGGTGACCTGACCGGGATGCTGGTCGGAGTGCTGGCCTTCTATGGTTTCTTCATCTTCCTGGCGGTATGGGCCATACCACGGACCGCCAAGTACATTCAGCGGATCAAGAGCGACGAGCTCTTCGTGCTCTTCGCGCTGGGCATGGTCTTCCTCTCATCGGCTCTTGCAGAAGCGGCCGGAGTCCCTGCCATCATAGGCGTGTTCTTCCTGGGCATGGTGTTCGCCGAGACCAAGCTGGCGGAGAAGATGGACACCAAGCTCTCGCCCCTTCGGGACGCATTCGTAGCCATCTTCTTCGTGTTCTTCGGCATGCTCATCGACCCGGCCCTGTTTGGGAGCGTGATGATGATCGTTCTGGTCGCGGTTCCGTTGGTGCTCCTCAGCGACCTCATCATTACTGCAGCGCTGGCCTACCTGTTAGGCTTCACCGGGCGCGGAGCGGTCTCCATGGGCGCGGCCCTGTGCGGCCGGGGGGCAGAGTCGCTGATGTATGCCAGCGTGGGCAACAGTGCCATCGCCGTCACAAAGGGTGCGCTTATCTATCCGTTCGCAGGCGCGTTCTGTCTCATCCTGAGCGTTTTGGCGCCGATACTCATGCGCTTCAGCGACACCATCCACAAGGCCCTGTCCGGCATCATGCCCCGGGATCTCAAGCTGGGCGGGACGGTAGTGTCCAGGACTCTGGGCAAGGTTGTCATGCCCTCCCACCTGAGGCTGTTCCAGCGCAGTAAGCGCATAGAAGCCTCGCTCCTTGCCTATTTCGTTTTACTCATAGTCGTGATAGTCACCTCGGGTGAGTATCATGTGCTGGCATTCGCTGGCGCCTTGGCGATGACCTGGTACGTCTACCAGGTGCTGTGGCAAGACCTCAAGGCGGCAGTGCGGCAGACATCATATGATACCTTGGGGGTGAGCCGTGGCGACGGAACGCAGATTGCCAAATTCACGGCCGGCGTCGTTGCTGCGGGGCTCCTCGCCATCGTTCTGGTGGCATTCCTCTTCCAATATGCCTGGTGGCTCTCCCTGCTCGCACTGGCTGGATACTTCCTAGCCGTCGTACTAATGTCGATGGGCTTCAAATCCTCCGCAAGGCTCCATTCCAACTTCGCCCTCAGAGAGCGGGACCGGATGGACCGAGTCGGGCGCTCTTCAGGAGTACGTAACCTATTTGTATCGTATTCGTCTATACAAATGCCCGGGATGCACTAGTACTCGCTAGTCAAGCGAGGAGACCGCGGTAGAGGAACCGAGGCGGGGCCATAAACCTGGATGACTGGGTCACCTGGTATGAGATGAACAGCATCGGCGCTCATCCATATGCGCGGATGGGCAGGAGGGAGCGCTCGCCGTCCCAGCCGCGCTGGGGCCATCCCAACCAGAGAGGGCAAGCGGAAATCGATGTTGGGAACCCAGGACGTCATGCTGGAAGTGGGCATAGTCATGCTCGTGGCCTTCATAGGCGCAGCCTTGGCCTCACGATTCAAGCAGAGCGTGATCGTTGGATACATCATCGTGGGCATCCTCATAGGCCCTAGCATCGCGTTCGAGGTCTTCGGTGTCGAGTATCAGGGGCTCATCAGCGACATCACTTTCATCGAGTACATGGCCCGCATCGGGTTGATCATGCTCATGTTCTTCGTGGGGTTGGAGTTCTCCATCTCCAAGCTCAAGAAGACCAAGGGGCCTTCCTTGATTCTCGCCTTCGTGGACGTGGGCGTGAACATGTTCCTCGGAATCCTGCTGGGGATGGCCCTGGGATGGCCTCTGGTCGACACGCTGTTCTTGGCCGGGGTGATGGCCATGTCCAGCGCCGCCATCACCGGCAAGTCGCTCATGGAGCTGAACAAGTTCTCCAGCCCCGAGACGGAGTTCCTCCTGGGCATGGTGGTCATGGAGAGCTTCGTGGCCATGGTGCTGCTCACCATCATCGGTGGGCTGAGCGTCAAGATGGGGGATGTGGGAATCAGCGCCTCCAATCTCCTCGGCATGCTTGTGGGCTTCCTAGCCTTCTTTGCCTTCTTCACCTTCCTGGCCCTAGTAGTAATTCCGCGTTCTGCTAGATATCTTCAGAAGGTCAAGAGCGACGAGCTCTTCGTGCTCTTCGCGCTGGGCATGGTGTTCCTCTCCTCCGCTTTGGCGGAGGCGTGCGGCGTCCCCGCCATCATAGGGGCGTTCTTCTTGGGCATGGTGTTCGCCGAGACCAAGCTGGCGGAGAGGTTCGACTCCAGGCTCACCTCCTTCAGGGACGTGTTCGTGGCCATCTTCTTCGTGTTCTTCGGCATGCTCATCGACCCGGCCATGTTCGCCGACATCATCATCATTGTGATAGTGGCCGTTCCCCTGGCCATCATCGGAGAGATCTTCTTCACAGGAGCCATCTCCTACCTCCTGGGCTTCAGCTCGCGCGCCGCGACCTCCATGGGGGCGTCGATGTGCGGAAGGGGTGCGGAGTCCATAATGTACGCGAGTGTAGGGAGCAGCGCAGCTGGAGTGACCAAAGGGGCGGAGATCAATCCGTTCGCTGGGCTGTTCTGCTTCATCATGAGCGTCATCACACCAATCCTGATGCGCTTCAGCGACCCCATATCCAGGGGCCTCTCCAAGATGCTCCCATCCTATGCCAAGCAAGGCGGCGCCATCATGTCGCGCACTATGGGCAAGGTCCTCCTTCCTAACTCTCTGAAACTGTTCAAGCGCGGCAAGCGCATCGAACTGGGCCTGATTGCCTACTTCATGTCGCTCATCACCGTAGCCGTCACCGCGGGAATTTACCATATCGGGGCCTTCGTTGTCGCTCTGGCCTTGACGGTCTGGACGCTCTATATGTTCGAGTCGGAGCTGACGCCCGTAGTCCGCTCCATCAACTACGAGAATCTCGGAGCCAACGGTCGAGGGTCGCAACAGATCAGCCGTTTCATCTCATCCTTCATCTCTGTGAGCCTGCTGGCCATGCTCCTCGTCGCCTTCCTGTTCCAGTACGCCTGGTGGCTTACCGTCCTCGTGATTGTAGCCTATTTCTTCGTAATGCTAGCCATAATGAGGCATTACTCTCGTGTCATTCGCAATCCCGTTATGTCCAACACCTTCAGGCCGCAGAAGAGCTCCTGGAAGTTCGAGCCCCCCAGCCTCGTCCCCTTCCCGTCCGTGTCCTTGGACGAGGTCAAGGTAGAGGCGTCCAAGCTCTCCTCACCCACGGTAAAGAAGATCGGGCCGAGCGAGGAACTTGGAGAGCACGATAAGTGGAAGTATCTGTGAACCAGCGGAATTACCACAAGGGCAGAGGTTCGACCATCAGTTTTAAAGAGGGGCTCCTCGCTTTGTATCCCAAGCGAGCGGAAGGTAATGGACAACGGCCGTCTTAGGGTAGGGATCGTGGCCTGCGAGATATTGAAGCGCGAGATAGAGATCATGACCAAGGACGATCCGGACATCGTCCACCGCGAGTACCTGGAGTTCGCCCTGCACGTCGATTCTGCGGACCTCAAGGCCAAGGTCCGTGAGAAGGTGAACTCCCTGAAGGGGAAGGTGGACGCGGTGTTCCTGGGATACGCCATCTGCCAGTCCCTCCGAGATATCACTAAGGAGCTGGAGGTGCCCACGGCCATGATCGAGGCCGACGACTGCATCGGTGCCTTCCTTACCCCCGTCGAGTACGAGAAGGAGAAGCGGAAGTGCACCGGTACCTGGTTCTCCTCGCCCGGCTGGGCAGAGCTGGGGATCGAGGGCGCGGTCAAGGAGCTGCACCTGGACTGCATGAAGGACCAGGGCTACGACTCCATGTACTTCATGCGGATGCTGTTCACGGGGTATTCCCGCTGCCTCTACGTGTACACGGGCGTGGAGGACGAGCAGCAACACGTCGTCAAGTCCGAGCACTTCGCCAGGGAGCTGAACCTCAGGCATGAGTACCGGACCTGCGATATGCGTGTTCTAGAAGGCACCCTGGTCAAGGCCAAGGACCTGGCCAGGAAGAATTGTGAGATAGACGTCCCCTGTCAGATACGAGAGGAGCAAGGCTCGATGGGGAGCTGAGGAAACAGGCAGCACCAGGCCTTCCCAAACTCGATTCCATACCGTCTCTTCTCCTCGAGAATCCCACTCATATCTCAAGGTACATGGCATGGAAGTGGTCGAGAAAGCCCTGCTTCTGCCAGAAGGCCATGGCGACAGGGTTCTTCGGGCTCGTCCTCACCTCAATCCGTGAGATGCCCTTGGAGCCGAACCATTTCAAGGCGGTCTTGAGCATCCTCTCTCCAACCCCTTTCCTCCAATGATCCTTCCTGACGGCCAGGTCGCTGATCTCGCCGAACGTTTTCTCTTCGAAGACCGGAGGTCGCTTGCTGATGTGCGCCAGCATGTAACCCAGTACCTCATCCTTTTCGAGGGCAACGAGGAGTATGTCTTTCTCTGATGCCATACAGCTGCGAAGGTGCATCTCGAAGGTAATGCGCCCCCTAGGATCGAGGACGAAGTGGGGGTCTATCTCCTTGTGCATATCCATCAGCTCCGTCCAGCGCTCCATTATCTGAGGCAGATGCGCCTCCTCCGCCCTGGCCACCCTCATTCTATCATCTCTGCATAGATGTGACTCAGCACAAAACCTTTTCCGGCACAATTCAACGGCGGATATTCGGCGTCTTCCACGCATGTCCGGAGAAGAGGGAAGGACACGAAGGGCGACCTGAGGAAGATCAAGGCTCCTTACGGGAGTTATCTGGCAATCAATGGAAGCGAACTCTCCAAGGTCATGGGCATGCGCACATCGTGCGCGAGCGAGGACGAGGGCAAGGCCGAGACGGACCCCGATGGGAAGCTCCACGGTGTTGGCACAGGGCACGGCGGGACTATTTTCTCCATGGCGGACCAGGCTATGAACCAGGTGTTTGATGGAAAGGACATTCTATGATGTGTGAGTGCGGCTTCCGCGCCGCGCTATCACGCATAGCCAGCCATTCATCTTTTATTATCAGGGTGCCCCCCAATCCTAAAATATCAACTTGCCACCTCACTAGGCGATCATTGTGAGTCTAATGGCTTGGCTCCTTGTACGACGCCATCCACGCAGGTACGGACGAATAGGCCGATGATGGACCCTTCCACCCTGATAGCCCGACGTGCCTCCTCCTCCCTGTAGACCAACATGGAATTACTGCCAGAGATAACCAGGAGTTCGATCTTGACCGTCTTTTCCCATTCGCTTGAAGGGAATCCGATCCCCACTAACCAATCCAGGGAGGTCGTCCTGAGGTCCGGCATCCTTAAAAGCCTCGCCTTTCCCAGGAGTCTCCTGAACCCCTCCGGTTCGCTCGCCACCACGATGTCGATTCTGGTGGTCTTGGACTTCTCCGTAATCGCTGCAGCGTTCTTCAGGAGGAAGCTGTTCACCAGCACGAGCATGCCCAGCGGTGCTTGCGCACTGCTGATGAAGTCCTCGATCTCCAGGTCGATTCTTCTCTCGCCCATGATGAACCACAGAGGCGTGGGCATCTTGTCGGTCTTCCCCTTGAGGTCCTGCAGGCTGCTCTGCACAGTGTCTGCCGTCCTAGAAAACTCCGCCCTGATCTGATTTGTGACCTGGTCAGGGTCCACCGCCCTGTACCTCAGGGGTTTCATGGCTCCGACCTCTACG
>Ga0209254_10001486_pt1 | contig 21050 bp, 17 predicted proteins | sample FrelakmetDIP11DI_FD_187148 | JGI IMG/M metagenome (GOLD analysis project Ga0209254, IMG submission 187148) | Freshwater lake sediment microbial communities from the University of Notre Dame, USA, for methane emissions studies - DIP11 DI (SPAdes)... | ecosystem: Environmental > Aquatic >...
GCGGGTGGCGGCGCCGGTGTCGCTGATCGTCTCGGCCGCGGCCGCGGTCAAAGACGTGCGCCTGAGCCTGACGCCACAACTGCGAACCGACTGCGGCGACACGGAGCTGATCCTCGTCGACCTCGGCAACGGGCGGCAGCGGCTCGGTGGTTCGATCTTCGCCCAGGTGACGCAGCAGATCGGCAACGACGCTCCCGATCTGGAAGAACCGGCGAAGCTCGCCGCGGCGATCCGCGCATTGCGCGCACTGGCGGCGCAGGGCCACGTGCTCGCCTACCACGACCGTTCCGACGGCGGCCTGTTCGCCGCCGTGTGCGAGATGGCCTTCGCCGGCCACTGCGGCGTGACGCTGAACATCGACGTGCTGGCGATGGACCCGGTGGCCAGCGACTGGGGCGACTTCAAGATCCGGCCCGAGCAGGTCTCGGTGCGGCGCGACGAGCAGACGCTGCGCACGCTGCTGAACGAAGAACTCGGCCTGCTCATCCAGGTGCGCGCCGCCGGGCGCAGCGCGGCGATGGACACACTGCGCGCCGAAGGGCTGGGGGCGATCAGCCACGTCGTCGCCCGGGTGCAGACCGGCAGCCAGGCGCGCGATGCGATCGAGATCTGGCGCGACGCGAAGTCGATCTTCGCCATGCCGCGCGCCGAACTGCAGAAGGCGTGGAGCGAGGTGTCGTGGCGAATCGCCCGCCTGCGCGACAACCCGGAGTGCGCCGACGCCGAGTTCACGCGCGCCACCGATGCGCAGGATCGCGGCCTGTCGATGTCACTGTCGTTCGACCCGGCGGAAGACGTGGCGGCGCCGATGATCGCCACCGGCCAGCGGCCGCGCGTCGCCGTCCTGCGCGAGCAGGGGGTGAACAGCCACTACGAGATGGCCGCCGCCTTCGACCGCGCCGGCTTCGTCGCGGTCGACGTGCACATGACCGACCTGCTCGCGGGACGGGCGAGCCTGGCCCAGTTCAAGGGCTTTGCCGCCTGCGGCGGGTTCTCCTACGGCGACGTGCTCGGCGGCGGCGGCGGCTGGGCGAAGACGATTCTTTACAACCCGCGCCTGGCCGAGGAGTTCGCCGCCTTCTTCCTGCGCGGCGATTCCTTTGCGCTGGGCGTGTGCAACGGCTGCCAGATGATGAGCCAGTTGTCGATGCTGATTCCCGGCGCGCAGTGCTGGCCGCGCTTCACCCGCAACCGCTCCGAGCAGTTCGAGGGTCGGCTGGTGATGGTCGAGGTGCTTCGGTCGCCGTCGCTGTTCTTCGCCGGCATGGCCGGCAGCCGGATGCCGATCGCCAACGCGCACGGCGAGGGCTACGCATCGTTCGTCCAGCCCGGGCACCGCGCGCAGGCGGAGCAGGCGAACCTGATTGCGCTGCGCTACGTCGATTCGGCCGGCGACGCGACCGAGCGCTACCCGTACAACCCGAACGGCTCGCCCGGCGGCATCACCGGGCTCACGACGCCCGACGGTCGCTTCACCATCCTGATGCCGCATCCCGAGCGCGTGCGGCGGACGGTGCAGTTGTCGTGGCAGCCGCCGGGCCTGGGTGAGGATTCGCCGTGGATGCGGATGTTCCGCAACGCGCGGCGCTGGCTCGGCTGAAGAGTCGTTGACGGCGCCGGCGCCGGGTGCGATCGCCTTACCCCAGCGGCTTGAGCTGTTGCAGCAGCGTTGGCACCAGTTCGGTTACGGTCGGGTGGATGTGCACGGCGCGCGAGATCACCGTGTACGGCTGGCCGGCGGCCATCACGTCGAGCAGCGAGTGCACGACCTCGTCGCCGCTCAGGCCGAGGATCGCCGCGCCGAGGATGCGCCGGGTTTCGGCGTCGACGACGACCTTCATGAAGCCCTGCGTTTCGCCCGCCTCGCGCGCCCGGCCGACCCGCTGCATGGGCATTTTCGCGCGCAGCAGCGGGCGGCCGGTGGCGCGCGCCTCGGCCTCGGTCATGCCGACACGGCCCAGCGGCGGGTCGATGAACAGCGCGTAGCAGGGGATGCGGTCGGCGATGCGGCGCGGGTCGTCGTCGAACAGGTTGGCGACGACGATCTCGTGGTCGTTCCACGCCGTGTGCGTGAAGGCGCCGCGCCCGTTGCAGTCGCCCACGGCCCAGATGCCGGGCGCGCTGGTGCGGCACTGATCGTCGACGGTGATGTAGCCGCGCTCGTCGGTGTCGATGCCCGCGTGCGCCAGCCCGAGTCCGTCGGTGTTCGGTCGCCGGCCCACGGCGAGCAGCACGTGGCTGCCGACGATGGGCGGGTGGTCGCCGGCGCACGCGGCACCGACGGCGATGCGATCACCCTCGCACGACAGCGACAGGCAGTCGGCGGCGAGCACGAACTGCACACCGTCGCGCTCGAGGATCGCGCGAACGCCGTCGGAGACGTCCTCGTCCTCGCGCGGCAGCAGGCGCGGCGAGCGCTCGACCACCGTCACGGCGGCGCCGAAGCGGCGCATCATCTGGGTGAACTCCAGGCCGATGTAGCTGCCGCCGACGACGACCAGGTGCTCGGGCACCTCGGCGAGATCCAAGATCGAATCGTTGTCGAGCGTTGGCACGCCGTCGATGCCAGCCAGCGCGGGCCGCACCGCGCGGCCGCCGACATTCAGAAAAATGCGCGGCGCCGTCAGGCGGCGGCCGGCCACGACAAGGACCGACGGCGCGACGAAGGCCGCATCGCCGACGATCACCTCGGTGTGCTTCAGCCCGCGCATCCATTTCTCGACCCCCTCGCGCGACTGCCCGACGATGCCGTCCTTGCGCGCCCTGATCCTCGCCATGTCGACCCGGATGCCGGCGGCGGAGAAGCCGAACTCGTCGCCGCGGCGGGCGAGGTGGATCGCGCGGGCGCTGGCCACCAGCGTCTTGGTCGGCACGCAGCCGACGTTGACGCAGGTGCCGCCGAAGTGCCCGCGCTCGATCACCGCAGTGCGCAGCCCCTCCTTGCTGCAGCGGGCGGCGATGGCCGGCCCCGCCTGGCCGGCGCCCACGATGATGGCGTCGAAACGTTCGCTGTCCATGGTCCCGCCTCCTCGTCGATCCCCCGGTCAGTATCGCCGCGCGTCGCCTCCCGCACGCAGCCCCTCCGCGCGGCTGCTCCGCCGCCCGCGCGCCGATCGGCCGCGCCCGTGGTGCACCGGCGGGGGAAGCCGTTGCCGGCCCCGACAAACGAGAAAGGGGCGCCGCAGCGCCCCTCTTGTCGTTCGAGCCGACGGGATTCTTACTGGATCTTGGCGTTCTTGCGCAGTTGCTCGGCGAAGGCCGCCACCCGCTGCTGCTGCAGCGCCTCGCGGATCTGCGGCGCCACCTGCTCGAGCGGCGGGACCTGCGCCTCGCGGACATCGTCGACGCGGATCACGTGCCAGCCGAACTGCGACTGCACCGGCGCCTCGGTCATCTGGCCCTTGTCCAGTTTGACCATGGCATCGCTGAACGGCTTGACGTAGTTGCCGGCGCCGGCCCATTCGAGTTCACCGCCCTTCTGCGCCGAGCCGGGGTCCTTCGATTTCTTGGCGAGGTCCTCGAACTTGGCGCCCTTCCTGATCTGCGCGGTGATGTCCTTCGCCTCCGCCTCCGACTCGACGAGGATGTGGCGCGCCTTGTACTCCTTGCTGCCGGTCGCCTTGTTCTGCTCGTCGTAGGCCGCCTTGACCTGCGCGTCGGTGACCGGGTTGCGGGACAGTTCGTCGCGCATCAGCGCCTGGATCAGCGCGTTCTGCCGCTGCACCTCGAGCTGGAACTTGACGTCGGGCTTCTCGGCCAGCCCGCGCTTGCCCACTTCCTGCATGAATATCTCGCGCTGGATCAGCTGGTCCTTGATCTGCGTGCGCAGCTGCGGCGTGTCCTGCTGGCCCTGCTTCTTGATCTGCTCGATCCAGGCGTCCTCGCGAGCCTTGGTAATCGGCTTGCCGTTCACCACCGCGATGTTCTGCGCGAACACGGCCGTGCTCGCGACCACTAATGCCGAAAGGACGACGACTCGCAACATGACTTCACTTTCCTGAGAGGGGAGGGGAATCGACGCCTGCTTCATCCGGCGTCTGCAGGACCATGGACAGCGCATGAACCTCGCGCTGCATCATTCGGCCGAGCGAATCATACACAAGGCGATGCCGGGCCAGCCGCGGCAGGCCCTCGAAGCGCGCGCTGACGAGGCGCAGCCGGTAGTGGCCGCCGCCGCTCTTCGCGCCCTCGTGGCCGGCGTGCTTCGCGCTGTCGTCCTCGATCTGCAGCAACCGCGGCTGCAGCGCCTGCAGGCGCTCGCGCATCTGCTCGACCGTGCCTTCAGGCATCCGGCGCTTCCTTGACGTGCTGCGACAGCCAGAGGCCGACGCCGACGACGAAGGCGAGCGTCAACCCCATCAGCCCGAAGAGCTTGAAGTTGACCCAGGTGTCGGTCGAGAAGCTGTAGGCGACGTAGAGATTGGCGGCGGCGAGCAGCGCGAAGAACCCGCTCCACACCCACAGCAGCCGTTCCCAGACCGGCTCCGGCAGTTCGATCTGCTGGCCGAGCACGGTGCGCACGAAGTTGCGCTTCCAGATCAGGCGCCCGGCGACGAGCGCGCCCGCGAAGAGCACGTACAGGATGGTCGGCTTCCACTTGATGAACGTCTCGTCGTTCAGCCAGATCGTGGCGCCGCCGAAGACGACGATCACGCCCACCGACACCCATAGCATCGGCTCGACGCGCCGGCCGCGCGCCAGCAGCCAGCCGACCTGGGCGATCGAGGCGACGATGGCCACCGCGGTGGCGAGCAGGATCGGCGCCTGCGCCTCGGCGACCTTGCCGCTGGCGATCAGCCCGCCGAGCCAACTGGATGCCAGCTGCGCGGCTTCGGCCGGGAACGACGTGCCGAGCTTGTAGGCGACGAAGAACAGGATGACCGGAAACAGGTCGAACAGCAGCTTCATCGGCTCTTCCCGGCCTCGATCGGCTCGAAGGCGAGCGACGCGGAGTTGATGCAGTAGCGCCGGCCGGTGGGCGGCGGGCCATCGTCGAAGACGTGGCCGAGGTGCGCGTCGCAGACGTTGCACAGGATCTCGGTGCGCACCATGCCGTGGCTGTGGTCGGTTTCCTCGCGCACGTTCGCCGGGTCGATCGGCGCGAAGTAGCTCGGCCAGCCGCAGCCGGCATCGAACTTGGTGTCGGAGGCGAACAGCGCCGTGCCGCAGCAGACGCAGCGGTAGACGCCGGTCGCCCGGTGGTCCCAGTAGCGGCCGGTGAACGGCGGCTCGGTCGCCTTGTGCCGCGTGACGGCATAGGCGATCGACGACAGGCTGTCGCGCCACTCGGCGTCGGTCCGGGTGACCTTGGTCATCGCGGTCAGGACGAGCACGACAGGCTCAGGCCGCCGGCCCAGTCGGGCGGGGCCTGCGCGTAGTCGTCGAACCCGGGTTGGTCGTCGTAGGGCCGCGCCAGCAGGCGCAGCAGGCGCTCGACCTCGGCGAAGTCGCGCGGTTCGCCGCCGTCGCCGCGCGCCTTGCCGATGGCGACCTCGGCGAGGTGATTACGCAGCACGAACTTCGGGTTGACGCGGTTCATCCGCGCGGCCCGCTCGGCATCGTGGCTCGACTCGCGCCGAAGCCGCTCGCGGTAATCCACCGCCCAGGCGTCGAAGGCGGCGCGATCGGCGAAGAGCTCCCGCACCGGCGCGTCGCCGCCGCCGACCTCGGCCCGCAGTTGCGACAGGTTGCGCCAGAACCGCGTCCAGTCGGCGCCGCTGGCGTGCAGCACGCCGATCAGCCGCTCGATCAGTTCCTCGTCGCCGGCCTCGGCAGTGGCCAGGCCGAGCTTGGCGCGCATCACCTCGTCGATCGCCTGCGCGTATTCGTCCTGGTAGGTGTCGAGCGCCGCCTTGGTCGCCTCGACGTCCTCGGTCAGCGGGATCATCGCCTGGCCCAGGCAGTACAGGTTCCACTGCGCCACCGCCGGCTGCTGGCCGTAGGCATAGCGGCCGTGCCCGTCGGAGTGGTTGCAGACGTGGCCGGCGTCGAAGCCGTCGATGAAGCCGAACGGCCCGTAGTCGATCGTCAGGCCGAGGATCGACATGTTGTCGGAATTCATCACGCCGTGGCAGAAGCCCACGCCCTGCCAGCGCGCGATCAGCCGCGCGGTGCGCCGCGCCACCTCGCGCAGCAGCGCCAGGTACGGGGCCGGCGCGTCGCCGGCGTCGCGGCACTGCGGGAAGAAGGCGTCGATCACGTAGTCGGCGAGCTGTCGCAGCGCCTCGTGCTCGTTGCGCCAGAAGAAGAACTCGAACGAGCCGAAGCGGACGAAGCTCGGCGCCATGCGGGTGACCACCGCGGCCGTCTCGGCGGTCTCGCGGAACACCGGCGTGTCCGAGCCCATGATCGACAGCGCACGCGTGGTCGGGATGCCGAGCGCATGCATCGCCTCCGAGCAGAGGAACTCGCGGATCGACGAGCGCAGCACCGCGCGACCGTCGCCCATCCGCGAATACGGCGTCTTGCCGGCGCCCTTGAGCTGCAGCTCCCACAGGTTGCCGTCGTTGCCGCGCACGCCGCCGAGCAGCAGCGCACGGCCGTCGCCGAGTTGCGGCACGTAGACGCCGAACTGGTGGCCGGAATAGACGGCGGCGAGCGGGTCGGTGCCCGCGACCACGGCCGAGCCGGCGAGCGGCTCGACGGCTTCCGGTCGGCGCAGCGCCTCGGCAGCGAGACCGATCAGTTCGGCCGCCGCCGGCGAGGCGGCGACGAAGTACGGTTCGGGCAGCGGGGTCGGCGCAAGCCGCGTGTAGAAGTGCCCGGGCAGCCGGCCGAAGGCGTTGTCCCAGGCCAGCGCCGCGAGCGGCGACTCTGAAAGCAAAGAGACAGGGCGTTCGGGGGCGTTCAAGCAGGGCTCCGCAGCAGGCGCCGGATTCTAGCGGCCACTTGTAGACTGGCCCGCCAAGACCATCGATCGTTCAAGGAGACTGCCATGCTGCACGGGCTGATGATGGATGTGCCGTTGCTGATCAGTTCGCTGATCGAGCACGCGGACCGGCACCACGGCGACGTCGAGGTCGTTTCGCGCCGGGTCGAAGGCGACATCCACCGCTGCACCTACCGGCAACTGCATCGGCGCGCTCGGCAGCTGGCCAACGCGCTGGCGGCGCTCGACGTGAGCCGGTCCGACCGGGTCGCCACCCTGGCGTGGAACGGTTACCGGCACCACGAGCTGTATTTCGCCGTCTCCGGCAGCGGCGCGGTGCTGCACACGATCAACCCGCGCCTGCACCCGGAGCAGATCGCGTGGATCGTCAACCACGCCGAGGACCGGCTGCTGTTCTTCGACCTCACGTTCCTGCCGATCGTCGAGGCGATCGCGCCGCATTGCCGCACGGTGCGCCGCTTCGTCGCAATGGCCGACCGGGCGAAGATGCCGGCACAGAGCCAGGTCGATCTGCTCTGCTACGAGGACCTCATCGACACCCACTCCGACCGCTATTCGTGGCCGAGCTTCGACGAGCGGCTGGCGTCGTCGCTGTGCTACACGTCGGGCACGACCGGCAATCCGAAAGGCGTGCTGTACAGCCACCGCTCGACGCTGCTGCACGCCTATGCATCGGTGGCGCCCGATGCGCTCGGCCTGTCGGCGAGCGACACCGTCCTGCCGGTGGTGCCGATGTTCCACGTCAACGCGTGGGGCCTGCCGTATGCGTCGCCGATGGTCGGCGCCAGGCTGGTCTTCCCGGGGCCGAACCTGGACGGCAAGTCGCTGTACGAACTGTTCGAGGCCGAGGGCGTGACCTGCTCGGCCGGCGTGCCGACGGTCTGGCAGGGACTGCTCGCCCACACCGAGGCCAACGGGCTGAAGTTCTCGACCATGAGGCGCACGGTGATCGGCGGCTCCGCCTGCCCGCCGGCGATGACGCAGACCTTCGAGGAGAACTACGGCGTGCACGTGCTGCACGCCTGGGGCATGACCGAGATGAGCCCGCTGGGCACGGTCTGCTCGTTCAAGCCCAAGCACCAGGCGCAGGGCGTCGAGGCGCAGCGGGCGGTGCAGGTCAAGCAGGGCCGGGTGGTGTTCGGCGTCGACATGCGGGTCGTCGGCGAGGACGGCGGCGAACTGCCGTGGGACGGCAGGGCCTACGGCAACCTGCTGGTGCGCGGCCCGTGGGTGCTGCGCGAGTACTTCAAAAGCGAGGCCGGCACTGCGCTGCAGGCCGACGAGGCCGGCCACGGCTGGTTCCCGACCGGCGACGTGGTCACCATCGACGCCGACGGCTACATGCACATCACCGACCGCACCAAGGACATGATCAAGTCCGGCGGCGAGTGGATCAGCTCGATCGAGATCGAGAACATCGCCGTGTCGCACCCGGCGGTGGCGATGGCCGCGTGCATCGCCGCGTGCCACCCCAAATGGGACGAGCGGCCGCTGCTGGTGGTGATGAGGAAGGCGGGCGCCGAGGTCACGCGCGAGCAGCTGCTCGCCTTCTACGAAGACAAGGTGGCCAAGTGGCAGGTGCCCGACGACGTCGTGTTCGTCGATTCGATCCCGCTCGGCGCCACCGGCAAGATGCTGAAGAACCGGCTGCGCGAGCAGTTCCGGGATTACCGGCTGCCCGGCGCGTAGGCGCTGCGCGGCAACCTTGCGCGGCAGGACGCTTTCGGTATTCTCTGCGCAGCGTTCATGGACCACCGGGGAGACGAGAGATGAGGCGCGCAGCACGAGCGTTTGCCGTGGCCATTGCCACGGCCGCGGCAGCGGGGACGGTCATGGCGCAGGGCAAGGGCGCGGCGAAAGCCGCGGCGCCGCCGGCGCAGACAGTGAAGATCGCCTATCTCGATCCGCTGTCGGGCCCGTTCGCCGCCGTCGGCCAGAACATCCTCAGGCACTTCCAGGTCGCGGCAGAGTCGGCGACGGCCGGGCAGCTCGCCGGCGCCGGGGTCCGCTTCGAGATCGTGCCCTTCGACAGCAAGGGCTCGCCGCAGGAAGCGCTGACGCTGCTGCGCGCCATTGCCGACCAGGGCATCCGCTACGTGGTGCAGGGGCAGGGCTCGCACGTGGCGATCCCGCTGTCGGAGGCGATCGCCCGCAACAACGAGCGCAACCCGAGCCAGTCGATCGTGTTCCTGAACTACGCGGCGATCGACCCCGACCTGACCAACAGCAAGTGCAACTTCTGGCACTTCGCGTTCGACGCCAACACCGAAATGAAGATGGAGGCGCTCACCGACTACATGAAGGGCAAGGCGGAGATCAGGAACGTCTACCTGCTGAACCAGAACTACTCGCACGGCCAGCAGACCGCGCGTTTCGCCAGGGATCTCCTGGCGCGCAAGCGGCCCGACGCGAAGATCGTCGGCGAGGACTTCGTGCCGCTCGGACAGGTGCGCGACTTCTCGCCCTACATCGCCAAGATCCGCGCCGCCGGGGCCGACACCGTGATCACCGGCAACTGGGGCACCGATCTCGTGCTGTTCGTCCGCGCCGCGCGCGACGCGGGCCTGACGGCCAACTTCTACACCTACTATGCCGGCGTGATCGGCACGCCGACCGCGATGGGCGCCTCCGGCGCCGACCGGGTGCGGCAGGTCTCCTACTGGCATCCGAACGTCGAGAACAACCCCGCCGAGCCGATCTACCTCGACTTCAAGAAGCGCTTCAACGAGGAGTGGTACGTGCTCGCCTCCTACAACTCGGTCACCATGCTGGCCGAAGCGATCAGGCGCGCCGGCAGCAGCGAGCCGCTGAAGGTCGCGCACACGATGTCGGGGATGAAGATGACGGGACTGATGGGCGAGATCGAGATGCGCGCGGCCGACCATCAGCTGCAGCAGCCGCTGTATATCTCGACCTTCACCAAGGCCGGCGGGCCGGTCAGGCACGACGCGGAGAAGACGGGTTTCGGCTTCCGCACCGAGAAGGTGATCCCGACCTACGTCGCCTCGGCGCCGACCTCGTGCCAGATGCAGCGTCCGGCGAAGCCTTAGCGCCGGGGCAGGGCGAGCACTGAGCGGGCCGCGCGGCGGCCCCGCGCGAACCGACCGGCCCGGATGACGGGCCGGTTTCACATCGGCACATGACCTCCGAACTGTTCCTCGTGCAGCTGCTCAACGGCGTCAGCTACGGGCTGCTGCTGTTCCTGCTCGCCGCCGGGCTGACGCTGATCTTCTCGATGATGGGCGTGCTCAACTTCGCGCACACCAGCTTCTACATGATCGGCGCCTACTTCGCCTACCAGCTGTCGGCGTGGATCGGTTTCTGGCCGGCGCTGCTGCTTGCGCCGCCGCTGGTGGGCGTGCTCGGCGCGGCCGTCGAGCGCTGGGGGCTGCGCCGCGTGCACAAGTGGGGCCATGTGCCGGAGCTGCTGTTCACCTTCGGCCTGTCGTACATCGTCTTCGAACTGGTGCAGGTCGTCTGGGGCCGGGCGCCGGTCCCCTATCCGGTGCCGCCCGAACTCGACGGACCGGTGGCCTGGCTGCAGGCCGCCGGCATCACCTTCCCGCAGTACCGGCTGTTCATGATGGCGGTGGCGATCCTGATGCTCGGTGCGCTGTGGCTGCTGCTGAAGCGCACCCGCATCGGCCTGGTGATCCAGGCGGCGCTGACCCACCCGGAAATGGTCGAGGCGCTCGGCCACAACGTGCCGCGCGTGTTTCTCGGCGTCTTCGGCGCCGGCTGCGCCCTCGCGGGGCTGGCCGGCGTGATCGGCGGCAATGCCTTCGTCACCGAGCCGAGCATGGCCGGCACCGTGGGCGCGATCGTATTCGTGGTGATCGTCTTCGGCGGGCTCGGCTCGCTGGCCGGCGCCTTCATCGCCTCGCTGCTGCTCGGGCTGGTCGATGCCTTCGGCAAGACCAGCGGCGCGTCGCTGGCCGGACTGCTCTCGTCGGTCGGCTTCGCGCCGACGCCGCAGACCTTCGGCTATCCGGTGCTCGCCATGACGGTGGCGCAGGTCGCGCCGGTGCTGCCGTACCTGATGCTGGTGCTGATCCTCATCTTCCGGCCGCGCGGGCTGATGGGCACGCGGGAGAGCTGAGTTGACTGCGCTGCGGGAGCTGAGCTTCGAGCCGCTGAAATTCGGCCGCTGGATGATCTGGGGCTGCACGGCGATCGTCTTCATCGCCGCGCCGCAGGTCTTCGGCAGCGGCTTCGCCCGCGCGCTGCTGGCGCAGACGGGCATCATGATCATCTTCGCGCTGTCGTACAACATGCTGCTCGGCCAGACCGGGCTGCTGTCGTTCGGCCATGCGGTCTATTCGGGGCTCGGCGCCTACTTTGCGATCCACGCGCTCGCCCTGATCGGCAAGGGCGCGCTGGTCTTCCCGGTGTCGCTGCTGCCCCTCGTCGGCGGCGCGGGCGGGCTGCTGTTCGGCGTCGTCTTCGGCTGGCTGACGACCAAGCGCGCCGGCACCACCTTCGCGATGATCTCGCTCGGCCTGGGCGAGATGGTCTTCGCCGCCTCGCTGATGTTTCCCGGCTTCTTCGGCGGCGAGGCCGGCATCAGCGGCAATCGCACCGCGGGCGGCCCGTTTCTCGGCATCGCCGGGCTGACCTTCGGCCCGGACATCCAGGTCTATTACCTGATCGCCGTATGGACGTTCGTCTGCATGATCGCGATGTACGCTCTGACGCACACGCCGCTGGGCCGCATCGCCAACGCCGTGCGTGACAACCCGGAGCGCGCCGAGTTCATCGGCTACGACGCGCAGCGCGTGCGCTGGATCATGATGATGCTGGCGGGCTTCTTCGCCGGCGTCTCCGGCGGGCTGTCGGCCATCAACCTGGAGAGCGTCGGCAGCGGCGCGGTGCACGCCGCGGTCTCCGGCGGCGTGCTGCTCGCCGCGTTCATCGGCGGCGTGCTGTTCTTCTTCGGGCCGATCCTGGGCAGCGTGGTCTTCGTGTTCTTCGCCTTCGCGCTGTCGGAGTACACGCCGGCCTGGCACCTGTACCTCGGCGTGTTCTTCGTGGCTCTGGTGATGTTCGCGCCCGGCGGGCTGTCGAGCCTGCTCCTGCTCAACCTGCGGGTGGCGAAGTTCGGGAAGTTCCGCCGCCTGCGCGATCCGTACGTCGGCGTGCTCGGCACCGGGGCGGTGATGGCCGCCGGCATCGTGCTGCTGATCGAGATGACCTATCACCGGACGCTCGGTGTCGGCACCGGCCCGACGGTGAAGGTGTTCGGCTTCCCGTTCGACACGATGCGCGGCGAAAGCTGGGTGTTCGCCGCCGCGCTGGTGGCCGCCGGCAGCGTCGCCTTCGAATACACGCGCCGCCGCTTCAGGCGCGAGTGGGACGCGATCGCCGTCGAGATCGAGGACTGGCGGCGCGACAACCCGGAGGAGGACCAGTGACCGTGCCGGCTCCGGCGCTGCAGCTCGTCGACGTGCGTAAACGCTTCGGCCGCACGGAGATCATCCGCGGCATCAGCCTGTCGGTCGCCCTTGGCGAGCGCCACGCGATCATCGGCCCGAACGGCGCCGGCAAGTCGACGCTGTTCAATCTCGTCAGCGGCCGTTTCCACGCCGATTCCGGCGAGATCCTGCTCGACGGCCGGGCGATCACGCGGCGCCGGCCGTTCGAGATCAACCGCATGGGGCTGGCGCGCAGCTTCCAGATCACCAACATCTTCCCGCGCCTGTCGGTGTTCGAGAACCTGCGCTGCGCCGTGTTGTGGTCGCTCGGCCACCGCTACTCGTTCTGGCGCAACCTGAACAAGCTCGCCGACGCTGAGGCGCGCGCCGACGAACTGCTCGAGCGCATCGGCCTGAAGCGGCGGCGCAACGTCCAGGCGGGGCTGCTGACCTACGCCGAGCAGCGCGCGCTGGAGATCGGCGTCACGATCGCCGGCGGCGCGCAGGTGATCCTGCTCGACGAGCCGACCGCCGGCATGAGCCGCAGCGAGACCGCGCGGGCGGTGGCGCTGATCCGCGAAGTCAGCGAAGGCCGCACGCTGGTGATGGTCGAGCACGACATGGGCGTGGTCTTCGGCCTGGCCGATCGGATCTCGGTCGTGGTCTATGGCGAGGTAATCGCCAGCGGCCGTCCGGAGGACATCCGCGCCGACGCCAAGGTCAAGGAGGCCTACCTCGGCCAGCCGGCGGAGGCCGCCTGATGCGGGTCGTCGACAACCTCCAAGCGGCGCCGTGCGCTGCGCGCCCGGGCCGCCGTGCGGCGAGGTGGGGCTCCCCCCTCCCTGTCCCTCCCCTGCAGGGGAGGGAACCCTGGGAGCGCGGGGTGCCGCATCAGGCGGGGCCGGCGTGATGCTCGTCGTTGACAACCTGCAGGCGTTCTACGGCAAGAGCCACGTGCTGCACGGCGTCGACCTGACGGTGGGGCAGGGGGAGATCGTCAGCCTGCTCGGCCGCAACGGGGTCGGCCGGTCGACTACCGCCAAGGCCATCATGGGGCTCGTCGACTGCACCGGCCGTGTCGTCTTCAAGGGACGTGAGATCGCCGGTCTGCCGACCTACCGGATCGCCCACGCCGGAATCGGTTACGTGCCTGAAAGCAGGGATATTTTCCCGACTTTGACGGTGGCCGAGAACCTCACGCTGGGGCTGAAGGGCCGCCGACCGGGGCGGTGGAGCGATGGGGACATGTACACGCTTTTCCCGCGGCTGCGCGAGCGCGAACGGACGCTGGCGGGGGTACTGTCCGGGGGGGAACAGCAGATGCTCACGCTGGCCCGTACGATGATGGGCGACCCGGACCTGGTGATCATCGACGAGCCGACCGAGGGCCTGGCGCCGAAGCTGGTGCTGCTGGTGGCGGAATTCCTCAGGGCGCTGCAGGCCCGCGGCATCTCGGTGCTGCTGATCGAGCAGAAGCTGACCATTGCGCTCGACGTCTCGCAGCGGCTATACGTGATGGGGCACGGCCACATGGTCTTCGCCGGTACGCCGCAGGAGTTGCGCGGCAACCGGCTGATCCGCCAGGAATGGCTCGAAGTGTGACGGGGAGACGGAGAACAGAACAATGAAGGTCTATTTCGAGCGGCGCGGCGAGGTCGCGCTGCTGCAGATCGACAACCCGCCGGTCAACGGCCTGAACCTGGCGATGCGCCGCGGCATCGCGGGCGGCCTGCAGCGGGCGCGCAACGATCCGAAGGTGAAGGTCGTGGTGATCACCGGCACCGACAGGGTGTTCTCCGGCGGCGCCGACATCCGCGAGTTCAACACGCCGGCGGCAGTGAGCGAGCCGCTCCTGCTGCAGGTGATCGACGCGGTCGAATCGAGCAGCAAGCCGGTGATCGCGGCGATCAACGGCGTGTGCATGGGCGGCGGGCTGGAGCTTTCACTCGCCTGCCACTACCGGCTGGCGACGCCGAACGCGACGATGGGCCTGCCCGAAGTGAAGATCGGCCTGCTGCCCGGCGCCGGCGGCACGCAGCGCCTGCCGCGCGCAGTCGGTGCCGAACTGGCGCTGCAGATGATCGTCTCCGGCGATCCGATCGGCGCCGAGGCGGCGCTCAAGGCAGGGCTGGTCGACCGCATCGTTCCCGCCGACACCTTTCAGGGTGTGCTCGATTTCGCGCAGGAACTCGCCGGCCGCCGCACGCACCCGCGGCTGCGGGCGGCGCGCGCTCTGCTGCCGGCGAAGGTCGGCGCCGAGGACTTCTTCAAGGCGGCGCGCGCCCGTGTCGCCAGGCAGGCGCGCGGGATGATCTCGCCGGGCAAGTGCGTCGACGCAGTCGAGGCCGCCGTGCTGCGGCCGTTCGAGGAGGGCGTGCGGATCGAGCGGGCGATATTCCTCGAACTGGTCGCCTCCGAGCAGTCGAAGGCCCTGCGTCACGCGTTCTTCGCCGAACGCGCGGCGGCGAAGATCGCCGGCCTGCCTCAGGACACGCCGACACGGCCGATCGGGCGCGCCGCGGTGATCGGCTTCGGCACCATGGGCGGCGGCATTGCGATGAGCTTCGCCAACGCCGGCATCCCGGTCACCGTGCTGGAGACGACGCAGGAAGCGCTCGACAAGGGACTGGAACTGTGCCGGCGCAACTGGGAGGCCAGCGCAAAGAAGGGACGGATGACAATGCAGCAGGTCGGCGAGCGCCTGGCGCTGCTGCAGCCGACCCTGCGTTACGCCGACCTCGGCTTGGCCGACATCGTCATCGAGGCGGTGTTCGAGGACCTCGCGGTGAAGCAGAAGGTCTTCCGCGAACTCGACCGGGTGGCCAGGCCGGGAGCGATACTCGCCACCAACACCTCGACGCTCGACGTCGACCAGATCGCCGCTGTCACCCGGCGGCCGGCCGACTTGCTCGGCACGCATTTCTTCAGCCCGGCCAACGTCATGCGGCTGCTCGAGGTGGTGCGCGGCGCCGCCACTGCGCCGGACGCGCTGGCCACGGTGATGAAGCTCGCCCGGCCGCTGAAGAAGGTCGCGGTCGTTTCCGGCGTGTGCGACGGCTTCATCGGCAACCGCATGCTCGAGCACTACGTGCGTCAGTCGCTGTTCCTGCTCGAGGAGGGGGCGAGCCCGCAGCAGATCGACAAGGCGCTGACCGACTTCGGCATGGCGATGGGCATCTTCGCCGTCGGCGACCTCGCCGGACTCGACATCGGCTACGCGATCCGCCAGCGGCGCTACAAGGAGAAGCCCGACGTGCGCTACCCGCGCATCGCCGATCGCGTGGTCGAACTGGGCCGGCTGGGGCAGAAGACGGGCAAGGGCTGGTATCGGTACGAGCCCGGCGATCGCGCGCCGCGGGTCGATCCCGAGATCGACGCGCTGATCGAGGCCTACCGCAAGGAACTCGGCATCAGCCCGCGGGCCATCACGGACGAGGAGATCGTGCAGCGCTGCGTCTTCGCGCTGGTCAACGAGGGGGCGCGCATCCTCGCCGAAGGCATCGCGCAAAGGGCGAGCGACATCGATGTCGTCTATCTCACCGGCTACGGCTTCCCGGCCTGGCGCGGCGGCCCGATGTACTTCGCCGAAGGCTTCGGATTGCCCAAAGTGGTCGAGGCGATGCTGCGTTTCGCGGCGTTGCCGGGCGCCGACGTCGTGTTCTGGCAGCCGGCGCCGCGGCTGGCCCAGTGCGCCGCCAGCGGCCGGCGCTTCGACGCGCGCTGATCCCGGCGACGAAGGGCAGCGGCACGGCATGGACGACGAATTCTGACCGCGCCGCGCCAATGGCCGGCGCGGTGCAATCCTGCAGGAGACCCCGATGGCGACTAACCGCCGCATCGTGCTCGCCAGCCGCCCGAGCGGCTGGGTCACGCCCGAGAATTTCCGCCTCGAAACGGTGCCGCTGCCGCCGCTCGCCGACGGGCAGCTGCTGGTGCGCAATCGCTGGCTGTCGCTCGACCCGTACATGCGCGGGCGGATGAACGAGGGGCGCAGCTACGCGGCCGCGCAGCCGCTGAACGAAACGATGGTCGGCGGCACCGCCGGCGAGGTGATCGAGTCTCGCCATCCGAAGTTCGCCGCCGGCGATCAGGTTGTCGGCCACCTCGGCTGGCAGGAATACGGCATCTCCGACGGCAGCCAGCTGGTGAAGGTCGACACCACTCGTATTCCGCTGTCGGCGTATCTGGGCGCTGTCGGCATGCCGGGGGTCACCGCCTGGGTGGGACTGAACCGCGTCATCGAACCGAAGGCGGGCGAGACCATCGTCGTGTCGGCCGCCAGCGGCGCGGTCGGCAGCGTGGTCGGCCAGCTGGCCAGACTCTCCGGCTGCCGCGCCGTCGGCATCGCCGGCGGCGAGGAGAAGTGCCGCTACGTGACCGGAGAACTGGGCTTCGACGCCTGCATCGATTACAAGGCGCGCGACGTCGGCATGGGGCTGAAGCTGGCCGCGCCGGACGGCATCGACGGCTATTTCGAGAACGTCGGCGGGGCGATCCTCGACTCGGTGCTGCCGCGCATGAAAGCGTTCGGCCGGATCGCCGTGTGCGGCCTGATCGCCGGCTACAACGGCGAGCCGATCCCGATCCGCAATCCGACCTGGTTCCTCGTCAGCCGGCTGAAGCTGCAGGGATTCATCGTTTCCGAACACATGCCGTCGTGGCCGCAGGCGCTGCAGGAACTGGGCAGCCACGTCGCCGCCGGTCGAATCAGGTACCGCGAGACGATCGCCGAAGGCCTGGACAATGCGCCTGCCGCATTCATCGGCCTGCTCAAGGGACTGAACTTCGGCAAGCAGCTGGTCAGGCTGGGCTGACGATGCAGGAGTTCAGGGACAAGGTCGCCGTCATCACCGGCGGCGGCAACGGCTTCGGCGCCGCCTTTGCGATGCAGGCGCAAGCGCTCGGCATGCGGCTCGTGCTCGCCGACGTGCAGGCCGACGCGCTGGATCGGCAGGTCTCGGCGTTGCGCGGCGCCGGCGCCGACGTCATCGGCGTGCGTTGCGACGTGTCTTCGGACGCCGACGTAGGGCGGCTGGCGCGGGAGGCCTATGCCCACTTCGGCGCCGTCAACCTGCTGTTCAACAATGCCGGCGTGGCCGGCACCGGCGGCTACCTTTGGGAAAACAGCGAGGCCGACTGGCGCTGGACGCTCGGCGTGAACCTGATGGGCGTGGCGCTGGGCATCCGCCACTTCGTGCCGCGGATGATCGCCGCGGGGCTCGATCGCGACACCGGCCACATCGTGAATTCCGCGTCGATCGCCGGCTGGCTTTGCGCGCCGCTGCTCGGCACCTACAACGCCAGCAAGGCTGCGGTCGTCTCGGCGAGCGAGACCCTGTATCACGACCTGCGCCTGGCCGGCAGTGCGATCGGTGTCTCGGTGCTGTGCCCGGCCTTCGTGCCGACGGCGATCTTCGCCTCCGAGCGGAACCGGCCGGCGGAACTGGCCAACGAAGAGCCGCTCACCGCGTCGCAGCGGCAGGCGCGCGCGGCCGGCGAGAAGGCGGTCGCCGGCGGCAAGCTCACCGCCGAGCAGATTGCGGTGACGACGTTCGACGCGATCCGCACCGGCCGCTTCTACGTGTTCACTCACCCGCAGATCATGCCGCTGGTGCGTGCGCGTCTCGATGCGGCGCTGGCCGGAGCCGAGCCCGCGGACCCCTACTCGGGCCGACCGGACAAGCGGCCGCGTCTGCCGGGCTGAGCGTCGCCTTCTCTGCGACGCCGGGAGGAACCGCGTCGGCTTCGCGCGGTCTTATCTGCGCCCGCACCTGCCCCGACGGGGCAACGCCGGGCATTGCCGCGAGCCGGGAGCCGAGAGCCGCGAGGCTTTGAGGCAGAATCCGACGCCGCCGGCGATGCAACGAGCCGGCGAATCCGTTTCAGGGATCACTCATGTCTTTCCTGCGTCAACTGTCGTTCGTCCTTGCCGCGGTCGCGGCTCTGAATCTTGCGCCGGCCGGTGCGAAGACCGCACCGGCCTATACCAGGGTCGCCACCGTCGAGGGCGTGACCGAGTACCGGCTCGCCAACGGCATGCAGGTGCTGCTGTACCCGGACCCGTCGAAGCCGACGGTCACGGTGAACGTCACCTACCGGGTCGGCCCGCGGCACGAGAACTACGGCGAGACCGGCATGGCGCACCTGCTCGAGCATCTGATCTTCAAGGGCTCGAAGAAGCACCCGAGCCCGGAGAAGGAATTCAGCCGGCGCGGTTTCCGCAACAACGGCACCACCTCCTTCGACCGCACCAACTACTTCTCGACCTTCCAGGCCACCGACGAGAACCTGCGCTGGGCGCTCGACTGGAAGGCCGACGCGATGGTCAACTCGTTCATCGCGAAGAAGGACCTCGACTCCGAGATGACGGTGGTGCGCAACGAGTTCGAGATGGGCGAGAACCAGCCCTTCCAGGTGATGTTCAAGCGGATGTTCGCCACCGCGTACGACTGGCACAACTACGGCAACGTCACGATCGGCAACCGCAGCGACATCGAGAACGTCCGCATCGAGAACCTGCAGGCGTTCTACCGGGCCTACTACCAGCCCGACAACGCCGTGCTGACGGTCGCCGGCAAGTTCGACGTCGACCAGACGATGCCGCTGATCGCCCGGACCTTCGGCAGCATCCCGGCGCCGAAGCGCACGCTGCCGGCGCAGTGGACGGTCGAGCCGACGCAGGACGGCGAGCGGTCGTTCGTGGTGCGTCGCCAGGGCGACGTGCAGGTGGTGATGATCGGCTACCGGATCCCGTCGCGGCTGTCGGACAGCGCCGCGGCGATCGGCGCGGCGGCTGACATCCTCGGCGACACGCCGAACGGGCGCCTGCACAAGGAACTGGTGGCCAGCGGCCTGGCAGCGCAGGTCTTCGGCTGGGCGATGCTGCCGCGCGACCCGGGACTGGCCATCTTCGGCGCGGTGGTCAAGAAGGGCGAGCCGGTCGAGCGCGTGCGCGACAAGCTGATCGAGGTGGTCGAGACGAGCTTCGCGCAGCAGGCGCCGACCGAGGCGGAGATGACGCGCATGCGCCGCGACAACGAAACGGACTACGAGCGCACGCAGGCCGATCCGCAGCAGTTCGGCGTCACGCTGTCCGAATACATCGCCGCCGGCGACTGGAAGCTGTTCTTCCTCGCCCGCGAGCGGACCGCCGAGGTGTCGGCCGACGACGTGGCGCGCGAGTCGGCGCGGTTCTTCCGCCGCGACAACCGCATCGTTGGGCTCTTCATCCCGGAGGACGCGCCGCAGCGCGCCGAGATCCCGGCGCCGCTGTCGCCGTCGGCGATGCTGGCCGGGTTCAAGCCGCGCGAGGCCGCGGCCGCCGGCGAGGCGTTCGAGCCGTCGCAGACGAACATCGACGCGCGGACGCGCCGGTTCGCGATCGGGAGCCTGAACGTCGCGCTGCTGCCGAAGAAGAACCGCGGCGCGACCGTCAACGTGGTGATCCGCCCACGCTGGGGCGACGAGCGCAGCCTCAACGGCAAGGCCGTGGTCGCCTCGCTCACCGAAGCCATGGTCCCGCGCGGAACGGGCCGGTTGACGAGGCAGCAGATCGCCGACGAGATGACGCGGCTGAAGATGCAGGGTTCGTTGCGTAGCTTCCAGACCGATCGCGCCAATCTCGCCGAGGCGCTGCGGCTGTCGGCGCACGTGCAGCGCGAGGCGAGTTTCCCGGCCGACGAGTTCGCGCAACTTAAGCGCGAGACGATCACCGGGTTGCAGGCGAGTCTGTCGGACCCGGAGGCGCGCTCGCGCGACACGCTGGCGCGCCTCTTCGACACCTATCCGATCGGCGACCCGCGCGCGCACATCCCGCTCGAGGAGCGCATCAGGCAGGTCGAGGCGGCGACGCGCGACCAAGTGAAGCAGTTCCACGCCGACTTCTGGGGGACGGCGCGCGGCGAGGTCACGATCGTCGGCGACTTCGACGAGCAGACGGCCGAGGGCCTGGTGAAGGAACTGTTCGCCGGCTGGGCGTCGAAGGCGCCGTACGCGCCGGTGCTGTCGGAGCCGCGCGACGTGCCGGCGACGCGCCTCGCGGTCAACACGCCGGACAAGGAGAACGCGTTCTACCGTGCGCGCGTCAATCTGACGCTGCGCGACGACGATCCGGACTACGCGCCGCTGGCTCTCGGCAACCACGTGTTCGGCGGCGGCTCCGGACTGTCGAGCCGGCTGCTCAACCGGGTGCGGCATCGTGACGGCATTTCGTATGGCACCTGGTCCGGGCTGTCGGTCGGCAGCCGCGACCGCGCCGCCAGCTGGCTGGTCGCCGGGCTGGTCGCGCCGCAGAACACGGCCCGCTTCGAGCAGGCGGTGCGCGAGGAGATCGAACGGATGCTGAAGGAGGGGCTGACCGACCAGGAGATTGCCGACGCGAAGAGCGGTCTGCTGCAGCAGCGGCTGCTGGCCCGCTCTGCCGACGGCACGCTGGCATCGGTGTGGAGCGACTATCTCGACCTCGGTCGCACCTTCACTTCGTACAGCCTGGCGTTCGACGAGCGCATCAAGTCGCTGACGGCCGCCGAGGTCAATGCCGCGCTGCGCCGGCACATCGATCCGGCGAAGCTGACCGTGGTCATCGCCGGCGATGCCGCCAAGGGGGCGAAGTAGGTGGCAATCGAGGCCTTCCGCCACCGCCTGCCGCTGCGGGTGCGCTGGGCCGAGGTCGACCTGCAGGCGGTCGTCTTCAACGGGCACTACCTGACCTATGCCGATGTCTGCGCCACCGAGTACTGGCGGGCGATCGG